>ERZ857693.4086-NODE-4086-length-10933-cov-5.205093_pt1 | contig 10933 bp, 2 predicted proteins | sample MGYA00519765_ERZ857693 | MGnify/ENA primary metagenome ERZ857693 (study PRJEB31778, sample SAMEA3449354) | human gut metagenome | biome: human gut; feature: human-associated habitat; material: faeces | place: United Kingdom | collected 2010/2012 ... | reverse complement strand
ATTGCAAACGAAAGACACCCCTGATGGGTTTCTTTCGTAACTATCTTCCTTTCCGTCTTTGCACCCCTCCCCTTCTCATTGGAGCATACACGCGCCAGCCCCCGGCGGGAATCCGCCGGGGGCTGGCTCTATAGGGGGTGGGGCATCTCAGCTCGTGGGATGGAGATCATCCCAGGCTGTTTTTCCGTTTAGCGGGAGTGCTTCTTGCGGGGCAGAACCACAACAGCGGCAGCCAGCAGAGCAGCGGAAGCCATCACCAGGACCCACAGGGCGGTGTTGCTCTCGTCGCCAGTCTTGACAGAGGGCTTGTAGTTGGGATCAGCGGCGCCGCAGACGGTGCACTTGCCATCCTTGTACTGATGGCCGGTGGCCTTGATGACCTCGCCCTTCTTCACAATCTCGCCGCAGATGGTGCAGACTTCGTCGCCGGTGTAGCCATCCTCGGTGCAGGTGGGCTCCTTAGCGCCAACCAGCTTGATCTTGTGGCCCAGAGCGGGGATGACCTCGCCCTTCTTCACAATCTCGCCGCAGACGGTGCAGACTTCGTCGCCGGTGTAGCCATCCTCGGTGCAGGTGGCAGCCTTGGCGCCCACCAGCTCGATCTTGTGACCCAGAGCGGGGATGACCTCGCCCTTGGTGATGACCTTGCCGCAGGCCTTGCAGACCACGTCGCCGGTGTAGCCATCTTCCGTGCAGGTGGCTTCCTTAGCGCCCACCAGCTGGGTCTTGTGGCCCAGAGCGGGGATAACCTCGCCCTTCTTCACGACCTCGCCGCACACGGTGCAGACCTCATCGCCGGTGTAGCCGTCCTCGGTGCAGGTGGCTTCCTTAGCGCCTACCAGCTGGGTCTTGTGACCGGCAGCGGGGATGACCTCACCCTTCTTCACGGTCTCGCCGCACACGGTGCACACCTCGTCGCCGGTGTAGCCATCTTCCGTGCAGGTGGCGGCCTTAGCGCCTACCAGCTGGGTCTTGTGGCCCAGAGCGGGGATAACCTCACCCTTCTTCACGACCTCCTGGCACACGGTGCACACCTCGTCGCCGGTGTAGCCGTCTTCCGTGCAGGTGGCGGGCTTCGCACCCACCAGCTGGGTCTTGTGGCCCAGGGAGGGCAGGGTCTCGGTGCGGGTGTCGGTGTAGTTCTTGCCCTGGAAGGTCACCGTGGCGGTATAGGTCCGGACGCCGGTCTCCTCGCAGGTGGCGGGGACCTCCGCCACGGCGGTGAGGGTATGACCATCGGCGCAGGGATCGGTGGCGCCGTAGGTCATGGTCACGTTGTCGATGGCGAACATGGCGTCGGTATCGTCATAGCCCCGGTTGGCCTTCTTATAGAAGTGGAAGGCGAACTGGGCATTGTCCGTGCAGAAGGCGGCGGGAACGGCAACGTTGGCCGTGCCCATGAACCAATAACCGCTTACCGGCTCCAGATCGGCGGCATTCCAGATGGTGGTCCAGGTCTGGCCGCCGTCGGTGGTGGCCTCCACGGTCACGGAGCAGTAGTTGCCGATGACGGACTTGAACAGCAGGTAATCGAAGCTCAGCGTAGGCGTCTTGCCGGTGAGGTTCACCACCGGGGAGATGAGATACTCATCCTGCAGCTTGTCGCTGCCGCCGGCCATAGGCAGCAGGGGCTTGCGGATGCTGCCCACGCTCCAGCCGCCGCCCCAGGGATCTTCATAGTAATCCATGTCGATGCGGGCCTGCTTGGTGGTGTTGAGGTTTCTATTGGTGCCCTGGTACCAGGTATAGGGGCTGTCGCTGCGGGTGGACTGGAGGGTCCAGCCGTGGCCGGGGAAGTTCTCGGACTCGAAGTCGTTGTCGAACTGCACGTCGGAGGCCGTCTTGGTGAACAGGGCGGCGATGGTGTGGTTGGCGGTGACATTCTCAAAGGTGTAGCTGTCCACCGCGCCCACGCTCTGGCCGTCCACCAGCACATCGGCGATGGCATAGCCCTCCTGGGCGGCGATGGCGAAGGTCTGGGACGCGCCCTCCTTCACGGACACCTCACCGGCGGGGGTGATGGAGCCGCCCTCACCGGCGGTGGCGGTGATGGTGTACTTCTGGGCCACGGGGCCGTCCTCCACCGCCATCAGCTTCACGTTGTCGATGGCCAGCTGGCCGGTAGTGTCCTCATTGGGATGGACATAGCGGAAGGCAAACTGGACGCCGTCCACATTGTACTCGGCGGGCACGGGAACCTCTGCGCTGCCGGAAATGATGTAGTTGCTGGCCTGCTGGCCGGTATAGCTGTCTTGGAAGTTCCAGATAGCGTTCCACGTCTTTCCGCCGTCGGTAGAAGCTTCCACCGTAGCGGTGAAGGTCTTGTTCTTGATGCCGTACTCGCCGTAGGCGAAGTCGAAGGTCAGCACGCCGTCACGGGTACCGGACAGGTCCACCACCGGGGAGATCAGGTACTCATCCTGTGCACCCTTCCAGTCATTGCTGATGTAAGCGTGCTTGGAATCATTGCCCTCGTTCTTCCAGTTGTAATAGGTATACTGCTTCCATGTGCTGCTGGTATCCTGCACCTTCACGGTCCAGCCGTGGAAGGGGAAGCTGTCGCCGGCCACGTCCTCGAAGTCGTTCTGGAACATCACCACGGGGACGTCGGGAATCTTCTCGAAGGCGGCGGACACGGCATAGCTCTGGTCCATGACCAGGGTGTAGGCGCCGTCCGTCACGTCCACGGTGCGGCCGTTGACCTTCACGGAGGCCAGCTGATAGCCGGGGTCCGGGGTGAAGGTGATCTCGGCGCTTGCGCCGGGGGCGTATCTGGTCTGACCGGCGGGGGCCACGGTGCCGCCCTCATTGGCGGTGGTGGTCAGGGTGACGGTCTCGCTGCTGCCGCCGGGGGCGGTGAGCTTGACGTTGTCCACGATCACCGTGCCTGCGCCCATATAGCCCGTCTTATAATAGCGGAAGGCGAGCTGAACGCCGGAGGTCTGATACGCCTCGGGCACGGCGAGCTCCGCCAGACCCGTCTGGATATAGCCGGAGCCCTGGGCCACGTCGTCCTTGGCATTCCAGATGGCGGTCCAGGTCTTGCCGCCGTCGGTGCTGGCCTCCAGGGTGAAGGTCATCTTGCCGCCGTACAGCGCGGTGCGGACAAAGCCATAGTTGAAGGACAGGGTGGCCGCCTTACCGGTCAGGTCCACCACCGGGGAGATCAGCAGCTCATCCTGCTTATCGCCCACATCGGTGTCGTCATAGTTGTCGCCGTCCACAATGGCCTGCTTGTCCTCGGGGCCGGTGGAAACATTGGTGTTCCGGCCCTGATACCAGTTATAGTACTTGCCGGTGCCGTTGGTCTTCTGCACCGTCCAGCCCTGGCCGGGGAAGTCGTCGGCGTTGAAATCGTTGTTGAAAATGGCCACGTCGCCGGACGGCTGGGCCTTCTGGAAGGTGGCGGAGATGGTGTGGTCCACGCCCACCCGCTGGAAGGTGTAGTAGCTGATGGGGCCGAGATCGGCGCCGTCCACGTTGACGTTGACGATCTCATAGCCCTGGGTGGGGGCGATGTCGAAGGTCTTGCTGGTACCCTTCTTCACCAGGGTCTGACCGGCGGGGGTGATGGTGCCGCCCTCACCGGCGGTGGCGGTGACGGACACATAGTTGTCCCGCTCCTCGGCGTACAGCTGGACGTTGTCCATAGACAGGGTGGAGCCGCCCTTACCGGTGTAGACAAAGGCGAAGCGCAGGTCCTTGCTGCTTTGCAGGCTCTCGGGGATGGTCACCTTGGCCTGGGTCTTGGTCCAGGCGGTGAACAGGCCGGAATCCCGCTGCAGGTTCCAGATCTCCTGCCAGTTCTCGCCGCCGTCGCCGGAGGCCATGACCTGCAGGTTGCAGTGCTTATACTCCACGGTGTACCAATAGGTGGTGTAGAAATCGAAGACCATGTGGACCTCGGTATCCACGCCGCTGATATCGGTGGTGCGGGAGATCAGCCACTCGTCCTGCTGGTTGTCGTCGTCATGATCCACGGCGGCCATGTAGTCCTCGTCGCGGTACCAGGTGTTCAGAGAGCCGCCCTTGCTCTGGACGCTCCAGTCGTCGGGGAGCCACTTCTCGTTGAAGTTCTCGGTCCAGAGGATGTTGGTGGGGGTGATGGTGCCGTGATCGTCGGGGTTGCCGGGAGCACGGACGGTATACACCTTGGAGTTGCCGGCGTAGTCGTGGACGATCATGCCGAAGGTCTCGCCGAAGCCGGTGATGTCATACTCCTTGATGTGGCTGGTGACGCCGGGCTTGTCCTCGCCGAAGCCCTGCATACCATAGAGCATCTCGCTGTTCTTGATGTTGTAGAACACCACGGCCGCCACATACTGGTTATCGGACACGTCCAGGCTCAGATAGTACCGGCCCTCGGACTCGGTGACCTTCAGGTTGTCGGCATGGGGCTCCTCGGTGTCGATGGTGATGGGGAAGGACCAGGAGTGCTTCTGGTTGGTCCCCACGCCGTCGCCATAGGGCAGGGTGGCCTCGATGGTCACGGTGGCCTTGGTGTTGTTGGGCAGCTTGGCGTTGTGGGAATCGGTGCCGTACCAGGGCTCGATGCCGTCATATTCGGCGTCCACACCGGCGGGCACAATGCGGTAATAGTCGTAGCTGTAGATGGACTTGCCCACATACTCGCAGTCCTTGCTGTAGTACACCTGGCCGTTGGCGCCGGTGATGGTATACCTCAGGCTCTTGGTGTTGCGCAGCAGGCCGGTGTAGATACCGGTGAGGCTGTCCATGAAGTCATCGTTGTTGGGGGAAATGGCGTTGCGGTCCGCCAGATACGGAACGGTGGTGTAGTTGTTGTCGCCCAGATAGGTGTCCACCGTGTTCTCGCTGGAGGAGGAAAAGGCGGTGTTCATGTACGCCTGGGCCTGGCTGGCGGAGCCGTCCAGCGTCTCCCAGTAATCGGTGGAGTCCATGATGGGAGCCTTGGTCCAGTCGCCGTAGAAGGCCAGGAACGGAAGGCCCAGGTCAATGGGATCGGTCAGGGCGCTGCCGTCGGCGGCCACCTGGGTCAGGGTCACGAAGCCCTCCACATAGCTGCCGTTGGGGAACTGGGCCAGCATCTTCCGGCCCTCGCCGGTAACGGTAACGGTGACGGTGACGTCGGCGGTCTTGCCGGGAGCCACGGCCACCCGATTATTCTCGCAGTTGGAGGTGAAGGTGTGGGGCAGCAGCCGGGAGCTTCCGCTGATGGTGGAGAACTCCTGCCCACTGCCGTTGACATAGGCCTCGGTGGTATCAGTCAGCACCAGGGGGGTCACGTCGTAATACAGGGTGTCGCTGCCGGTGTTGTGGACGGTGAAGTTCATGGTGTACACGCCCTTCATGGCGGGATCGTCCTTCAGCTCCAGCTTGGGACGCTCCATGCCCTCCACGGACAGATAACCCCGGGTATTCACGGCGTCGTTGATGCTCATCAGGCCAGCGCCCTGCTTCCGGGGGGAATAGGGCACGCCGTTGTCGTCATAGATCACATGGGCGGTGCTCATGAGCAGGGTGTCGGTCATGTGCTTGCGCTGGGCGCCGGTCATGCTGTTGTCCCGGGCCTTTAGGGCCTGCTGGACGATGGCCATGCCGCCGGCTGCGTGGGGGGAGGCCATGGAGGTGCCGTCCATGCTCTCATAACCGCCGGGCACGGCGGCATAGATGCCCGCGCCGGGGGCGGTGATCTCCGGCTTCAGGGTCAGCTCGGGGGTAGCGCCCCAGCTGGAGAAGTCGGCCATGCCATAGGTGGGGGATTCCACCAGGGCGTCGGCGGAGGCCACGGACAGAGTCTTGGTCTCCTGCTGCTTCATGTATTCACCGGCGGCCTGGGAGATGAAGGCGCAGGGGATCTTCCAGTCGGTGATGGACATATACAGCATGCCGGGGACGTTGTTGTACACCAGCATGCCAATGGCACCGGCGTTGGCGGCGTTGCGCTCCTTCTGCTCATAGTACATGCCGCCGCCCCGCTGCACCAGGGCGATCTTGCCGGTCAGGTCCAGGCCCGCATAGTCCTCCTCCGCGCCGTAGTTGGGCACCACCACATACTCGATGGAGCCCCGGGCGGACAGGCTGCGGAAGGGCTTGGCGTTCTCGTCCTCGCTGATGGTGGCGCTGTCCTGATAGGCCAGGTCCTTGCCGCCCACGGTGACATAGGGGCCCTTGACCATGCCGTTGGACACGGCGGCCACGGACAGGGACTCGCCATAGGTGGAGGGCTCGCTGACCAGGCCGTAATCGGGGTTGGAGGCCAGGGCCTTGCCGCCGAAGGCATCACCATAGGCGGCGTTATAGGCGTTGCCCGCGGCCACAGCCAGGGACACGCCGCTCTCGCCGGTGCGCTCGAACACGTCCAGCAGGCTCTTGGTGAAGGCGTCCTCGCTGTCATAGTCGATGTAGCCGCAGTCGGAGCCAAGGCTCAGGTTGGCCACGTCCACGCCCAGCAGGATGCAGTCCTCCAGAGCGGCCAGAATGTCCGCATAGGACGCGCCGCCGGTGGACTTGAACACGTTCATGTTGATGATCTGGGCCTGGGGAGCCACGCCCATGGCGGCCTCGTTGACGCCGGTGTTGCCGGCGGCGGTGGAGGCAACGTGGGTGCCGTGGCTGCCCTTATCGCCGGGCATGCCGTCCTTGTCCCTGTCGCCGTAGTCAAACTGGAAGGGGATCTTGGCGCTGTAATACAGGTCGGACACGCTGATGCCCTTGACGATGCTCTCCACCTGGAAATCATAAGTCTCCAGCATGGACTGGAGCTTCTCCCGGGTCAGGGAGGGGCTCTTGGGGGCGGTCTTGAAGATCTCGTGGCCCATGTCCACGCCGGTATCCAGAATGGCCACCAGCATCCCCTCGCCGGTGAAGCCCGTGGTATTATAGATACCGCCGCCGATCATCCGGTTGCTGTTGGCGGTGTCGGGCAGCAGCTCAAACGTGGGGGAAATGAAGGCGGACTGCACGCAGTCCAGCTTCCGGATGGCCTTGTACTGGCCATAGGTCACTGTGGCGGAAAAGCCGTTGAGCAGGGTGGTATACTGCCGCTGGGGCTCCACCTGCCCGTCAATGGCCCGGTTGATCTGAGCCAGGGCGCTCTTCTGCGTGCGCAGCAGGGCGTTGACCTGGGCCCGGGAATCCGGGTCGGCCACGGAGTCGTTGACCACCACGATGATCTCGACTTCGTCGCTGTCGTCGAGCTTCGCGGTGCTCTCCATCTGAATTTTTTCGCCGTTTTTCTGGCCGCTGCGCAGGACCTGGCGGGTGATATCGTTGGCGATACCGCTGACCGTGGTTTCCTGCAGGGAGGCGTTGACCTCCTGCTCAGCTGCCTGGGCGAATGCCGTCACCGGCAGGGCGGTCAGGATCATCAGAACCGCCAGAGCCAGTGCGCAGCACCGTTTGATAGCTGTCATCTCGTTCCTCCTATAAAATATATTGTCCGCCGCTGCATAAAAGCTCAGCGCGACTTACATATTATACCAGCTTTTGGGCTTTAATGCAATGACGTATCGGCATAAAATGCCAAAATATTTTCCAAATTTTCCGGCATTCTCCGGTCAAAAAAACGGCCCCGGGCCAGACACCCGGGGATGGAGCTTTCCGGCGCGCTGCAAGGCTATGCATTTGCGGACCGTCCGCGGCTCCGTCCGGCGGATCGCGCGGGAAATGCCCGCAATTTCGAAAAATCCCTTGCGCAGCATAAAAATACGGCGCCTGCGAAAAATCCCGCCGGGAATCCGAAAAAATCGGGCTCCCGGCGGGGTTTTATGTTGACAAAGGGGCCGCGCCTGTGGTACAATAAGACGCTATATTGAGAAAATGGGGCCTGATGCCCCATTTCAAATCTGCTGTTATGATACCAGCTTTCCCCCGAAATTACAAGTGGGCCCGGGCGAAAACAAACAACCGGGCCGAGCGTGTCAAAATCCCGGGAGAGCGGTTCCCAAGGAAAAGCACGGAGAAAATGCGAAAAGAAAGGCGTGAGTATTGAAGATGGCCAAGGACAAGTATTATGGCAAGACCCTGCGCAAGAACTTTGCCAGACACGAAGAGGTCATGGCGATGCCCAACCTGCTGGAGATCCAGAAGAAATCCTATCAGTGGTTCCTGGACACCGGCCTGCGGGAGGTTTTCGCCGACGTGGCCTCCATCGGCGACTATGCCGGCAACCTGGAGCTGAGCTTCATCGACTACAGCATGGACGAGAAGCCCAAGTACGACGTGGAGGAGTGCAAGGCCCGGGACGCCACCTATGCCGCCCCCATGAAGGTCAGCGTGCGCCTGCACAATAAGGAGACCGGCGAAATCAAGGAGCAGGAGATCTTCATGGGCGATTTCCCCCTGATGACCCACTCCGGCACCTTCGTCATCAACGGCGCCGAGCGCGTGGTGGTCAGCCAGATCGTCCGCTCCCCCGGCATCTACTACGGCAAGGAGATCGACCTGAAAACGGACCTGCCCCTGCTGACGTCCACCGTGATCCCCTACCGGGGCGCGTGGCTGGAGTATGAGACCGACAGCAGCGAGGTGTTCTGGGTCCGCATCGACAAGAACCGCAAGCTCCCCATCACCTGCCTGATCCGGGCCCTGGGCCTGAAGACCGACGGCGAGATTCTGGACCGCTTCGGCGACGATCCCCGCATCGTGACCACCATGGAAAAGGACACCTGCAAGTCCTATGAGGAGGCCATGCTGGAGATCTATCGCAAGCAGCGCCCCGGCGAGCCCCCCACGCTGGACTCCGCCGAGAACCTGATGCAGGGCCTGTTCTTCGACCCCCGGCGGTATGACCTGAGCACCGTGGGCCGGTATAAGTTCAACAAGAAGTTGACCCTGTGGACCCAGGCCAAGGGTCAGAAGCTGGCCGAGCCCGTGGCCGACCCCGCCACCGGCGAGCTGCTGCTGGAGGAGGGCCACGTCCTCTCCGGCGACGACTGCCGCACCCTGGACGCCATCGGCGTGGGTATGGTGAAGGTCCGGCTGGAAAACGGCGAGGTCATCCGCATTTTCACCAACCGCATGTGCGACATGAGCCGCTATGTGGACTTTGACCCCAAGGCCTGCTGCGGCATCAAGGAGCGGGTGCGCTTTGACGTGCTGCAGGAGCTGATGGGCCAGTATCAGGGCGAGGAGCTGGTGGAGCAGTGCCGCCTGCAGGCGGACCGCCTGGTGCCCAAGCACATCATCATCGACGACATCCTCACCTCCATCAACTATATGAACGTCCTGGCCCACGGCCTGGTGCAGAAGGACGATATCGACCATCTGGGCAACCGCCGCCTGCGCTGCGTGGGCGAGCTGCTGCAGAACCAGTTCCGCATCGGCTTTAGCCGCATGGAGCGGGTCATCCGGGAGCGGATGACCATCCAGGACCTGGACATCGTCACCCCCCAGAGCCTCATCAACATCCGGCCCGTTACTGCGGCCATCAAGGAGTTCTTCGGCTCCAGCCCCCTGAGCCAGTTCATGGACCAGACCAACCCCCTGGCCGAGCTGACCCACAAGCGGCGTCTGTCCGCCCTGGGCCCCGGCGGTCTGAGCCGGGAGCGCGCCAACATGGAGGTCCGCGACGTGCACTACAGCCACTATGGCCGTATGTGCCCCATCGAGACCCCCGAAGGCCCCAACATCGGCCTGATCTCCTATCTGGCCACCTATGCCCGGGTCAATGAATACGGCTTCATCGAGGCCCCCTTCCGCCGGGTGGAGCGCCCCTCCGGCCGCGTCACCGACGAGATTACCTATATGACCGCCGACGTGGAGGATCAGTATGTGGTGTGTCAGGCGGCGGAGCCGGTGGACGAGAACGGCTGCCTCATCGGCCCCCGTATCACCTGCCGCCATCAGGACGAAACCATCCAGGTGGAGCCGGAATACGTGGACTACATGGACATCTCCCCCCGTATGATGGTGTCCATCGCCACGGCCATGATCCCCTTCCTGCCCAACGACGACGCCAACCGCGCCCTGATGGGCGCCAACATGCAGCGGCAGGCCGTGCCTCTGCTGCGGCCGGAGGCCCCCATCGTGGGCACCGGTATGGAGCACAAGATCTGCCTGGATTCCGAGGTGGTGGTGCTGGCCGAGGGCGACGGCGTGGTCACCAAGGTGGACGCCACCAACGTGTCCGTCCGCTATGACAGCGGCGAGACCAAGGACTATAAGCTCATCAAGTTCCTGCGCTCCAACCACGGCACCTGCATCAACCAGAAGCCCATCGTTTCCGTGGGCGAGCGAGTCCACGGCGGCGACGACCCCACGGTGCTGGCCGACGGCCCCGCCACCGATCAGGGCGAGATCGCCCTGGGCCGCAACATCCTGGTGGGATTCATGACCTGGGAAGGATATAACTACGAGGACGCCGTGCTGCTCAACGAGCGGCTGGTGAAGGAGGACGTTTACACCTCCATCCATATCGAGGAGTATGAGATCGACGCCCGGGATACCAAGCTGGGACCCGAGGAGATCACCCGGGATATCCCCAACGTGGGCGAGGACGCCCTGAAGGACCTGGACGAGCGCGGCATCATCCGCGTGGGCGCCGAGGTCCACGCAGGCGACATTCTGGTGGGCAAGGTCACCCCCAAGGGCGAGACCGACCTCACTGCCGAGGAGCGTCTCCTGCGGGCCATCTTCGGCGAAAAGGCCCGGGAGGTCCGGGACACCTCCCTGAAGGTGCCCCACGGCGAAAGCGGCATCATCGTGGACGCTAAGGTGTTCACCCGGGAGGCCGGCGACGAGCTGGGGCCCGGCGTGAACCAGGTGGTCCGTGTGTATATCGCCCAGCGGCGCAAGATTCAGCCCGGCGACAAGATGGCCGGCCGCCACGGCAACAAGGGCGTGGTGTCCCGGGTCCTGCCCCAGGAGGATATGCCCTTCCTGCCCGACGGCACCCCCCTGGACATCGTGCTGAACCCCCTGGGCGTGCCCTCCCGTATGAACATCGGCCAGG
>ERZ857693.4085-NODE-4085-length-10934-cov-5.518522_pt1 | contig 10934 bp, 7 predicted proteins | sample MGYA00519765_ERZ857693 | MGnify/ENA primary metagenome ERZ857693 (study PRJEB31778, sample SAMEA3449354) | human gut metagenome | biome: human gut; feature: human-associated habitat; material: faeces | place: United Kingdom | collected 2010/2012 ... | reverse complement strand
GGCCGCCAGTATGCTCACATCAACCCCAACGGCGATGTGGAGCCCTGCGTATTCATCCATTACTCCGGCGCCAACATCCATGACAAGAGCCTGCTGGAATGCCTGCAGCAGCCCTTGTTCAAGGAATATCACAAGGGCCAGCCCTTCAACGGCAACCATCTGCGTCCCTGCCCGATGCTGGAGAACCCCCAGATTCTGGGCGATATGGTTCGCCGCAGCGGTGCCCACAGCACCGATATGCAGCAGCCGGAATCCCCGGAGGATGTTTTCCGCCGCTGCCGTCCCTACGCAACCAGCTGGATGCCCACCGCTGACCGCCTGTGGGCCGAAAAGCACCCCGGTTACGTTGACCCCGAAAATCCGGAAAGCGCTAACAGCTGTGCCTCCTGTGCCAGCTGCGCCGCATGCTCCGCTCATCAGGAATAATTAAATTACTGATTTCATCCGCCCATGGCAAACAGCCACGGGCGGATTTTTTGTGCCTGTTCAGCTTTCGCAGGTTTCCCGCATTTTCTCTTTGCCATTGGCATACACTGAACAAGCGGCCCCCAAAGCCGCCAAAACTGCCGCACGGCCACGAAAGGGGAGATGCCTGCTATCAAAACGGTCATTTATCTGGATGTCCTTTTGTTGGTCAACTTTCTGGTGGCTTACTTTTTGCTGCAGGCCGCCGGGCTGCTCAGCAGTCAGCACGCCGCGTTTTCCCGCATGGTGTGCGCCAGCGGCATTGCCTCGCTCAGTGCGCTGATCTTGTTCGCGCCGGAACTTTCATATCCTGCCCAAATTCTGTACAAGATACTGACTGCCTGCGCCGTGGTGGGCGTTGCCTTTGGGCTGCAGGGGCTGCGGCGCTTTGTCACCGCCGTGTGCTGGTATGCCGCGCTCAACATTCTGCTGGCCGGGCTTTGCATTGCCGTTATCCTGCGCACAGGCACACCGCTGCTGCAAACGGCAAATCTTACGGTATACCTGCGCATTTCGCCGGTCGTGTTGCTGCTGCTTTCCGCAGCCAGCTGCGGCGCGGTGTGGCTGGTATTGCACTTTTCGGGCAGCACGCCGCAGACCACCCGGACGATTGGGATCGAGTTTGAACTGTGCGGTGCCCCCGTGCGGCTGCGTGCCACACTGGATACTGGGTGCCACCTGAAAGACCCCGTCACCTGCCTGCCGGTGCTGCTCATCAGCTGGCCGGCGGCAAAAGGCCGACTGCCGGGGGGAGTCAACGCCTTTTTGGGGCAGTGGTTCCAGGGCCTGCACCCCAGTACGCCGCCGGTCGGTGCCAGTCTGCGGGTGATACCCTGCAATACCGCTGCGCAGCACGCACTGCTGCCGGGGTTTGCGGTGGCGGATATCAGCACCATCACCGAAACGGGGATGCAAAGCCTTGGCCGCACCGCCGTTGCTTTTTGCCCGCAGCCGTTCCAGTCCGGCGAATATGAAGCTTTATATGGCTCAGATTTTTTGTAACCATGCGGCAGGCTTGTATCAATTACTGCCGGCAATCCTCTTATCGCGAAGCACATGATAAATCACACATTATATTCGCTAAATATTTATTTAGTGAAATAATGAGCGAAAACGCATCGCTATCGTTTCCGCTGCACGTTATATCTCTGCGTAAGCACAAACCACCCGCCAATGCCTTTATCATAGTTTACCACCCACATCTCAAAGGAGGGAAATATTTATGCAGCCGCTGCACACGCTTTGCCGCCGTATCGGAAATTTTGTGCTACTGTTTGGTGCCATGCCGGATCTGCACTACATTAACGGCCCGGATACGCTGCCCCCGCCGCTGACCCCGCAGGAAGAACAGCAGGCGTTGTGCGGTCTTGCTGCGGGCGAAGGGGCGGCGCGGGATGCCTTGATCACACATAACCTGCGCTTGGTCGTTTACATTGCCAAAAAATTTGAATCCTCCACCGCTGGGGTGGAGGATATGATCTCGATTGGTACGATCGGCTTAATTAAAGCGGTAAATACCTTTGAACCGGGAAAAAATATCAAACTTGCTACTTATGCCAGCCGCTGCATTGAAAATGAAATTTTGATGTACCTGCGCAAAAGCTCCAACCGCAGGCAGGATGCCAGCATTGATGAGCCCCTGAACACTGATTCCGACGGCAACGAGCTGCTGCTGATGGATGTGCTGACCAGCGACCAGGCCCAGGTTGGGGAAGAGCTGGAGCGCAATGCCGAGCGCAGCGCCCTGCTTGCCGCCGTTCAGGCATTGAACCCGAGGGAGCGGCAAATCATGGAGCTGCGCTTCGGTTTACGTGATGGGGTAGAGCACACCCAAAAGGAAGTTGCGGATTCCATCGGGATATCTCAAAGTTATATTTCCCGGTTGGAAAAGCGCATCATCAAGCGTTTGCGTCAACAAATCGAGTCTTTGGTCTGATCAGGCATGCCTTAGCTATTCCTGCGTGACCCGCTGCCCAGATACTGTGCTGGCAGTTGTCTGGGTCACAAAATCCTGGATCACCCCGCCCAACAAGTTCATTTGCGGTTCTTCACACAACAAAAGGTAATCAAATTCGTTCCGCGTCCAACTCGCCATGGCGTTCCGACCGGGGTTCTGGCTCAGCGTGACTTCTGTGCCGTCAATCAGCACAGTGGCCACGTTTTCGTATTGATAAGCCAGATAGGTATCCGGCACATCCAGCTGCCCGGTTTGAGCAACCCGCAGCCGAACGTCCCCGGCGGGAATCACATTGTATTCAATCTCCGCCGTTTTGCGGTTGATGAGCCAGAATCGCCCCGGAATCAGGATATCAGTGGAAGGGTACATCGTTACAGCAAACCCTGCACTTTCGGTAAAATCCGGCGCCGAATATTCCTCCTGGTAACTGCGCTGCCCGGTGGGTGTGCCGGGCTGCTGGATGCTCTCTTTCTGCCACTTCATCGCGGCGGCAATCAGCGCCGCAATGCCCACAACTGCCAAAAACAAAATCAGCCAAAATGCTTGCTCCATCATTACCATCCCCTTTGCTCCATGGTATGTGCTGCGGCTGGGGATGGTGCACATGAGATGGTTCTACCGGCAGGAGATTTGTTCCTTGATGTGGTTCAGCGCGCATTTTTCCAACCGGCTGACCTGCGCCTGGCTGATGCCGATGGCCTGCGCCACCTGCATCTGTGTCTGGCCGGATAAATACCGCAGGGCGATGATGCGCCGCTCCCGCGGGGTAAGGGCCTGCACGGTATCCTTGAACATGATATCGCTGATCCAGCTTTCCTCGCAGCTTGCTTCCTGTACGCGGTCCATAATGGCTAGGGTATCATCACCATCGGTATAGGCCGGTTCATACAAACTGGCTGGTTCCACAATGGATTCCAGCGCCATGGCAACCTGCTCCGGGGCGCTGCCGACGCGGGCGGCAATTTCACTCACGCGGGGCTCACGCCCGGTTTCTTTTTGCAGGGCTTCCCGTGCCTGCATGGCGTGATAGGCCAGGTCCCGCACTGACCGGCTGACCCGTATGGGGGTATTATCCCGCAAAAAGCGCCGGATCTCACCCAGAATCATCGGCACCCCATAGGTGGAAAACCGCACCTTCAAACCGGGGTCAAAATTGTCGATTGCCTTAATCAGCCCAATGCACCCAACCTGGAACAGGTCGTCCAGGTTTTCGCCTCGGCCCGCAAATTTCTGCACCACGCTCAACACAAGGCGCAGGTTGCCCTGTATCATCTGGGCACGGGCTTCGCTGTTTCCGGCTTTGGCAGCAAGCAGCAGCTGGGTTTTCTGTTCCTCGTTCAGCACCGGCAGCAGGGCCGCGAGTCCCGCCAGGTTTAGCACGGCGCGCAGCACGAGGGTCGCGGCGATGCGGAGACCCCGGCGGCGGAATGCGGCGGGAAGGCTTCGGAGAATGCTTCTCATGGCTCCACTTTTTCGATTTTACCCAGTTTCACATACCACAGATACCCCTCGGCCGGGGCATAACCCATTTCGCCCAGCAGGCGGAGGTATTCGCTCATCTGCCGGCGGTGGCGTTCGGCGTCGCGCAGGCCGAACTTGTAGTCGACGACGACGACCCGGCGTCCGTCGATCATCACGCGGTCGGGACGCCGCGTCGACCCTCTGCCGGGGATGATGATTTCGTTTTCGTTGCGCACGCGCTCCCAGCCTCCGCCGAACCATTCGCGCACCTCGGGGTGTTCCAAGGCCCGGGCGATCATCTGCCGCAGGGTCGCGGCATCGGCTTCGGACAGCGTGCCGTCGGCCTGCATGCCGCGCACGGCCTCGTGGATTCCGGCCTCGTCGTCGGCCTGCTCGAAGGCCCTGTGCATCAGGATGCCGAGGTTCCGGGGCGAGAGCTCGACCTCGCCGCCGTCCTCGAAATAGCGTTGCGAGGGGAGCCGCAGCCGCAGGTCGGCCTGCGCCGTGGGGTACTCCTCCAGAATGACGTGCTCGGCCTCGGAGCGTTTCGAACCGCCTGCGACGGGACCCGCGAACTCCCCGAAAGCGAAGTGTTCGCCCGCTTCGTCGATGGTGCAGCGGCCTTCGAAGTCGCCCAGCAGGGCCTTGTCGCCGTCGGTTGCGATGCTCTGGAGCAGCAGCCCCCCGACCGTGCGGCCGCCCTTCTGCGGGATGAAGACGTGCAGCGACTCGGCGGCGCGCGTGAGGGCCACGTACAGCAGGTTGACGTTGTCGACGTGGGCGTAGACCAGCTCGCGGTAGTACTCCGGCGAGAAGCCCGATTCGGCCATCGCCTTCTTGTACCTCACCGGGAAGCGGCCGATCGCTTCGGCCCCGTCGCCGCGGGCCTCGGCCCAGACGATGTTCTGCACCGTGCCGCTCGACTTGGGGTCCGGTGACCACGAGCAGTAGGGGATGAGCACGGCCCGCTTTTCAAGCCCCTTGGCCTTGTGGATGGTGGTGATCTCGACCGTCGTGGCGCTCTCCTCGACCGACAGCGAGCGGTTTTTGCCCGTCTCCTCCCACCAGCGGAGGAACAGCGCTATGTCGGCGATTTTCGTCGCGCAGAACGAGATGATCTGCTCGTGGATGGCCTGGAGGTAGGCCGTCTGCCGACGGTCGCCTTGCAGGGCGTGCCGCATGACGATCCGCTCGAACGCCTCCTCGGGCGACAGGAGCCGCACCGAGCGGAAAAAATCGCGTTCCGAATCGTCGAGCGGCCGGTCGAACGGGCGGCCGAGGTAGTGGTTGTAGACGGCGCGCGAGAGCGAGTCGTCGGGGTTGAGCGCCAGCCGCAGGGCCGCGGCGATGAACGAGCTGACGGGGGCGTTGCCCACGATCAGAGCCTCCTGGGTCATCACGTCGAAACGGTAGCGCGGGTCCTCGTTGCGGCGTTTGAAGTCGAGCAGTTCGGCGGCGACCTTCGCGCCGTCGGTGGCCCCGCGCACGAGGATCATAATGTCGCACGGCCGGAATCCCTTGTCGATCAGCGCGCAGATGCGCTCCACGACGGGCGGCCGCTCGGCGAAGGTCTCGACCGAGACGTAGCCCGGGTGTTCGGCCTTGCGGCGCGGGAGCTGGGCATGTCCGCGGTAGGCGTCGGCGAGGGTGTCGCGCAGCGCGGCGGCCTCCGCGGGATCGACGGAACCCTCCTCGGAGGCCTTTGCGAGGGTTTCGTTCAGCGCACGGTTGTCCGCGGCGACGATCCGTTCGATGATGCGGTTGTTGAAGGCGACCACCGCGGGGAGGCTCCGCCAGTTCTCCCGCAGCACCTCGACTTGGGTGTCGCCCGCGCCCAGCGCCTGCTGGGCCTCGCCGTGGAGGATTTTCCAGTCGCCGCCCCGCCAGCGGTAGATCGACTGCTTGATGTCGCCCACGATCAGCACCGAGGTCTCCTCCGACTGCGCCATGGCGTTTTGCAGCAGGGGCAGGAAGTTTTCCCATTCCTTCAGGGAGGTGTCCTGGAATTCGTCGATCATAAAACGCTCGAAACGGTTGCCCACCTTCTCGTAGATGAACGGCGCGTCGTTGTGGCCGATGAACTCCGAGAGGACGTATTTGGTTTCCGAGAGGAGCATCATGTTCTGCTCGTCGCACAGCTGCTGCACCCGCTTGTAGAGGTCCGACAGCAGGGCGAAACTGCGGTAGTTCTCCTTCAGCAGGTCGCAGGTGTTCCAGCTCTTGCGGTTGGCGTCGTAGATGTCGCACATTTCGCGCAGCAGGGGTTGCAGCTCGGGGGCCAGCGCCTGCGCGGGCGATCCCTTGGCGCCCCAGCCCTCGGGCGCGGCGGCCATTTTGGCCACCGTCGCGCCGTAGGGTTTCAGTTCGCCCGCGGCGACGGTGAAGAAATAATTGGCGAAGCTGCGGCTCTTGCCCGAAAAGTCGGCGGCCGTAAGTCCGGCCCGGGAGATGATCGCGACGGCCCGGGCGGCGGTCTGCTGCAATTGCTTTTTGGTCGCCTCGGCCTGCGCCGCGGCGCGCGATACGATCCGGCCCAGTTCTTCGCGCGACCGCGGCACCGACAGCGCGTCCTTGTTCTTCTCCTTGAACAACTCGCCGCCGAGCGAAAGGATGCCGTCGCGGATGTCCCATTTGCGGCCCTCGTCGATGCGCTCCTGTACGAACTCCGTGAGCCAGCGTTGCAGGTCGCGGTCGACGGTGATCTGCTCGATGAGCGTGTCGGCGCCCTTCGACAGCACCGACGCCGTCTCGATCTCGACGTTGTAATTGAGGTCGATGCCCAGCTCCTTGATGAAGGCCCGCAGGATGCGCTGGAAGAAGGTGTCGATCGTCAGCACCGTGAAACGCGAGTAGTCGTGCAGGATTTTCGAACGCACCTCGGCGGCGCGTTTGCGCACCGAACGCTCGTCGAGCGACAGCTCGCGGCAGAGGTTTTCCAGATAGGGGCTTGCGCCTCCCGAGGCCAGACGGTGGATCTCCTTCAGGATGCGCGATTTCATCTCCTCGGTGGCCTTGTTCGTGAAGGTCACGGCGAGGATGTGGCGGTAGAGGCCCGGCTGGTCGATCACGTCGCGGACGTACTTGTAGGCCAGCTGGTAGGTTTTTCCCGATCCGGCGCTTGCATTCAGAATCTTCGCTCTCACTGTCCGAAATTTCGTTTTAATGGGTAAAAATACAAAACAAATCCCGAACTTCGCAATAATTTTGTAATTTAGCGGAGCTAAAACAAGATCTTGTTATGAAGAAAATGATTCTGACGGCCGTGATGCTGGCCGCCGCAGCGCTCTGCCGGGCGCAGCAGCCCGCCGAAACCGGGGAATGCCGCGAATGGCTCACGTCGTTTACAGCCGTCGAAGTGTCGGCGCCGCTCGACGTCAAATTCGTGCAGGTTCCCGACACCGAAGCCCCCAAGATCGTCTACGACACCAAAGGTTCCTATACGACCAAATTCCGCGCCGAGGTGAAGGACAAGGTGCTGCGCATCACGGAACGCTCCGACGCCCGCCGGCCCGACCGCACTTCGGTGACGGTTTATTACAATTCGCTGGAGCGCGTCGCCATTGCCGACGCCGTGGCGACGTTCGACAGCACGCTGGTGGCCACGGTCCTCGACCTGACCGTGGGCGGCATGGCGCAGGTGACGGCCCGGATGGATGTCAAGGACCTGAAAATGGAACTTACGGGCAAGAGCACGGCGACGCTGACGGGCGCGGTGCGCTACCTTTCGCTGTTCGTCTCGACCGGAAAACTCGAAGCCGCGGGGCTGGAGGTGATGGCCGCCGAGGCCAACGTCACCAGTTCGGGCGTTGCCGCGCTGTGGGTGACCGACCGTTTCCAGGGCAAGACCTCGACCGGGGGCAAGATCACCTACAAGGGCGCTCCGCCCATTGTGCGCAGCGGCGCGAAGTTCATGGGCGGCGACATCACAAGGGTGGAGTGATTCGCAATTCACAATTCATAATTCACAATTTTGACTTTGCTGAAGTCGGTTTTAAACGTCTGCAAACTAAATTATTGTGAATTGTGAATTTTGCATTATATGAAAACCTTTCTCCACGAAGTTGCCGAAGACCTCTATGCCCGTTACGGCGAAGGGCTTTCCGAAAGGGCGATCCTCTTTCCGTCGCGCCGTGCGCGGCTGTTCTTCGTCGACGCCCTGACGGGCATCGCCGGGCGTCCGATGTGGCAGCCCCGGTGGGTGACGGTCGACGATCTGACGACCGAGATTTCGGGACTCCGCACCGGGGACCGCGTGCGGCTGATCACCGAACTCTACAAAATCTATTCGGAATACCACGCCGAGCCGTTCGACAAGTTCTATTTCTGGGGCGACATGCTCCTGACGGATTTCGACACCATCGACAAATACCGGATCGACGCCGCGATGCTGTTCCGCAACATCTCGGAGATCAAGGAGATCGAGGCCGACATTTCGTACCTCACTCCCGCGCAGCTGCAAATCCTGCGTTTCTGGTCGACGCTCGCCGACGAAACCGATCTCTCGGAGGAGAAGCGCCGCTTCCTGGCGATCTGGAAGACTCTTGGGCCGGTTTACGTCCGCTTCCGCGAACGGCTCTCCGAGCTGGGCATCGCCTACAACGGCATGGTCCAGCGGGCCGCCGCCGACCGCATCCGCGGCGAGGGGTATGCCTTTCCCGAGGCGCGGCAATATGTCGTGGCGGGATTCAACGCCCTGTCGGAGTGCGAGAAACAGCTATTCCGCTTCCTCTCGACGGCTGCCGAGACCGATTTCTACTGGGATTACGACTCCTATTATAAAGACCGCCCCGAGCAGGAGGCCGGGATGTTCGTGCGCGAGAACGTCGTGCAGTTCCCGCCGCGCGGGGACGTGTCGCACGACAACATGGAGCGTCCGAAGGAGCTGACCGCCGTGGCCGCCGTGTCGAACGCCGTGCAGTGCAAGCACGCCGCTGCGATCCTGCGGGAACTGGCCGCACGGGGGCCGCTGGACAAGCGCACCGCCGTGGTGCTGACCGATGAAAACCTGCTCCTGCCGCTGCTCTACGCCCTGCCGCCCGAGATCGGGAAGGTCAACGTCACGATGGGCTATCCGCTGCGGGCCAGCCTGGCCTACACCTTCGTCGAACGCCTCGTGGAGTTGCAGGCTCACCGCCGCACGAAGGGCGCAGGATGCACGTTCTACCATGCCGACGCCGTGGGCATTCTCGCGCACCCCTACGTCGCGGACAGCGATGCCCGCGAGACCCGCGCCATGCAGGACGAGATCGTGCGCGAACGGCGCATTTCGGTCGACGCCGCATGGCTGGGACGCAACGACCTGCTGCGGATGATCTTTTCGCCCGCCGCCGCGTGGCGCGAGCTGTCCGACTGGCTGCTGCGGGTCGTCGCCGCCGTGGCCCGGACGCCCTACGAGGGCGACGACCGGCGTCAGCGCGTGGAGTTTCTGGCCGTGATTTCGGAGGAGATTTCCAAACTCCGCAATTCGCTGGACGAGTGCGACATCGAGTTGACGACGGAGGTTTACACCTCGCTGCTGCGCCGCCATTTGCAGACCGTGCGCATTCCCTACGAGGGCGAGCCGCTCGAAGGGGTGCAGGTCATGGGCATCCTCGAAACCCGCAACCTCGATTTCGAAAACGTCGTCCTGCTCTCGATGAACGACGACAACTTCCCGGGCAACCACATGGCGCAGGCGTCGTTCGTGCCCTACAACCTGCGGGCGGCCTACGGACTGCCCACGCCCGAGCACCACGAGGGGGTTTACGCCTACTATTTCTACCGCCTCGTGCAGCGCGCCCGGCGGGTGTGGATGCTCTACTGCTCGCACGCCGACGACAAATCGACGGGCGAACCGAGCCGCTACATCTACCAGCTCGACTACGAGAGCGGATTTCCCGTCCGGAAGGTCGAGGTGGGTGTGGATGTCAACCTCGCCGAGACCGATCCGATCGAGGTGGCCAAGGACGAGGGGATCATGCAGCGTCTCGGACGCTTCACCGACCCCGAATCGAAGGCCACGCTCTCGCCGACGGCTTTCTTCCGCTATGTGGCCTGTCCCCTGCGGTTCTATTTTCACTCCGTGGCGCGGCTCCAGGCCGACGACGAGATCGCCGAGGAGGTCGACGCCCCGATGTTCGGCACGATCCTTCACGCCGCGGTGCAGAAACTCTATGCCCGGATCGTGGGCGAGGCGCACCCCGGCGAGACCCTGCGGGCGATGATCCGCACGGGTGAGATCGCCGCGGCGGTCGAGGCGGCGATCAACGAGAATTATTTGCAGGACCCCGCGGCCACGACCGACGACTATACGGGCAACCTGCTGCTGGTCAAAGACATCGTTACACGCTATCTGCGGGGCGGGGTGATGCCCTACGATGCGGTGCACGACGGTTTCACGGTCACGGGGCTGGAGCGGGAAGTGGCATACGGATTCGATTTCACGGCGGCGGGCCGCCCCCTTTGCATGAAGTTCGCGGGCATCGCCGACCGCATCGACGCGCTGGACGACGGAACGCTGCGCGTGGTGGACTACAAGACCGGGGCGCCGCACCTGGAGTTCGCCGGGGTGGAGAGCCTTTTCCGCGGCGAGGGCAAACAGCGGCTTTCGAACATCCTCCAGACCTTGCTCTACGCCATGATGCTCTACCGCACGCGGGGCGTCGACGCCGAACCCGCGCTCTACTACGTGCGGGCGATGAACCGTCCCGACTATCTGCCGACGCTCGACGACCGGGAAACGGGCGTCCGCGGCGGACGTTACACGCTTTATGCCGAACGGTTCGAGGAGTTGGTGCGCCAAACGCTGGCGGAGCTCTACGATCCCTCGGTGCCCTTCCGCCAGTGCGAGGACGCCGACACCTGCAACTTCTGCGATTTCAACGTGATTTGCAAGAGGTAGTTTTTGCGGCCTGCGGCCGCGGGATTTCATGTGCTTTTTTCCGCAAAAAGTACCAAAAACTTCCCGACGGATGCCTTTGCCTGCGACGAACCGGCTAACGCTGGCTCCGGGCGACGATTCGCGGGGGCGCACGCGCCCCGTCCCCTCCGCTTGCGCTTTTAGCCGGTCCGT
>ERZ857693.4077-NODE-4077-length-10950-cov-3.107756_pt1 | contig 10950 bp, 8 predicted proteins | sample MGYA00519765_ERZ857693 | MGnify/ENA primary metagenome ERZ857693 (study PRJEB31778, sample SAMEA3449354) | human gut metagenome | biome: human gut; feature: human-associated habitat; material: faeces | place: United Kingdom | collected 2010/2012 ... | reverse complement strand
GGAGGGCCTGTTCCCGAGCATGCAGGCCATCGGCCAGAGCGAGGATATGGAGGAGGAGCGCCGTCTCTGCTATGTGGCGATCACCCGCGCGCGGGAAAAGCTCTATATCACCTGCGCCGCGCAGCGTATGCTCTATGGCCGCACATCGGCCAACCTTCCGTCCCGCTTCACCGAGGAGATACCCCAGACGCTGCTCGACCGGCAGGGGCTTGCGAAAAAGAAAGCAAATCTCTGGGATGACGACGGCACATTCATCTCCGGAAGAAGCGGAACATGGGGCGGAGGCGCCTCCGGCTATTCCGGCGGAGGGGTGTCCTACCGGCCCGGCAGCTTTGGCACGAGCTATGCTGCACGCACCGGACGGACCGGCGCGGCAAAGCGCGCGGCTCCGGAAAAGCCGAAGACCGTCCTGTCCGCGCCGAAAGCACCGGACTTCAAAAAGGGTGACCGCGTGGTACATAAGGCGTTCGGTAAGGGCGTGATCGAAAAGATGACGCCGATGGGCGGCGACGCGCTGGTCGAGGTAAAGTTTGATTCCGGGGAAACGAAACGAATGATGCTGCGCGTTGCCGCACAGCACATGACGAAGGACGAGTGAAGCTATGGAACATACAGAATCCATGCATAGCGCGGAGGAGCACGTTCATGTCCATGCCGACGGAACGGTGCATTCTCACTCCCACGCGCATACGCACCAGAACACCAAAACCGTGAAAAACCGTCTGGCGCGCGTGATCGGGCATCTGCACGCCGTCGAACGCATGATCGACGACGGGCGCGACTGCGCCGAGGTGCTCGTTCAGCTGGCCGCCGTGCGCAGCGCGATCAACAACATCTGCAAAATAATTTTGCGCGACCATATGAACCATTGCGTCATCGACGCCGTCCAAAAAGGGGATACCGAAACGCTTTCTGAACTGGACAAGGCGATCGATCTCCTGATGAAATAATGATAGGGAGGTATTCTCCATGAAAAAATCCGCGGCTCCCATTCTGATCCTCGTTTTCCTGCTTGTCGCTGTCGGCATTTTTGTTGTGTTCCGTATATCGAAAAACAATGCTTCGGACACGCAAAATCCCGGGACGACGGCGACCGCAACGCCCGAACCGACGGCCACGACGCCCCCCACGGCGACGCCGGAGCCGACCGGGACACCTGTTCCGACAGCCGTCCCGACCGCTGTTCCTACAGCAGCGCCCGTCCCGACCGAAACGCCGGTACCCACTGTGCAGCCGACGGCGGCGCCCGTCCAGGACCAGAGCGGCGAGTTCCGCTCGGACACGGGAACGTACATCAACATCGTCGTCAAGTGGACGGTGACCGGCAGCGGCAGCACGAAAACGCTCAAGCTCGACACTTACGTCGAGTCGTACGCGCTCGTAACGGGTGACCGCACCAGCGACGTTGTGTTCACCGTCGGCGGCAATGTGTCGTACGCGTCCTCCAAGGCCATCCGCCTTGACAATGTCCCCCTGACGCAGACCTTCCTCGGCAGCACGAGCGTGGATGTCACGTCCGGCACGGACGTACCGGTGAACGTGACATGGCACTTCAACGGGACTTACAGCAACCAGAACATCGCCACCATCGTGGCGGAGGACACCCTTCACATTAATTAAGGAACAGTAAAAGAATGCGGCGCGGTTCTTCAAACCGCGCCGCATTCTTATGTCTATATGTCGGATAGTTCGGGGACGCCGTATTTACGAAACCGGGGAATTCCCGGCGGATTGCCTTGTCAGCAGAAGCGCCAAAGCCGCACCCATAAGACCGCCGGTCAGCTTGGTGATAAGCAGCGGAAAGATCAGGCTCCGCTCGACGGCCACGGTAAAGCCGAGATGCGAGGCCAGCGCGGAAGCGCCGCAGACAAGAAAAGCGGCATTCATAACTTTGCCCCGCAGATCCATTCCCTTGATCATACTGATGGCCGGAGTGGCGCTGACAAAGCCGACAAGCAGGGCGGCAAAGCTGCGGTCATCCATATGCAGCTTTCTGCCCAAAGCAGAAAACGGCCGGGAAAGGCCGCGCCGGAGAAGCTCCGCCGCAGGGAGACTCCCTAGCATGACGATCCCGATGGACGCGACCACCTGCATTGCCTCTTCCAGCGGCATCAGCGAAGGCAGCAGCTTTATATTGCCGATATACTGCACCGCGCCGAGCGTCAGCCCGATCAGAGAAATAGCCCGAAGAAACTTGGCAAAGCCGCCGAATACTTTCAGACTTTTCTGCGGGGCAAAATGGAGACAGAGCATCAGCGCCGCGGAGAAAAGCAGAATCGGAATGCTCTCTTTCAGGAGAGGGAAAAACTGCATCCCTCCGGCAAGACCGCCGAGTATCTGCGCCGCGGGCATGGGAATGAGACCGATCAATATCCCTCGGGAAAAAGCGTTCGTGTCCTCCGGAGAGAGAAGCCCCATGCCCATCGGAATGGTAAATGCCAGCGTGCATCCCGTTGTGGCGGAGACCAGAATGCCCGCGTAAAGCCCGATGGTCGGATCGGAGGCAAGATCGACTGCCGCCTGGTAGCCTCCCATATCGATGGGAATAAAACCGCCCAGCATGCCGGGATCCAAGCCGATCCTTTGCCAGAGCGGAGAGAGCGTCAGGGAAAGTACCCGGACAATGAGGGGAGAAAGACAGAGAATGCCCGCCATGGAGAGAGCCGTGGGGCCCAGCAGACGGAAACCCTCCTCAAATCGTTCTCCCAAGCCCAGCCGGTTGCCGAGAAGACAGTCGATCCCGCCGATAAGCGCTCCGGCGGCCAGAAGCCAAAGCAATATCCGCTCCATAGGTCAGATGCGGCGGATCTCCGCTTCGATATCGGCAATGGTGCGCGGAATACCGGCCGAAAGGTTTTCGCAGCCGGTTTCTGTCACGAGGCAGTTATCCTCCAACCGGAAGCCGATGCCCCATTCCTCGTGGTACACACCGACATCCACGCAGAATACCATGTTGGGCGCGAGGACGGCAGGACGCTCTACCACATCGTGTACATCGTAGCCGATGTGATGTGAGCCGCCGTGCCACATGAGCTTCCCGATCTCGTCCACGCTCCGGAGAACCCCTGCTTCCACCAGACGCTCCGCGTTGTAGCGGCGGATCGTGGCATCAACCTCTTCCATGGGCATACCGGGGCGAATGATCGAAAACATATAGTCCGAGGTAGCCAGCACGCACTCGTACAAAAGCCGCTGACGAGGCGAGAACCGTCCGTTGCACGGCCAGCCGCGGGATACGTCGGCGATCATGTTGTCGTACTGCGCGCCGACGTCGTTGAGGATCATGTCGCCGTCCTGCGCCTGCCCGGTGTAGCTGTAATAGTGGATGCAGAAGTTGTTTTTCCCGGCGGAAATGATGGAGGGAAATCCGGGACCGTCCGGGCCGAACTGCGCCAGCGCATGATCAAAATCCGCTTTGTACTGGTACTCATATTTTCCGGGGCGGGAAGCGTGCATCATGGCCAGAATGCCCGCCTTGGTGATCTTCTCAGCTTCACGCAGCGCCTCGATCTCGCAGGGCTGCTTTATAAGCCGCAGCCGGCGGATCAGTATGTTGGCGTTTTCCAGACGCAGGAACGGATATTCCCGCTGGATCACGTTTCGCCAGCTGTGCGCCGGGCGGTCAATGTCGGCGGGGGAGATGCGGTAGAGGTCGAGATACACTGCCCCGTAGTTTCCGCTGTTCGCCAGAGCGGAAAAATCCGCTTCCAGCGCGTCGACGAAGCGCACGTCCTTAACGCCGGAAACGCTTTCTGCTTCCTGCGGCTTGATCCGGGTGCCGGTCCAGCGCTCGGCAATAGCGTCCGGCGGCAGCAGATACAGCCGCTCCGCGACACTGCCCTCGGCGTCTTTCAGCGCGAGCAGCACCGCCTGCCTGCACTTCAGCCCCGTAAAGTAGACAAAGCTCCGATCCGCGAAAAACGGGTAATATTCGTCGTTCGTTTTCCGAACCTCTTCGCCGGAAAAAAGCATCAAAAGCGAACCCGGCTGCATCATGGCATAGAGCCGTTCCCGGTTTCCCTGATAATATGCGGTATTCATGGTTTATTCCTCCTTATTCAGACGTTCTTATTATAATGACTTGGTGAAGGTTTGAAAAGAAGAAAACACACAGGATATCTATACGGCATACTCAGCCCCATTGACAAATTTTCCATAAGCGGCTACAATGCCGCCTGCCCGCGAAAAACGCGGAATACCAAACGAGAAAAAAGAGGGATACCAAAGTGGAACACAGCGAACTGTTCCGAACGGAAAAAATCAGCAGAGTTCTGTTGCGTCTGGCACCGCCGGTGATGCTCGCGCAGCTCATTCAGGCGCTTTATAATATTGTGGACAGTCTGTTTGTGGGCCGGTATTCGGAATCCGGCCTGACAGCTTTGTCCATCATCTATCCGATCCAGCTTTTGATGATCGCTCTCGCCGTCGGAACGGGCGTGGGGATCAACACGGTGATGGCGGCAAAGCTCGGCGTGGGCGAGGCGAAAAAGGCGGATGAGTATGCCGGTGTGGGAACACCGCTCGCCGCCGCGCTGTGGCTTTTGTTCGCCGCGGTCTGCTGGGCGGTCATGCCCGCCTATGCGAGAATATCCACCTCGTCTGACGCGGTGATACGCGATGTGACGGTATATGGCCGGATCGTATGCGTATTCAGCTTCGGGCTGTTCCTCGAGAGCATCTGGACAAAGGTGCTGCAATCGATCGGCGATATGAAAACGCCAATGATCGCCCAGATCCTCGGCGCGGTCACGAACATCGTTCTCGACCCGCTTTTGATCTTCGGCCTTTTCGGCCTTCCGGAAATGGGGATCGCCGGTGCTGCCGTTGCTACTGTTGCGGGGCAGATCGTGGCGGCGCTCGTCGTGATGAGAAAGGGCTTTCACCGCTCGCCCGCGGCAAAGGCGTATCCGCACCACGTCGCAAAGATCTTCCGTCTCGGCATACCGAATATCCTGATGCAGTCGGCGTACACTTTTTATATTTTCGGCCTTAATCTGATTTTAGCGAGCTTCTGCGACGAGGCGGTCACCGCCCTCGGCATTTACTATAAGTGGCAGACGTTCTTCTTTATCCCGCTCGGCGCGATGCAGACGTGCATCGTTCCGGTCATCAGCTACAATTACGCCGCGCGAAACATCGACCGCTGCAAAAAGACGCTCACAGCCTCTGCCCTGTTCGGCGCGGCGCTGATGGCCGTCGGCACGCTGATCTTCGTTTCCCTGCCGTCACAGCTGCTGCGGACATTTACCTCCGATGCGCTCGTGATCGAGATCGGCACGGTCGGCTTCCGCATCATCGGCCTCGGCTTTATCCCGATGGTCACATCGCTGATCTTTCCGGTCTTCTTTCAGGCGGTGGGCTCAAGTCTGAAAAGCTCGGCGCTTACGGTGATCCGGACAGTCGTGCTGTTCGTCCCGCTCGGCTATCTTTTCTCCCGCTTCGGGCTGAGCCGGTTCTGGCTGACGTATCCGGTTACGGAGATCCTGACGAGCATCGTGGGGTTTGTATTCTACCGGCAGTTCCTCAAAAAGGACTATGTCAGCGAGCCGAAGCCGCTGCGCGCGGATGACGGAGACGCCGTGGCGCTCAAACCCTCGAAGCCGGGCGTCATCATCACCATCGCCCGCGAGCACGGCTCCTCCGGCAAGCAGATCGGAAAGCTCGTTGCGCAGAAGCTCGGCGTCCCGTTTTACTACAAGGAGATGGTGGCGCTGGCCGCGCATGAGAGCGGGCTCGACCGCGAATTCATTTCCGATATCCACAAAAACGCTCCGGACGCGATGCGCGATCTCTATCTCAGCTCGCAGCGGGCCATCGCGGCGCAGGATCGGATCATCCGCCGCATCGCCGACAACGGTTCGTGCGTTATCGTAGGGCGCGCCGCGGATTATGTTCTGCGGGAGCATAAAAATGTTGTCCGTGTGTTCGTTCACGCGCCGCTCGACTACCGAATCCGTCGTGTCATGGAGGTATACGGGGACACGCTGCGGGAGGCAAAACGCAATATCTGTCACTCCGACAAGGCGCGGGCGTCGTATTACCGGCACATCTCCGGGCGCCGCTGGGGCGATGCCGAAAACTATGAGCTGACGGTGGATTCCTCCGCGGGACTGGAAGAAACGGCGGCGATCATCGTCGCCTACGCCCGCGCCGCAGCGGGGGAAAAGTGATCTTCCGTTTATACCCGATAACAGATATAGATTAGACGCCGTATCCGGTTTTTCCGGATACGGCGTCATCTTATGCGTTTATGCAGTTATCGGATCAGATGTACTGCGCGAGGTTGTAGGCGGCTTTGGTAGCGCCCCAGACGAGGCCGGCCTGGAAGGAATCGCCGATGTTGTAGATCTCCTTGGCGACATGCTGCTTCACGCCCTCGAGATACTGGCTCTCGTCGGCGCGGCGGCCGAGCGCGTTGACGAACAGCTCCGCGTGGTGCTCTTCGACGACCGTTTCGGGACCCATCTTCGGCGCGAGCGGGTTGACGACGTTCTTCGGCAGAACCGGCGTCCAGGTGCAGTAAACGTCCGGCGCGCCCTTGGAGATGTTGCGGCTGACGAGCACCCTGCCCGGCTCAAACGACTTGATCGTCGCGCAGTTGACGAGCTTCGCGCCGTTATCCTCAAGATAGTGGATGATGTGGCCGCGGTTGGCGGTGCAGGCGCCGTCCATGAAGTTGCCGAGCATGTCGATCACGGTGATCCTGCAGCCGTGCTCGTAGCTCAGCCAGTAGGCGGTCTCCATGCCGACCGCGCCGCCGCCGAGAACGACGACCTTCTTCGCACCGCCGAGCTTTTCGGGATTGCGCAGAAGCTCGGTCGCTTCTACCATGTTCACGGTGTCGATGCCGGGAATGCGCGGGCTGATGCGCTTGGCGCCGACGGCATAGATCACGGCGTCGTAGTTCTGCGCCTTGAGATATTCCGGCGTGGCATCTACGCCGAACTTCACCGCAACGCCCTTCTGCCCGAGCGTCTGGCGCTTGAGCCATTCGACATAGTTGTGCATGTCGTACTTATTTTTGGGAACGGCAGCGGCGTTCGCAATGCCGCCGAGCTCGCTCGTTTTCTCAAGGATCTCGACGGTGTGGCCGCGCTGCGCGGCGTAGATGGCAAAGTTCATGCCGGCGGGGCCGCCGCCGACGACGCCGATCTTCTTCGCCGTTACAGCGGGCGCGGACTGCTTGGGCAGCACGTCCTCATGGCCGGTGCGCGGGTTGACGGCGCACTGCGGGTGCCCGCCCTCGACGAACTCGTTGACGCAGGCTTCCTGACAGCCGATGCACGGACGGATCTGGTCCACGTCACCCGCATAGGCTTTCCTGCACCAGTCGGGATCGGCGAGCACCGGGCGGCCGAGCATGATCATGTCGCACTTGCCGTCACGCAGGGCCTTCTCGTCCATATCGGGATAGTTGAGCTTGCCGACAGCGACGATGGGAACCTCAAATCCGGCGTTGGACTTCACGCCGCGCTCCTTGAAGTATTCCTTGGCCACCTTCGCCACGTCAAGGAAGCAGCCGGCGGGCATGTACGCGGGCGGATGCGGGAGCCACCAGTTGTCGTAGCAGCCGAGGTCCACGTCGAACATATCGACGCCCGCCTTGACGAGATTTTCCATATAGTCGAGCGTTTCATAAATGGAACGGCCGTTCTTGAAGCCCTTGAGGGAGGAAACGGTGTCCATGCGCTCGCCGTAGGTCTCTTCGAGAGCGCAGCTCAGATCGATGCGGTACATGATCGGGAACCACGGACCGGTACGCTTGCGCATCTCCTTGACGATGTTGATGCCGAAGAGCTGCCAGTCGGTATATTTGCCGAGCTTGCGGTGGTTGAACGCGGTGTTGGTGAGCTGATCGATGAGATAGCCCTCGTGACCGTGCAGATACACGCCGTCGATGCCCATCGTCTTGGCGTCCGCCGCGCCCTGCCCGAAGTTGCGGACGATCTGGTCCAGCTCAAGGTCGGTAAGGGGACGGCAGGGAATGCTCGGAATATAGAAGTTCGGATTCCAGGAGGCGGACACGGGCAGCGCGTACTTCGTCATAAGGCACTGCGGGTTGCCGACACGGCCGAGACCGGCGGTGAGCTGGATGAAAATGCGGCTGTTGCGCGCGTGGACGCCCTGCGCCAGATCGCGCCAGCCCATGAAGTTGGTGCGGGTGTTGTCGATGCGGGGGAAGTAGGAGAAGTTGCCCTTTTCCGTCACGGACGAGTCGATGTGGTGGCTGATGGGGATGAGGCCCGTGGTGAGAAGGCCGACGCCGCCTTCGGCGCGGGCAAAAAAGTACTCGCGCATTTTGTCGTTCGGGCGGCCGGTCTCTTCCGCCATCTGGCAGTTGCCCATCGGTGCCATTACAAGACGATTCTTGATCGTCAGACGGTTGACCTGGATGGGGGAGAACATCGTGTCATACGGCCAGAGCTCCCTGGTATAGCGTCCGGTACCGCCTTCGGTATTTTCGCAGTCCTTCTGCACCCAGCTGCCATAGCTGTTGACGAGTCTTTCGACCAACGCATCGGTTTTCAAATCCAAATCCCTCTTTCATACTTTATTTGTAATTGTTCTCAATTTCTTAATGTTTTGTTCACAGCCGTTGTGAATCCTACACCAACATCATGTTCAATTTAACACAACCAGCACAGATAATCAACAAAAAATAATAAGAAATCCTTGATTATTTTAGTAGAAAGTGATACAATGATTATGTGGTTTAAATCTATAAAAGTGTCTAAAAACGCACACAAATTCATCAAACTGCGCGAAAGGAAACTTGCGATGGAAACAACTGCGAAAGTGATTGCCGTATCCGGAAAGGGCGGAGTGGGAAAAACGACGCTGGCGGCGGCCATGGTGACCCTGTCCCGCTTCCGGGGCCGGGACCCCTTCTGCGACCCCTTCTGCGGCAGCGGCACCATCTGCATCGAGGCGGCGCTGATCGCCCTGAACCGGGCCCCGGGCCTGGATCGCAGCTTCGACGCCCAGCGCTGGGGCTTCGTGCCCTCCGGGGACTGGCTGACCGCCGCCGGAGAGGCCATGGACAAGGAGTTCCACGGCCGGTACGACATCTGGGGCGGCGACGTGGACCCCCGGGCCGTGGCCATCGCCCGGGACAACGCCCGGAAGGCCGGAGTGGAGGATGTGGTGCGCTTCGAGGTGGCGGATATGCGGAATTTCCGCCGGGAGGACACCTATGGCCAGCTGGTGACCAATCCGCCCTACGGCGAGCGGCTGCTGGAGCGGCAGGAGGCCGAGGCCCTGTACCGGGATTTCGGCAAAATGTGGGAGCGGCTGCCGGACACCTGGCGGACCCTGGTCCTCAGCAGCCACACGGAATTTGAGCGCACCTTCGGCCACCAGGCCAAGAAGAAGCGCAAGCTCTATAACGGCATGATCAAGTGCGACCTGTTTATGTACGGCAACGTATAAGCACCCGCCCCGGCATTTTATTTGCACCCGGCAGCTTCCTGTGATATAATGACGGCATCACACGGATCATTTATCAAGGAGGCGCAGCTATGCAAAAGCTGGACAAACAGTTCCATATCCACTGCGTGGAGGGCGACGTGGGCCGTTACGTCATCCTGCCCGGCGACCCCGGCCGCTGCGAAAAAATCGCGGCCCTGTTCGACGACGCCCATTTTGTGGCCCAGAACCGCGAATTCACCATCTATACCGGAACCCTGCTGGGGGAAAAGGTCTCCGTCTGCTCCACCGGCATCGGCGGCCCCTCCGCCTCCATCGCCATGGAGGAGCTGCACAACATCGGCGCGGATACCTTCATCCGGGTGGGCACCTGCGGCGGCATCGACCTGGACGTACGCTCCGGCGACGTGGTGGTGGCCACCGGCGCCATCCGCTTTGAGCACACCAGCCGGGAGTATGCCCCCATCGAGTACCCGGCCGTGGCCAACTTCGACGTCACCTGCGCCCTGGTGCAGGCCGCCAAAAATCTGGGCAAGTCCCTGAAAACCGGCGTGGTCCAGTGCAAGGACGCCTTCTATGGCCAGCACAGCCCCGCCAGAATGCCGGTGTCCTATGAGCTGCTGAACAAGTGGGAGGCCTGGAAGCGCCTGCATGTGAAGGCCAGCGAAATGGAGAGCGCCGCCCTGTTTGTGGTGGCCGACGCCCTGGGCTGCCGCTGCGGCAGCTGCTTCCATGTGATCTGGAACCAGGAGCGGGAGGCCGCCGGACTGGACCAGGATATGAGCGAGGACACCACCTCCGCCGTGGAGGTGGGCGTGGAGGCCCTGAAGCTGCTGATCCAGGCGGATCGCGCAGGGTAAGCGGCAAAGCATTGCATAATTGCATAAAAACACCGCATCCCATGGGGATGCGGTGTTTTTATGCACAGTTTATGCGGGAGTTATATGTTTTCCTGCTCTTTGAGCTCCTGGGCCTCCTGCCGGTAGTGCAGAGCGGTCTCGTGCAGGGAGGCGATGGCCTCCGGCGTCAGGGGCGACTTCACACGGGCGGGAGAGCCAAGGGCCATCATGCCGTCGGGGATGACGGTGGACTGCGTTACCAGCGCACCGGCGCCGATCAGACAGTGGCTGCCGATCTTGGCGCCGTTGAGGACGATGGCGCCCATGCCGATCAGCGTCTCGTCGCCGACGGTGCAGCGCAGCATCCGGTTTTCCAGTGCGCTCCACGCCGGGCGGCTGGCGCTGGCGGGGTTGGCGGCGGCATACTCGGCGCTGGTCACAGGCTCGACCTTGCAGCTAAGCCCTGCGCCCTGCATGATGGCACAGGCAAAGTCGTACCAGCTGCAAATGCCGTTGCCGGTGCAGTGGTAGATGCCGTAATCGTGGCTGACAGCCAGCTTGAGAATGTGGTAGGCCAGGTCAACGGCGTTCGTCGGGTTGCCCAGCTGGTCATTGACGACGGTGATCTTATCGTGGGTCCGGCCCAGACGGATCATCGTCTTGACGAAGTTTTTGCCGTAGCTGC
>ERZ857693.4068-NODE-4068-length-10985-cov-2.271546_pt1 | contig 10985 bp, 9 predicted proteins | sample MGYA00519765_ERZ857693 | MGnify/ENA primary metagenome ERZ857693 (study PRJEB31778, sample SAMEA3449354) | human gut metagenome | biome: human gut; feature: human-associated habitat; material: faeces | place: United Kingdom | collected 2010/2012 ... | reverse complement strand
GAAAGATACAGCATCTTTGAACAAGCTTATTGAACGAATGGATAAATTTACAGCGTTAGGCGGTAAGACAGATAGTAAAGCGTTTAAAAGTATGCAATATGATGTAGAACAGCTCAGGAATTCAATCAAACAGGCGAAAGCTGATAAGCAGGCAATGCAGGCAGATGGCAGTGATTATATAAATCCGAAGACAACACCGCAATATCAAGAATTAAACACTCAATTACAGAATACACAGAGTGAATTTAATAGCTTAAAAGAGGCAAGCAGACAAGCAGCCAGTGAGTTATTAAAAACAGGAAATAAGGGAAATACAAGCTTCTTAAATATTGGAAAAGCTGCAGAAGCAGCAAAAAAAGTTGTCGGTGGAGTTGCTTCTGTAGCAGGAAAAGTAAAAACGGCTATGGGAAACATGGCAAATAAGGCGGGGAAAGCTTTTTCCAAGTTAACAATGCATACGAAAAAATCTAATAGTGCGTTGAGTAGATTCGGGAATACAGTCAAACAGCTGGCCTTGTCTATGGTGGTCTTCCAGGTGATTTCCAAAATATTTAATGCGATGGTGGAAAGCATTAAAAGCGGTATTCAGAATTATGCAAAGTATTCGGATAAATTTAATGAATCTATGTCTGCTTTTAAAACGTCATTAGATAATTTAAAAAATTCTGCTGGTGCGGCCGCAATGCCAATAGTAAATGCATTGCTTTCTGGAATAACAGCCCTATGTGATGGATTAACAAGAGCGGCCAATTTTGCAAACCAATTGTTTTCTACTCTGGCAGGGAAAACTACATGGAGTAAGGCAGTAAGTCAACAGAAAGATTATGCAAAGTCACTAGATAAAACAGCCGGCGCAGCAAAAAAGACAGCTGGAGCTTTAGCTTCATTTGATGATCTAAATATATTACAGAAAACAGACAGTGAAAGCACAGGCGGTGGAACATCTACAGAACAGGTACAGTATACCGAAGAAAAGATACCAGATAGTGTCAAGAAAATCAAAGAGATGCTCGGAGAGAGTGACTGGACAGAATTAGGAAGTATGATTGCAGACAAAATCAATAAAGCAATGGAGAATATTGATTGGGAAAGCATTCAACAGGAATCAGAACTGATTGGTACACGCATTGGAACGCTCATTAATGGTTTTGTGGCAGAATTTGATTGGAATCTTTTAGGAAAGACTGTTGCAGAGGGGATTAATACAGCACTTATATTTTTGAATACTTTTTTGACTACAGTGGATTGGACAGCAATAGGTTCGGCATTTGCTACAGGTATCAATGGATTTGTTACAAATCTTGATTGGAATTTATTAGGCACAACAATAGGAAATGGCTTCAATATGGCTATTGATAGCTTTTATGGATTTGTTAGCACACTTGACTGGAGCAAACTCGGCACAAGCCTTGGAGAAAGCATACAGAGTGCATTAACTACTATTGATTGGGAAACACTAGGAAAATCTGTTTCAGATGGATTTATTGGTCTACTTGATTTTATTACTGAAGCCATTTACGCAATAGATTGGAAACAGCTTGGAAATGATGTGGCAGCTGTTGTAAAAAATATAGACTGGGATGGTGTCTCAGATGCTCTTTTTGAGGGTATAGGTGCAGCGCTTGGCGCATTAGCAGCATTTTTACAGGGATTGCTGGAAGATGCATGGAATAGTGTTGTGGACTGGTGGTATGACGCTGCTTATGAAGACGGTGAGTTTACAATGGAAGGACTCTTGAATGGAATCACTGAGAAACTTACAGATATTGGCAACTGGATAGATGAACATATCTTTCAACCATTCATGGAAGGCTTTAGAAATGTATTTGGAATACATTCACCTTCTACGGTTATGCAGGAAATGGGAGTCTACATAATTGACGGCTTAAAAGAGGGGCTTCTCGGAATATGGGAAAAGGTTGAATGGATTATTACAGAATTCAAGGAAAAATTAAAGGAAGCTTTTACAAATGCAAAGAACAATACTATTTCCATTTTTTCGTCTATGAAAACAAAAATGATTGATATTTTTAAAGGTATGTGGAGCGGAATGAAAAATGTTATTAATACAATTATTAATGGCATTGAATTCATGGTAAATCGTGTTGTAGATGGAATAAATAATATGACAAATGCTTTGAACAGATTATCCTTTGATATTCCAGATTGGGTACCCCAGTTAGGCGGAAAGAGTTTTGGATTATCTATTCCTACAATTCCAACTGTAAGTATACCTCGCCTTGCCAATGGTGGTATTACGACAGGATCTACATTAGCCAATATCGGAGAAGCCGGAAGAGAAGCTGTCCTACCGCTTGAAAATAATACCGGCTGGATGGATGACCTTGCATCGAAGCTTGCAAGCAAAATGCCGGACTACAGTGGTGCAAAGACGGTAGTTCTTGCGGTGGATGGTAAAGAGTTCGCAAGAATCAATCTACCGTATTTACAGGACGAAGAAATAAGGCTAGGAATTGTGGAAGGATAGGAACAAGCCTATATAGAAATAACTGCTTATAATAACTCGTATGAAATGATTTTGCACAAGGGAGAGCTTTTATGAATAATAAACAAACAGTAATAGATATGGCGATGGAATTAGATTCGACAATTGGACAATATATAGCAGATGCTATTATCGATCATGTTTCTTACGATAAGATTGTAAAGAAAATGGCACATCAAGGGAAAGGATTTCCGATTAGCAGGACACAATTTTATAGAAAAAGAAAAAAATTGTTAAAACAAATTGACGAAGAAAAAGTGTAAATCAGACATTACCAGATGTTATTACTCTGTCAGATGGATGTATAAGGTGATAAGTGGATGAATAGTAAGATCAAATTGAAGTGGAAAATATTCGCAGATGAATATATAAGGAATGGTGGCAATGCAACACAGGCATACATAAGCGCTGGCTATAGTGAGAATGGAGCAAATCGAAGTGCACAAAAGCTACTGTCAAAAACTGTCATTTCACAATATATAGCGGAAAAAATGGAGCAAATTGAGAAAGAACAGCACCGGGATATAATGTCACTAGCAGAAATCCAGGAGCGGAGAAGCAGGATAGCGAGGGGTGAAGTCATTGACGGACTGGGATTCGCCCCGGACTTCTCTGACCAGCTTAAGGCAATGGATAGTTTGGAAAAAGTTTTGATGATTGCAGAAAGACAGAAAGTAGAGAATGAAGAGAAAGAAAATCGAGAGAAAGCGGCAATGTGGACGATTCCGATTACAGACATAACAAGCGATTTCGTAGCAATATATCGAACAGTTCATGAGGCTTTTGCGGGAGAGGTTGATGTACATGAGATTATCTCGAAGGGTGGGCGAGGTTCTATCAAGTCGAGTTTTTGGGGAAATTTATCATATGAGACAATCAGACAGGATCCACAAGCTCATGTCGTTTATACAAGAAGGTATAAAGTAGACTTAAGAAGCTCAGTTTTTAATCAGTTTATGAAAACTGTCATAAGATATCATGATCTTGAAAACTGGGATTTTAAGCAGTCTCCGATGTGTGCGGTGTATAAGCCGACCGGGCAAATGGTCATGTTTGCCGGAGCAGATAAGCCGATCAGCTTAAAGTCTTTCAACGTGCCATTCGGATATGTAAAGCTATTAATTCATGAAGAATGCGACGAGATGGCAGGCGTTGAGCAGATGGATAACATCGAGGACACATTTCTTCGAGCAGATACACCGGCACTTGATATTAAAATCTTCAATCCTCCGAAGTCAAAAAACAACTTTATGAATGAGTACACAGAAGAATGTAAAAATAAGCCACAGACACGGATCTGTCACAGCTATTATTATAATGTACCGGTAAAATGGCTAGGAAAGCGATTCTTCGAGCGTGCTGAATGGTTCAGGATTCATAAGCCATTATATTATAAAAATAATTATCTCGGAGAAGTCACTGGAACGGGAGGCGGCATCTTCGACAATTTAGAAATCCGAAAAATATCGGATGAAGAGTTAATGACATTTGATACAGTAAACCACGGCTTGGACTTCGGATACACCCACCCACAGGTATTCAGCCAGAACTATTACGATTACGAGACGGACACTCTTTATATTTTTGGCGAAGTGTATTCTAAAAAATGTAAAAACTCTACATTTGCCAGAAAGATAAAGAAATTTATGAATGTAGAGATTATTTGCGATTCTGCCAGACCGGACGGAATCGCAGAGATGCAGGACTGGGGATTCAATGCCATCGGGGCAAAGAAAAGATGGGGAAGTGGAAAAGGAAGAGATTACTGTTGGGAGTGGCTGCAACGATGCAATAAGATTGTCATTGATCCTGAGCGATGCCCGAATACAGAAAGAGAGTTTAAAAAGGCAGAACATGAGCAGCTTCCAGATGGTTCATTTTCGGATGCTTATCCGACATTGGATGAGGATACGATTATGGCAAACATTTATGCGTTGAACAGAATTATCATGACCAGCCGAAGAAATGATGGTCTTTATGATGATGATGTGGAAGAAGAAACTGTTTGGAAGTGAAAAGAATGTATAAAACACAAAGAAATTATGAAAATGTACAGAGAACTTTATTTAATGGCGTAGGATGCTATGAAATACCCATGATAGAACCTACACAATTCGATAATGCAGAGTTTATAGGGTTCAATTATGCAAAGAATGCAAAAAATGCATATGGCAAGGCAGTACATTTCTTTTTGGATGATTATCAATTTAATAGAGTATGGACAAATCCGGATAGGTACATTCCTATGTTACAAAAATTCAAGTATGTATTAACACCAGATTTTAGTTTATATACAGATTTCCCCAAGCCTTTGCAGATCTATAATCATTATCGCAAACATTGGCTTGGCGCGTATTGGCAGATACATGGTATAAATGTTATTCCAACAATCTGCTGGAGTGATAAGGATTCATTTGAATGGTGCTTTGATGGAGAGCCAATGCAAAGTGTTGTTGCAGTTTCGTCTGTTGGTACACAGAACAGCAAAGAAAAGAAACAATGCTTTTTGAATGGATATATGGAGATGTTGGAGCGACTGCAGCCTACAAAAATTATCTTTTATGGTGGAGTGCCAGATGAATGTAAGGGTAGTGTTGTACATATTACACAGTTTAGTGAAAAATGGAATGAAGAGGAGCTGGTATAAGAGTGGTGAATTTACAGTTTTTTGGTGGAAGAGGATCAAGCAGTGGAATAAGCAATAAGGGAAAGGCCTATGGAAGTCAATACAAACCAGTTTTTGAGTATGAAAATATAAAATTTGTTACAAATATCGGGAAAAATTATGAGCCACTGATGGAAACTATGACTAATGGACGTATATATGTACAAGTCGGTGGAGAAGATATTATAAGAATTGTGCAGATGGGAGAAGAAAATAAGAGAAACAAGGTTATAGAATTTGACAAGAAGAATAAGCAATGGCATGTTCATCATGGTTATTTGCATTCAGAAAATTCAGAAAAGTTACATGATCCATTAAGCGCCGATGATGAGAAGCTGCTTGAAAGGTAAAGAAGATATGGCATAATCGTGGCAGGTAAATATAGTTTAAGTCTGGTAGAATACTTGTTATAAGAGGTCTGCGTTCAAATCGTCGGTATTTACCCTAAATTTCGTGATTTTGTAAGAGGATGTACCATAATGGTATGTCCTTTTATATATTTGTGGTAATGCATGATATACCAGGCAAAATATTGCTGTTAATCCTAATAAGTGAATGATACTATTATGATACTAAGAATTGTAACAGAGCTGATAAAATGCGTTAAAAATGACGTTTTTGCACAGAACAACAACGGAAAACGCGAGAAAAAGCACGTAGAAAAGCATAAATAATAAAAGAGCGTCTTGCACAGATGAAATAGAACAATAACCGTCCAGTCTCCCTAGCCGGTGGCGTGGACGGTTATTTTTATGGCAGGGTGTGTCATTGGTTTGTTCAACATGCACAAATTACAGAGCGAAAATGTGCGAAAAAGCAGAAAACTTGCTTGAAAAAAAGACTGGAAACGAGTATTATATAGTATATATACGATTTTTTGTAGGAAGAAGGGAGTTGGAAGAATGGCATTACCAAGTATTTCTACACCAAAAGTGAAGACCGTGAATAAAGACTTAGAGGCATGGATCAGACTCCCTGCACTGGAAGAAGGAGAACACTATACGATCGAGTATCTGCACGAGGTATTACGGGTGAACCAGATTACTTATGGAATTGATGAAGCACAGCTTCAGAAGATCCTCGATGAAGAAATCTATGAACAGGACGTACTGGTGGCAAGAGGCATACCGGCAGTAGAGGGACAGGATGGATTCTATGAGTATAAGGTGAATATGAACCTTGAGAAAAAGCCAAAGATACTGCCGGACGGATCCGTAGATTACTGGTCCATGTACAGTGTACAGTCGGTTCAGAAGGATCAGGTCATTGCGATATATCATCCGGCTGTAAAGGGAACAGATGGAATCGGAGTTTCCGGAAAACCGATTGCCGCAAGGGTTGCCAGAGAACAGGGAACACTTCGCGGAACCGGTTTTGGACGAAGTGAGGATTACCTTACCTATTTTTCGCTGATGGATGGGAAGATTGATATTGAGAATGATAAGATCAGGATCCAGCCAATCTATGAGGTGAGCGGAGATGCGAATCTTACTACCGGAAGCATAGATTTTACAGGAGATATTGTGATCCACGGCAGTGTGGAATCCGGAGTTACGATCAAGGCAACCGGAAGTATCACGATTGATGGAAACGTGGAAGCCTGTAATCTGGAAGCCGGTAAGGATATCATTTTAAGAAGTGGAATGGTCGGAGGGAATAAGGCACATGTCAGAACCAAAGGAAATCTGTATGCAAAGTTTATTGAGTATACAGTCATCCAGGTAGAGGGAGATATGGAGGCAGACGTATTGCTCAACTGCACAGTTGCGTGCAGAGGATCTATTCTGATCCAGGGCAGAACAGCGAAGATCATCGGTGGAGATGTCAGCGCAGTCAAGGGAATCAAGGCAACCACGATTGGAAATGACGCAGAGATGCGGACAGCTGTGACCGTTGGAGTAAGTGCGGACTGTATTTCAAGACTGAATCTGCTGAAGAAGAAGATGGATATTACCAAAATGGAACTTGATAAGATCGAACAGGGACTTGCCAAGTTCGAAGAGATGCAGAAGGAGCGCGGAGTAAGCTATAAGGAAGATCCGAGAAGAGTGGCACTCTTGCGTACCAGAATCCAGAATACGGCTACACTTGCAGGAGATGAGGGCGAAGTGAAGCGGCTTGAGCGCATGATTTCAGATGGGGCGAATGCAACGGTCTGTGTGACAAGAGATGTATTCCCTGGGGTATCCATAGCGATCAGGGATCAGGTTTTAAATGTGAAGAACAATGCAAAATGCGTGGAGTTCTATCATCTGAACGGAAAGATCTGTACGAGAACAGCTGAGGATTAACGGACAATAACAGGCAGAAGGTAAAAAAGATAAGATAGCATTTCAGGAGAAACGGGTTACAACCGTAAATTTCCTGAAATGCTATTTTTATATTTTATATTATTGACGAAAAACTACTTTATTTTAATGGAAATTTCATAATTTGACATTGAAAGTGAATTCTTCCTATATTATAATCAATCAGTGAGAAAGAAATGATCAGCCAGTCTGCAGTTAAGCATGTACAGGCGGATCAGGAGAGAAATGATCAGTCAGTACAGGAAAGGTACGGGAATTAATATGATAAATTTTGAAGAAGAATTGAAAAACTTTAAACCAAGTCTGGAAGTGGAAGAGGCAGAGCAGGCAATCTATAATCATGAGCTGACAGACATGACGGATGTTATGCAGGAAATGCTGCAGGAATTAAAGCAGCAGAACAGATAACAGGTAGATCACATGCACAGTGGCATGACAGATAGAGAGGTTTTTCATGAGATGTTATAATTGCGGTGCAGAGCTTGGCAAGGGAGATAACTGCCAGAACTGCGGAACCAATGTAAAAGTATACAAAAAGATTTTGATGGCATCCAATGCCTATTACAATGATGCATTGGAGAAAGCCGGTGTCAGGGATTTGTCAGGGGCAATTGAGAGCCTGAAAATCAGTCTGCGTTTTAATAAATTAAATATTGATGCAAGAAATTTGCTTGGATTGATCTACTACGAGATGGGAGAAGTGGTGACTGCCCTCACGGAGTGGGTGATCAGTAAGAATTATCAGCCGAAGGATAATCTTGCGAGCAGGTACTTAGATGAAGTGCAGAAGAATCAGGCAAGACTGGATTCTGTCAATCAGACGATCAAGAAATACAATCAGGCATTGCTTTACTGCAAGCAGAACAGCCGTGATCTTGCAATCATTCAGTTGAAAAAAGTATTGTCGCTGAATCCAAAGCTGGTGAGTGGACATCAGCTTCTGGCGCTTTTATATATTCAGGAAGGACGCTATGATCTTGCGAAGAAATCACTGCGGAATGCCGGAAAAATTGATGCCAATAATACTGTGACACTGCGCTATCTGAAAGAAGCCAATGCAGCCTTAAGAGAGCAGAATCCGAGCAAGAAGCAGAAGAATGATGAACTCATTTCCTATCAGAGTGGCAATGAGACAATCATCCAGCCAAAATATCTGAAGGACAATTCTGCAGTCGGTACGATCATTAACATGGTGATCGGAATCGCAATCGGAATTGCAATCACCTGTTTCCTTGTGGTTCCTGGCGTGAGAAGAACCGTGATGAACAATACGAAAGCAGAAGTGCTGGATGCAAATAATACGATTTCTTCCAAGAATCAGACGATCACAAGCCTGCAGAGTCAGGTGGATGACCTTACCAGTCAGATTACGGATGCGAAGAACAGCGAGGAAGAATCTGCCAACAAACTGGAAAGCTATGACAAACTTCTGACTGCATATGAGACATACACCACAGGAGACATTGAGAAGGCAGGAGATGCATTGAGCAGTGTCAATGTGGATGACCTGAGTGCAGATGCAAAGAGTATTTATGATACCATCAATGCACAGGTGAATGCCGAATACATGGCTGCATTATATAAGGAAGGTTATGATGCATATTCCGGCAAAAAGTATGACGATGCCGTGAGTGCACTTTCCAAAGTCGTCGAGATGGATGAAAACTATGAGAATGGAAATGCACTGTACTATCTTGCACAGGCATACCGCAAGAACGAGGATATGGAAAATGCCAAAATCTATTATCAGAAAGTGGTAGAATTGTATCCAAATACAGAGCGCGCTGCAAACTCACAGAACTATCTGGATCAGAGTGAGACAGACACCGCCCGTTAATAAAAAGACAAACTGATATTAAAAAGTACGAAGGAGATCGAACCGGAAATTCCGGGGAGACTCCTTCTTTTTTTATTCATGACAATAAAATGTCTGCGGAGCGAGCATTCTATTGTTGAAAATCATAAGCAGAATGGAAAGAGAGGAACAAGAGCATGAAAAGCCAGTATATTATGGAAAAAGGATGTTTAGTTGTCTATGTGCCGCGTGAGTTAGACCATCATCAGGCAAACCGCATCCGCACGGAGACAGATCTTCTGATCGACACCTACCATGTCAGACATCTTGTGTTTGATTTTACAGAGACAGAGTTTATGGACAGCTCCGGGATTGGGGTGATCATCGGGCGGTGCAAAAACTTAGGCTATTCCGGTGGGGATGTGAGTGCGTGCCATCTGAACGAGCGCGTGGACAAGATATTTACCGTATCCGGGTTGAAAAAAATCATTCAGGTAAAAGAATAGGAGATAGTGGAGGAAGTAAAAATGAGCAGTCAGAACGAGATGAAACTGATATTTGATGCCAGGTCGGTGAATGAAAGTTTCGCCAGGGTGGCGGTGGCGGCATTTATAGCAGAATTAAACCCAACGTTAGACGAGATTGCGGATATCAAGACGGCCGTGTCCGAAGCGGTGACGAATGCGATCATTCATGGTTACCATGAACCGGAACAGAAAGTGGAACTCCTGTGTCAGATTTGTGGGGATGAGGTTTCCATCACCGTTTCGGATACAGGAGCAGGCATTGCGGATGTGTCAAAAGCGATGGAACCTTTTTATACGACAAAACCGGAGTTAGAGCGTTCCGGGATGGGATTCTCTTTTATGGAAGCGTTTATGGACAGGCTTGAGGTAGTATCCGAGCCGGGAAAAGGGACAAGCGTACATATGGTAAGAAGACTGGGAAATCAGGAAGGCTAGCCTATGGTGCGACAGGCGGAACTGATCAGACAGGCACAGGATGGGGATAAAAAAGCCAGGGACAAAGTCGTTTCGGACAACCTTGGATTAGTGCACGCAATTGTCCGCAGATTTGAAAAAAGAGGGCATGACAGGGAGGAATTGTTTCAGATCGGATGTATCGGGCTGATCAAGGCGATCGATCATTTTGATCTGTCGTTAAACCTTGCATTTTCCACTTATGCAGTGCCTATGATCACAGGGGAGATACGGCGTTTCCTGCGTGACGATGGCATGGTGAAAGTGAGCAGGAGTTTAAAAGAAAATGGATACAAAATCAGCAGGGCAAAAGAAGTTCTCACAACAGAGCTGGGGAGAGATCCGAGTCTTTTGGAGCTGTCTGCCATGACAGAACTTGGCACAGAGGAGATCGTGATGGACGCTAACCGTGGGGTGGAGTCCATTTACCAGCCGGTCTGCGGCTCAGATGGAGATGAACTTTTACTCATTGACCAGATTGGAGATCAGAGCGATGTCTATGAGGAGCCGGAGAAGGAGGCTGTTTTAAACAAAATGGTGATCAGGCAGCTGATGGATACGCTCGACGAGACAGAACAGCAGATCATCAGGCTGCGGTATTTTGAAAATAAAACGCAGTGCGAGGTGGCAGGAATACTTGCAGTGACACAGGTGCAGATCAGCCGGAATGAGCGTAAAATCCTTGCAAAACTCCGGGCAAAACTGGAGTTATAACGTCATTTGCCGGAAA
>ERZ857693.4058-NODE-4058-length-11014-cov-2.840223_pt1 | contig 11014 bp, 9 predicted proteins | sample MGYA00519765_ERZ857693 | MGnify/ENA primary metagenome ERZ857693 (study PRJEB31778, sample SAMEA3449354) | human gut metagenome | biome: human gut; feature: human-associated habitat; material: faeces | place: United Kingdom | collected 2010/2012 ... | reverse complement strand
AGCTATGAGGTCAAGAGGGGCAAGTATGTGTCGTTCCGTGCGCCCGGACAGGAACGGTTCACCCGCTGCAAAACGCTGGGTGAAACCTACACCGAGGAAGCTATCACCGAGCGCATCAAAGGGCGGTTTGCGGAGCGGAAGCCCAAAGAAAACCGCAAAATTTCGCTGCGGATTGATTTGGAGAACAGCATCAAGGCCCAGCAGTCCGCAGGGTATGAGAAGTGGGCAAAACTCCACAATCTGAAACAGGCTGCCCGGACGCTGAACTTCCTGACGGAGCATGAAATTGATAGTTACCCGGATTTGGAAAGCCGGGTGGCCGAGATCACCGCCGCCAGCACCGAAGCTGCCGCCGCGCTGAAAGCGGCCGAACGCCGGCTTGCAGAAATGGCCGTGCTGATAAAGGATGTCACCACCTGTAAGGAACTGCGCCCACTGGTGCAGGAATATCAGCGAGCTGCTGACAAAAAGCAGTTCCGGCGCAGGCACGAAGGCACCCTGATTCTCTATGAAGCAGCGGCCAAGGTCCTGAAAGAACATGGCTTTCAAAAGCTGCCCGACCTCTACACCCTGAAAGCCGAGTATAAGCAACTGGCCGAACAGAAAGACCAACTGCAACGGCAGTACGCCGAAGCCAAACGCCAGATGCAGGAGTATGGCATTATCAAGCAGAACGTGGACGGCATTCTGCGGACAACGCCGGGAAAGGAGCAGATGCAGGAACGGTAAATCTGCACAAAATATTGCCCGAATTTTTGAACTACAAACGCTTAGACCGGGTGGCGTTTCCACCCGAAATCATGTAAAATAGACCTAGACAACGAAAGCGAGGAACCCTCTATGGCAGAAGTGAAAGACAATAGCTCCATCCAGCTTTTTGAAGATCAGAAAATCCGTACTGCATGGGATGCAGAAAAGGAAGAATGGTATTTTTCGATTACAGATGTTATTGCAGTCTTGACCGACCAAACGACCGCGCGCGGTGCAAGTAACTATTGGGCAAAGCTCAAACAGCGTCTGAAAGAAGAAGGCGCAGATGAACTGCTGACAAATTGTCAGCAGTTGAAAATGACGGCAACAGATGGAAAAAAGCGTAAAACTGACGTTGCCAACACCGAACAGCTCCTACGTATCATCCAGTCCATTCCGTCTCCGAAAGCTGAACCGTTCAAGGCATGGCTGGCAATGGTGGGCAAGGAACGCATCGAGGAAACCATTGACCCGGAGCGGGCCATTGACCGTGCGCTTGATACCTATTTGAAAAAAGGCTACTCCGAAGAATGGATTCATCAGCGGCTTTTGGCAATCCGCATCCGAAATGAGCTGACGGATGAATGGAAGAAGCGCGGAGTGCAAAAGGGCAAGGAGTACGCTATCCTGACCGACGAAATCTCCCGTGCATGGTCCGGCATGACCACAGGACAGTATAAGCGGCTGAAAGGTCTGACAAAAGAAAATCTCCGGGATAATATGACCGATTTGGAACTTGTGCTGACCATGCTGGCGGAAGCATCTACCACGGATATTTCCAAGACTGCAAAGCCGCAGACCTTTGAAGAAAACAAGCAGGTTGCTAAACGCGGCGGCAAGGTAGCCGGTATTGCACGGCAGGCTCTTGAAGCAGAAACTGGCAAGCCCGTTATTACAGAAAAGAATGCGTTTGACTTCCAGCAGCTTGTGACCGACATTGTAGAAGATGCCGCCGAACTGCCGGAAAATCCCACCGAGAAAAAAGATAAAGACTGATACATGAAAATAGCCGGACACAGCAGCCACAAGGCCACCGTGTCCGGCTATTTCTGTTCTGACAATGGCACATTACTTTTGCTGAAAATAATGTGCCATTGTTAAGCTGGCGGTATTATTCACCCGTAAAATCAAACCTCTGTCCGTCAAAGTCAGCATCGGTCATGTGCTCCAACTTTGCAATGGTGCCGTTTGCCAATTGCCGCATTTCCGTGTTCATATCCGGCAGGGCGGCCAGCATCCGCGCCATCGTCCGGCGGCGGTCAGAGGTGTGGTACATACAGATCAAATTTTCTTCTTCCACGCTGAAATTCATGGTCAGACCTCCATTTCATGTTGTTTGCTGCGGGCCGCTGCCTTTTTCGGGCTGGCGGCCTGTTTTGTTTCGGAAAGCTGCTTGCGGACGGAAGTGCGGGGCTTGCAGATGCCCTTGTCCCGGTTTTCGTTTTTGCCAACCAGCGCGTAGATGCCGAAACGGTCTTTCACGCTGGAAAGGTGCATGGATTTGTACGGCAGCATGGCAAGCAGCTGGTCCGTGTCCCGACTGGATGCCAGCTTGGTGAAATAGGGCGATACCTCTACCATGAAATGATTCTTGTCCGGGCTGTTGGGAGCAGCCAGCCGCTTCATACCGGCCACAATGCGCTGTGCCTCGGCCTTGATCAGCCCGGCGTGCAGTGCTGCAAGATGTTCTTTGAAATCACTGGGCCGTGCAGGTTCCCGGCTGCGTTGCTCCTGACGGATGGCCGCTTGCAGAAGTTCCGGGTCACGGGGCTGCATTTCATACCGCACGAACTCTCCGAAATATTCGTCCGGGCGACTGTCGAGATGCTCTTTCAGGCCAATCTCCCGCATTCCACTTTCGTAGATTAGGCGATTGGAGCCCACGGGCAGGGCGGCATCCCGGATGTGCTGGAAATGCTGCTGGTAGTCCAGTTCATACAGATTGCCTTGCAATGTTCCATTAGCTGTGCCGGTCAGCTCTACCGCATAGGCAAGAATCCTGTCGTGGGTTTGCTCGCCGCAGAATTTCCATGTGTTGTAGGCTTGGGTATCTTTGAGCAACGCATCCCGTTCCCGGAAGCAGAATGTTCCAGAGGGCCGGGACAGCCACAACAGCAGCTTATCTTCCGGCTGGTCGCTGCGGGCCGCTTCCCGAAGCATCTTAATGTCATAGGCAAAATCGCTCTGATAGTATGCGGTGTTCTGGTGCATAATGGCTTCCAGCGCAGCGATCACATCCATATTTTCAAATTTTTGCACGGCTTATACCTCCAATTCCTTTGTCTTTTCCCGTGGCTGCGTTTGCTTGCTCTGCTCCTTTTTTGCGGCATCCAGCTGTGCCCGGATGGACGGCTTTTTCGGTTTTGCGGCGCGGAACTTCTTGGTTTTCGGTGCCTTTTCCTCGGCCTTGACTGCGGCGGCAAGGTCCGTCAGAGAAATTTGTTCCCCGGCCTTTGCTTTGGCTTCCAACTCACTTAAAGAGGGCGCATTGTTCAGCACACTGTCAATCATGTTTTCGTTCTGTTCGGTGGAAAGCTCTGCGGTGCGCAGCGGGTTTTCCCGTAAGAACTCCGGCACCTGCTGAAAGCCCACACTGTCGCAGTAATAGGCAGTGTCGTGGCCGTTCTGATGCAGCACCACCACATCCGAAACAGACAGCGAATGCCCGTTGAAGTCTGCCGGATGGTCCACATTGAATGTGCGGTAGATGTCCTCCAACGTGGTACCAGCAGTCAGCGGCGCGGCGTATACTTCCGTATAGTTGGCCTTGTCCACAGTCCGGCCAGCGGCCTGCAGGCGGTCGTATGGCTCAAAACGGTAATCACGGGTGGAAGCCTCATTGCGCAACTGGTAGATGGAAAAGTTGTCCTGCTGTGGTGCCTCAAAACCTGCCGCTGCATATTCCTCCACCGTCATTCCAGCATCGGCCGCTTCCTGCGCGATCTCGGACTGTACCTGCGCCTTGTAGTCCTGCAAGCTCTGGTCAAAGTCAGCCAGCTGATCTTTGTCCATGTACTCGCTCAGGTTCAGGGCGGTACCGTTTTCGACGTAGGTTGCCAGGCCTGCGTAGGAGATTTCAGAGATGTCCGGGGCCTCGCCGGCCTGGGCCATGGTGGACAGCTTGGTGGTGTGGTCGTCCCAGGAGGTGCCGATGACTTCCATGGTCAGGTTGGGATACATCTCGTGGAACTCGTCTGCCCACTCGGTCATCTTATCCAGATAGTCGCCGGTGACGGGGGGCACCATAACGGTGATGGTGTCCTCGGCTTCAGAGGCCGTGGATTCGGCGGCAGAGGATGCCGTGTCCGTCGTGGCGGTGGATGCTGCTGCGCTGCTGGAGGATGCGCCGCCGCATGCTGCCAGTGAGAGGGTCATGGCCGTAGCCATGGTAAGTGCAACAAGCTTTTTCATGTGTTGTGTTCTCCCTTCGATTTTGTGGTTTTGTGGTCACCGTTTCCTCGCCGGTGATCTTATGTTTTGAATTGTACTCTTTTTTCACGAAAACGTCAAGTGCTTGAAACATTTTTTTAGATAAAACGGCAAAATGACAGTTTTGCTTATGTTTTTTCGCTTTTTTGCACAAAGAACATTCGGATTTTCAGCCGCAAAACAGTTAAGTGAAATAAAGTTACGATAAAAACAGCCCCCTCGCAGGGAGGGAGCTGGATGTAGATATTATCCTAATGTAAAATTACCGTTATATTCGTCATATTCGTTACAATCGTTCTATTCGTCATATTCGTCATCCAATAACCATAACAAATATGACGAATATAACGAATATGACGGTAATAACGAATATTACGATAATTACGAAGTGTACGACATATACAACTATTACAGTAACTGCAAAAGGCTCCCCTTCGAGGGGAGCTCCCGCGCAGCGGGTGAGGGGGGGTTACTTTAGCCACGAGCGGCACGAGAGCCACCCCTCAGTCACCTTCGGTGACAGCTCCCCTCCAGGGGAGCCCTTATAACGTGCAACAAATTAAAAACTCCCGCCAGCCATTGCAGCCAGCGGGATATACTTATTTTATATTTTACGTCTTACCGTTCCATTTTCCAGTAGCTTACACTATACGGTGCCAGCTCGCTGCCGCCGCCGAAATCGTGCGGGGCGCCGGTGATCATGTCCACCGCCATACCACAGCCGGCGTCAAAGTGGGCGGTAAACGGGTTGCCGTCGGCGTTGATGGCCACCAGCACGCGCTCGCCATCCACACGGCGTTCAAAAATCAGCTGGCGGGGCTGCACCATCACATTGTGGTAGCTGCCCCAGCGCAGGGCGGGGCTTTCGGCGCGGGCTTTGGCCAAGGCAGAGATCCATTCGGTCAGTTCGTTTTCCTGCGGCTTTTCAATGGCGGGGCGCAGGGTGGCATCACCGTTTTTCTTATCGCCCTCCAGGCCCCACTCGCTACCATAATAGACTGCCGGAACGCCGGGCATACCAAACAGCAGGCCGTAAGCCGGGCGCAGCATGGCTTTATCCGTCAGGACGGTGGCAATACGGCTGACATCATGGTTGTCCAAAAAGCTTAACAGGTGGCGGCCGGTGTACAGGCACCACTGCTCTGAGCCAAACTGGCGGTTCAGGCTATAGGCGATCTCGTGCATATTGGCGGAGTTAAAGCTGGAATACAGGCCCTTGTAGCATTCATAGTTGGTCACAGCATGGCAGGCACGGTCGTTCATCCAGCGGTTATAATCGCCGTGCAGTGTCTCGCCCATCAGGGCAAATTCCGGCTTGATGCTGTTGGCCAGGCCGCGCAGCTCTGCCAGGAAATCCAGATCCAGGCAATAGGCAACGTCCAAACGCAGGCCGTCGATATCATAGTCCCGTACCCAGCCGCGCACCGCGTCAAACAGGTGTTCCTTCACCGCCGGGTTGCGCAGGTTCAGTTTCACCAGCTCATAGCAGCCTTCCCATGCTTCGTACCAGAAGCCGTCATTATAGCCGGTGTTGCCGTCAAAGCTGATATGGAACCAGTCTTTATAGGCGCTGTCCCTCTTTTTCTCCTGCACATCGCGGAACGCCCAGAATCCGCGGCCCACATGGTTGAACACGCCGTCCAGCATCACGCGGATGCCGGCTTCATGCAGGGCTTTGCAGACAGCCTGGAAATCCTCTTTGGTCCCAAGGCGCGGATCAACGCGATTATAATCGCGGGTGTCATAGCCGTGGGCATCGCTGTCAAACAAAGGATTAAACAGCACACAGGTTGCGCCCAATTTTTTTATATGTTCCACCCAGTCCAGCACGCGCAGAATACGGTGTTCCCCGGTCTGGTCGCTGCCATCGTTTTGCAGCGGAGCACCGCACAGGCCCAGGGGATAGATCTGGTAGATTGTTGCATCATCAAACCACATAACTTTTACTCCTCCATTTTGTTTTTTCTTTTGGCAATGCCACGCAATTCCACGTGCCAATACAATGAGTGAGGTGCATCGGCTGCCAAGCAAAAAGTACAGATCATACTTTGTGTATTATCGAGCATTTTGTAACGCAGACGGCGTGCCACAACCGCCAGGCAGGAATTGTGCGGTGTTGCCTTTTATTCATCTTTTCGCTTTCGCATCAGAACTTCTTTTTCAGCCTGGGGGCAATGCGCTGGCGGTACAACGGGGTGATGGCCGTTAAGGCACGGTCACACAGCCAGAACGAAAGGTTGCCCAGCGCCAGCAACGCCAGCAGCATGGGGGTACCTTCGGCGGCAAACTCCTGCACCAGTTCCGGCGGGGCCAGCACCACGATCAGCAGCGCATACATGACGACCACCGCCGCATTGAAGCAGCCAAACTTGGCCACCCACCGCAGCACACCGCGGCGGACGTTGTTCAACCGCACCCGCAGCACAGGGTAATACCCCAGCACCAGAACATAAAACAGCACCAGCTCTTTATCCGGCACCAGGAACAGCGAAAGCAACGACACAACCGCATACAACAACAGTGCATACTTTTTGCCGTAATCTTCCAGCACAGGAATGAGCAGAAAGCTGGCCAGCATGGGCGCGGCGTAAGTGCCGATCTGCAATACGTTGCCCACAAGCAGCACCACCACCGAGAGCGCACTAAGCACACCGCAGAGCGCAATTTTTTGAGATTCTGTTTTTCGCAAAGGTCAAAACCTCCTGTGTTGCATTTGCCGCACAAGAAGTATTATACACTACGCAAATAAAATGTGCAACATGACGAAGGCATTTATTTTAATGTCCTTCCCTGCCCGTTCGCCATAGTTGGCCGCACAGCGCTCTATTCTGCCATTTGCTGCACGGTAAAAAAGCGGTATCCCTTGGCCGCAAACCATTCAAGGATATCCGGCAATGCCTTGACTGTCTCGTGGGTGGCATTGGTATCGTGCATCAAAACAACACAAATCGGCTGGTCTTTGGCATCGTTCTGGACATTGCGCAGGATCTGGGCGGCGTTGGGGTGGCTGGCGGTGGCGTCCTCGGCGCACACGTTCCAGTCGATCCAGGCATAGCCTTTCTGCTCAGCCTGGGCTTTGAGCTGCTGCATGATCTGCCGTCCGCCGTATCGGTGGCTGACCGTGTTGGTGCTGCCGCCGGGGAACCGCAGCCAGTGGATAGCATCCACATCGATATAGTTCGCCAGCGTGGCGCGCAGAGCTTTGATATCCAGCCAGAAGTTTTCGGTGCTGCTGTAAATGCGGGAATAGGAATGGGACGCGCTGTGCAGGGCAATCTGGTGGCCCGCAGCCTCAATATCCGTTAGATACGACAGATAATCCTGGTTCGCGTCCTGTGCAGTGACAAAAAAGGTGGCTTTGGCATCACATTTTTCCAGCGCAGCCAGCACCTGCGGGGTATATTTGGAGGGGCCATCGTCAAAGGTCAGGCAGCAGATCTTCATGGCAGCGCCCTCCTCCCCCGGCAGCTGGGTGCCGCCCATAGCAAGGGTGGGCACAGAGAACGAAGCATCGGGAATGGTGGTTTCGCAGGCAGAATCGGCCGGGAACCACAACGGCCAAAGCAGCCCAATCAGCGCCCCCACCACAGCCGAAATGAGCAGCCCGGTCACAAACAGGCGCTGCTGCCTGTCATTGTTGGTTTCCCTGCGCATACACAAACGCCCCCTGCCGCACTGTTTTGTTCCAAACATATGCAGCAGGGGGCGCAGATAGATATAATTTTGTAAGGCTCAGAACAGGTTGCGGGCGCGCAGGCGGCGGTCCAGATGGCCTTTGTTGCGCAGCCAGGTGCTGGGGGCAAACAATACCAGCATGGGGAAGATCTCCAAACGGCCCACCAGCATATCAAAGCTGAGCACCAGCTTGATCAGCGGCGAAAAATCCGCAAAGCTGACCATAGGGCCGACCAATTCCAGACCGGGGCCGATGTTGTTCAGGCAGGATGCTACCGCGGTAAAAGTAGTAACCAGGTCAAACTGGTTGATGGCCACCACCATGGTGGACAGCACAAAAATGATCAGGTAGAGGTTCATGTAGGTGCGCACGCCAAACACCGTTTTATCGTCCAGGGGCTTGCCCTCAAACCGGACGGTAGTGACAGCATGGGGGTGCAGCACCCGCATTAAATCCTGCTTGGCAGTTTTGCACATAATAATGATACGGCTGATTTTAATGCCGCCGCCGGTGGAACCCGCACAGGCACCAAAGAACATGAGCAGCACCAGCACCGCCTTGGAGAAGGTGGGCCACATGTTAAAATCTGTTGTGGCATAACCCGTGGTGGTAATGATGGAAGCCACCTGGAAGAAAGAATAGCGCAGGGACTGCCACACATTGCCATACAAGTGGAAGATATTGCCCGCAACGGCCAGGGTGGAAGCTGCAATCACGCCAAGGTAGACCCGCATTTCCTCGCAGGCAAACGCTTCCTTAAAATGGCGGATGAGCAGGAAGAAATACACATTAAAGTTGATGCCGAACAGCACCATAAAGACCGCGGTGATCATTTCCACCGCCGGGCTGCCGTAAGCACCAATGCTGGCCGCACGGTTGCTGAAACCGCCGGTGCCCGCCGCACCAAAGGCGGTGATCAGGGCATCGTACCAGGGCAGACCGACCAGGCGCAGCAAAATTGTCTGCACCACGGTAAGCACCAGGTACATGGCATACAGGATCTTGGCAGTATCGCGGATCTTGCTGGAAATTTTGCCCACCGAAGGCCCCGGCGATTCGGCGCGCATCAGGTGCATGGCGCGGCCATCGCTGACCGGCAGAACCGCCATGGTAAACACCAGTACGCCCATGCCGCCTACCCAGTGGGTAAAGCTGCGCCAGAACAGCATACTGTAACTCATGGCTTCCACATCGCGCAGGATGCTGGAGCCGGTGGTGGTAAAGCCGGATACCGTTTCAAAAAAGGCATCCACAAAAAACGGGATATCGCCGCTGATGATAAACGGCAGCGCACCGAACACGGACATCAGCACCCAGGCCAGTGCAACGATCACAAGACCCTCGCGCGCATAGATCGCTGAGTTGGCGGGGCTGCGCAGCCCCAGAACAAGGCCCAGCACAGCCAGCCCCACCGCCGTTACCACAAAGGCAAACAGGCAGCTCCACTCGCCATAAATAACAGCTACAATAGACGGAGGCAGCAGCAGGGCGGCTTCAACCATAAAAATACGGCCCAGCACATACCCAAGCATGCGGTAGTTCATTCCGTTACCCCCTTGCCATAATATCGCGCAGATCGGTCAGATCGGTGTTGGTGGTAACAATGATCACATCGTCCCCTGCGCAGAAAGAATCGTTGCCGGACGGGATAATCGTCTTGCCGTTTTCGCGGATAATGCCCGCCACAAGGATATTTTTGCGCAGGTTCAGGTCCCGCAGCGGCACACCGGCAAACGGCACATCGGCGGTAACGCCGAATTCCAGCGCTTCCACCTTGCCGCCTACCAGACGGTGCAGGGTGCGCACATTGGTAGCCTGGCTGTTCTGCATGGCGCGCACATACTGTACGATCAGCTCGGTGGTGACAGCGCCGGTGGAAACCAGGCTGTCCACCAGGCCGCGCTCTGTCACCACATCGGCAAAGGATTTGCGGTTGATTTTAGCCACCACCTTGCAGTGGTTCAACTGAGAAGCATACATTGCCAGAATAATGTTGGTTTCGTCCAGACCGGTCAGCGCCACAAAGGCATCCATATCGGCAATGCCTTCCTCCGCCAGCAGCTCGCTGTCGGTGCCATCGCCCTGAATGATGAGCGCACGGGGGATTTTTTCGCTCATATCCTGGCAGCGGGCGGGATTGTTGTCAATTACGGTAACGTGCATGTTCATCTCGCTCAGTTCTTTGACGAGATAATACGCCATGCGGGAAGCGCCCACCACCATGACATTGTTGGCGCGCTCCTTGAAAATACCCAGGCGGCGGAAGAACTGTTCCAGTTCCTGCGGGGTGGCCATCAGGTAGATTGTATCCCCTTCTTCCAGGGTAAAACTACCGGTGGGGATAGTGATCTGTTTGCCGCGTGCCACGGCGCAGATCAGCATTTTGACCCGCATGTTGCTGTACAGGTCGCTCAGCTGCAGGCCGGTCAGGGGGTTGCCCTCGGTCAGGCGGTATTCCACCAGTTCAAAGCGCTGCTTGCTGAACTGTTCCAGCTTGAGCGCATTGGGGAAGCGCAGCACGCGGGCGATCTCGCGTGCCGTGGCCTTTTCGGGGTTAATGACCATCGAAAGGCCCAGTTCCTGGCGCATAAAGCGCAGCTGCTTCTCATACTCCGGGTTGCGGATACGTGCAATCGTGTGCTGCGTGCCCAGCTTTTTGGCGACGAGGCAGGCCAAGATGTTGATCTCATCACTGGACGTTGTGGCGATCAGCAGGTCTGCGCCGTCCTCAAACGCCTCTTTCTGCACGTCATAGCAGCCGCCGTTGCCGGTCACGCCGCGCACATCGCAGATATTGCAGATATCATCCACAACGGTCGGGTTGCGGTCAATTACAACAATATCGTGCTTATCTGCGCTGAGCTGCTGGGTCAACGCGCGGCCCACTTTGCCCAAGCCCACAACCACGATCTTCATTCGGTTTCCTCTTTTCCGCCAGATCCTTATGGCATACAGCTGCTGCGGTATCGGTTCAGGGACGACGCCAAACAGCAAAGCAGCCTGTCAAGGTGTTTCTGAAAGCAAAGAAAATGACAGATATTCCGCAAACACAAGCAGGATGTAAGGCAAAGAGCCGCTGGAGCCCTTTGTGGCTTCCAAGGCTTTTTAAGGCAACACCGCACAATTCCCGCCTGACGGCTTAAGCACCGCTCCGGCGGC
>ERZ857693.4047-NODE-4047-length-11044-cov-3.658386_pt1 | contig 11044 bp, 9 predicted proteins | sample MGYA00519765_ERZ857693 | MGnify/ENA primary metagenome ERZ857693 (study PRJEB31778, sample SAMEA3449354) | human gut metagenome | biome: human gut; feature: human-associated habitat; material: faeces | place: United Kingdom | collected 2010/2012 ... | reverse complement strand
ACAAAATCAACAGTTTCTTTTTCATTATCTTCCAGCATAACTTCAGCAACCTTGGCCATACGCACTTCCGTATAACGCATAGCAGCAGCCGAATCGCCGTCGATCGAGCCGAAGTTTCCATGGCCATCGACCAGGGGAACGCGCATCGAGAACCACTGAGCCAAGCGGACCATCGTGTCGTAAACTGCAGTATCGCCATGCGGATGATACTTACCGATTACGTCACCAACGGTACGTGCTGACTTAGCATGCGGACGGCGCGGCGTGATGCCGCTTTCATTCATCGCGTAGAGGATACGACGATGAACAGGCTTCAAGCCATCGCGCACATCAGGCAGTGCACGAGAAACGATAACGCTCATCGAGTACTCAAGGAACGACGTGCGCATCTCCTTGCTCAGTTCAGCGGAAAGGATATTTGATTGGGTCTCTTCGACCTCTGTTTCGTTGTTATCAGCCACAAAAGCTCCTTAACCAGGGCATTCTTTACCAAATGAATAAAACGGATGGAATCTCGTGAATAGATGTGCTCTTAGAAGTCGAGGAAGCGAACATCGTGCGCATGTTTCTGGATGAATTCCTTACGCGGTTCAACCTGATCGCCCATCAATTCGCTCACCACACGCTCTGCTTCAGCAGCATCCTCGATGCTCACTTGCAGAAGGGTGCGAGATTTCGGTTCCATGGTGGTTTCCCATAATTGTTCAGGATCCATCTCGCCCAGACCTTTATAGCGTTGAAGCGAAATGCTATCGCGATCCTTCTCAGGGATCTCTTCAAGACGCTTCGTAAGGGCATCGTCATTAAAGATATATTCGAGCTTCTTACCGCCTTTTTTCTTAAGACCATACAGCGGCGGCTGCGCGATATAGATGTATCCACGCTGAATGAGCTCAGGCATATAACGATAGAAGAACGTGAGCAGCAAACAACGAATATGAGCGCCGTCAACGTCAGCATCGGTCATGATGATGATGCGATGATAACGTGCATTATCCGCATTGAAATCTGCGCCGATATTCGTTCCGATCGCAGTGATGAGCGAAGAGATCGTATCTGAAGAGAGGCTACGATTAAGACCAGCGCGCTCGACATTCAAGATCTTGCCGCGCAAAGGCATGATAGCCTGGTACTTTCGGTCGCGCGCCATCTTCGCGGAACCACCTGCAGAATCGCCCTCGACGATGAAGATCTCGGTCTTGGTGGGGTCTTTCTCCCGGCAGTCGGCCAGCTTGCCGGGCATCCGGCTGGTCTCCAGCGCGCTCTTGCGGCGCACCAGTTCCCGGGCCTTCTTGGCGGCAGCGCGGGCGCGGGCGGCCTGGGTGGCCTTTTCAAAAATGGCCTTTGCCACGCCGGGGTTCTCCTCAAAGAACTCCATCAGCTTGGTGTACACCATGTTGGAAACAAGGGTGCGGATCTCGGTATTGCCCAGCTTTGCCTTGGTCTGGCCCTCGAACTCCGCCTCCTGCAGCTTGACGGAGATGACGCAGATGAGGCCCTCGCGGACATCGGAACCGGAAAGGTTCTCGTCCTTATCCTTCAGCAGGCCGTGGCTGCGGCCGTAATCATTGAACACACGGGTCAGGCTGGTGCGGAAGCCCTCTTCATGGGTGCCGCCGTCCGGGGTGTTGACGTTGTTGGCAAAGCTCAGCAGCAGCTCGTTGTAACTGGAATTATACTGCAGCGCGATCTCGGCCATGCCCCGCTCGGTCTGGCCCTTGAGGTAGATGACATTGGGGTGGAGCACCTCCAGATTGCGCTTTTCGCCCAGATAGGTAACGAAGCTCTTGATGCCGCCCTCATAGCACATGACCTCGGTGCGGTAGCAGGGGTCGCCTTCCTGGCCATCCTCCAGAACGGGGGTATAGAGCTCCCGCTCATCGGTCAGGGTGATCTTGACACCGGCATTCAGGAAGCTCTCCTCGCGCAGGCGCTTTTCCAGCGTCTCGAAGTTATAGACGGTGGTGTCCTTGAACATCTCAGGGTCGGGCTTGAAGGTAACGCGGGTGCCGGTGACCCCCTCGGCCACCGTACCCAGACACTTCAGGGGGCCATCCGGGTCGCCACGGCGGAAGGTCTGCTCGTATTCATGGCCGTCGCGGCGGACATTGACCGTCAGCCACTCAGAGCAGGCGTTGACCACGGACGCGCCGACACCGTGCAGACCGCCGGCCACCTTGTAGCCGGAGTTCTCGCCGCCGAACTTACCGCCTGCGTGCAGGATGGTATAGACGACGGTGACGGCGGGCAGACCGGTATCGGCCTGGATATCCACGGGGATGCCGCGGCCGTTGTCGGTGACCTGAATGATGTTATTCTTTAAGATCTTGACCTCAATGTGGTTGCAGTAGCCTGCCAGCGCTTCATCAATGGCATTGTCCACGATCTCGTAGACCAGATGATGCAGGCCCCGCTCACCGGTGGAGCCGATATACATGCCGGGACGCTTGCGCACGGCCTCCAGACCCTTCAGGACCTGGATCTCGCTGGCATTATACTCATGGTCGGTCGCGGTTTCCACATTGGTGCTGGTGATGATTTCCTCTGCCATATCCTTTCTCCCTTTACTTGATAAATTTTAACGGGCTCACCCTCTCAGGCGCTTCGCGCCAGCTCCCCCAAAGTGGGAGCCCTTGGCAAGCCGGATAAGTTTTTCTGATCAGAACGACATTTCGGTGCGCCGCTTCATGGCCGCGCTGGACAGCTCCGAAAGATAAACGGTGTCCACAGGGGCATCGGCCAGAACATAACACTGGGGCAGGTCATCCGAAAGGCTGACCACGGCCCCATTTTTCTGGGCATAGTTGAGAAATTCCCGCCCCCGGGGGGAGACGGTGGTGGTCTCCAGATTGAAGATGCCGATGATATCACGGTCATTCAGGACATAGTCCCGGCCCAGATGGATATACATTGCGTATATTCTCCTGCAGATGCAGACTGCATATTCTGTCGCATTTTCCGCATTCTATGCAATGCAGCGATGCAACATTTCTTCATTTCAGATCTTGCTCAGGACACCGCCGTTCATGCGGTAGACCTCGCCATCCGTTTTCAGGAAGGCTGTGTCGTCACAACTGGTAACGAAGGTCTGCTTTTCCCGCATCCGGGTCAGCAGATACTGCTTGCGGCCATCATCCAGCTCACTGAGCACATCGTCCAGCAAGAGGACGGGGTGCTCCCCGGTGATGGCGGCAGCGGCGGCGGCTTCGGCCATTTTCAGGCTGAGCACCACGCTGCGCTGCTGCCCCTGGCTGGCAAACACTCTGGCGGGCTGGCCGTCCAGCAGCAGTTCCAGATCTTCCCGGTGGGGGCCGCACAGGCTCTGCCCGGCCCGGACTTCCTCATTCTGGCGGGCTTTCAGCAGGGCTGCCAGACCACCCGGCTCAAACTGGGCGGCATACCGCAGCTCCATCCGCTCCGCCCCATGGGAAAGCTCCTCGTAATTGGCACAGGCCAGCGGGGCCAGTCGTTCCAGGTAGGCCCGCCGCCGCTGCTGGATGGCTTCCCCCTGCGCGGCAAGCTCGGTGTTCAGCACCTCGAGCAGGGCCATTTTTTCGGCGTAGGGACGTTCCTGCCCGGCAGGGGAGCGGCGCAGCAGCGCGTTTTTCTGCTGCAGGGCCCGCAGATAGCGGCGGTACACGGTCAGGTAGCCGGGGTAGAGCTGGCAGAGGGCGGCATCCAGAAATTTGCGCCGCCCCTCGGGTGCTCCCTTGACCAGGCTCAGGTGGCCGGGGTCGAACACGACAGCCGGAAAACTGCCGGCAAGCCCTGCTGCCCGCCTGGGGGCTGCCCCGTTCACCGAGGCGTACCGCCCGGGCCGCTGGGAATCCGGGGTGCCCACCGTCAGCCGGACACGGTTCGGCTCGTCAGGCTCCTGTTCCTCCTGCTGTGCCCGGAGTGTGGAGGCCTCCAGCACGGCAAAAGGCTCACCCCGCCGCACCAGCTCTGCATCCTTTCCGCCCCGGAAGCTCTTGCCGCCGGTCAGCAGCCAGATGGCCTCCAGCAGGTTGGTCTTGCCCTGGCCGTTGTTGCCGCAGATCACGGTCAGCTCCCGGCCCGGGGTCAGGCTTGCCGATGCGATATTGCGGTAATTCGTTACTTCTAAGGAAAGCAGGCGCATGGTTTACTGGCCCTGTCCCACTTCCACGGTCTGGCCGTCCAGTTCGACGACATCCCCGGCGCGGCACTTTTTGCCCCGCATGGTGCAAACCTCACCGTTCACCTTGACAGCACCGCCCTGCACCAGCTCCTTGGCTTCGCCGCCGGTCTCACACAGGCCTGCATATTTCAGCAGGGCATCCAGCTTGATAAATTCCGTATGGATGAGAATTTTTTGCATTTTTATGCCTCTCAATCATTCTTGAAGCGGACAGGCAGGACCAGATACAAAAAGTCACTGCCCTCGGTAGGCAGAACCTTGACCGGGCTCAACGGGCCGCTGATCTCCAGCTTGACCTGCTCGGTGCGGGCGTTGCGCAGGGCATCCAGCAGATAGCGGTTGTTGAAACCGATCTCCACCTCATCGCCCTCGCACTGCGCGTTGAATTCATCCACCACGCGGCCCAGATTGGTCTGGCAGCGGACCACCACTTTACCCTCTGTAAAACTGATGCGGAGGGGATTTTTTAAACGCTCTGTAATGATCAGGGAGGCACGCTCGATGGTCTCGATGAACTCCTTGGTGTCCAGAACCACGCTGGTGCGGCTGCCATTGGGGATCACGTTGTGGTAGTTGAGGAACTCGCCCTCGATCAGGCGGCTCATGATGGTGTAACCGGCGGTGGTGAACACCACATAGCGGCGGTTTGCGGAGATGTGCACGGTCTCCTCGTCGTCGTTGGCCAGCAGATGGGAGACCTCGTTCATGGTCTTGCTGGGTACGATGATGCGGATCTCCTTTATGGCTTCCACCGGCCGCTCCACAATGGCCAGACGGTAGCCATCCAGCGCAACAACGGTCAGCTTATCCGGCGAGATCTCAAATAATTCACCGGTATGCGCAGGTTTTTTCTCATCCTGACTGACGGCGTACAGGGTGCGCTCGATCATATCACGGAGCACACCGGTCTTGATGTTCAGGGTCTCCTCAGCACCGGTGTTGGGCAGCTCGGGGAAATCGGTGGGGTTCATGGACTGGATCTCGAACTGTGCCACACCGCTCTGGATGGTGGTTTTTCCGTTTTCGGCAGATTGGATGTTGATCTGGCCGGAAGGCATCCGGCTGACCATGCTGCTGAGCAGCTTGGCGTTCAGCACCACCTCGCCGGGCTCTTTGACATTGGCATCAATGGTGGTCACGATGCCCATTTCCAGGTCGTAGCCGGTCAGGGTGAGCTGGAAGCCTTCGGCTTTCAGCAGGATACCCTCCAGTACCGGGATGGTGGAGCGCAGGGTAACAGCTTTGGAAACGCCGTCAATGGCTGCACTCAGCAGGGTCTTATCGCAGATGATGTTCAATTGCGCGTCTCTCCTTATTTTGGATTCAAGTTTTGAGGTTCTTTCTCCCATAAAACAGGGACAAAACCTCCAAATCTATATTGAACTTGTTGTAGTATTCGTAGTAGGGGCTGGGGAAGATGTGGAAAAGTCGGAAAATGTGTGGAATGGTGCGGCTCCGTGGTTTTCCACCGGATTGTGAATGCAGTGTGAAAGGCTTGTGGAAAGGGCTGGAGCTGCTTTTCTTTCCACGGCGGGTGTGCAAAACAGAAGTTGAATGTTGAAAACTCGGTGGAAAGAGTGGAGAACTTTGTCGTCTGAACACAATATCTTGTTCTGTTTTCCCGGTTTCCCCTGCATTTCTCCCCATATTTGGGGTTTTACCCCCTGTGAGAGTATGACTTTTACCCCTGCTTTCCCGTCAGGCCTTGACGTTCTTGATGATGTCGCTGACGGTTTCACGCAGGTGCTGGTCGTTCTTCATGTCCCGCTCCATGGTCTTGAGGGAGTAGACGATGGTGGAGTGGTCACGGCCCGAGAACTCCCGGCCGATCTCCTCCATGCTCATGCCGGTGACCTCGCGCAGGATGTAGATGGCCACGCGGCGGGCGGAGGCCACATTGGCGTTCCGCTTGGTGCCGCGGATGTCGGCAGGGGAGACGTTGAAGGTGCGGGACACCTCGCCGATGATCTTTTCGATGGTCACCGGTACGGGCTGGGTCTCGTTGAGGATGTCCTTGATGGCGTTCTGAGCCACGCTGATCACCGGCTGGATGCCCTCCAGCATATAATAGGCGTTCAGCTTTTTCACCGCGCCCTCCAGCTGACGGATGTTGTTTTTCAATCGGTTGGCGATGTACTCGGCCACTTCGTCCGGCATTTCCAGGCCCAGCAGATCAGCCTTGCGGCGGATGATGGCCACGCGCGTCTCAAAATCCGGCGGCTGGATGTCCGCCGTCAGGCCCATTTCGAAACGGGTGCGCAGGCGCTCCTCCAGGCTCTTGATCTCCTTTGGGGGACGGTCGCTGACAAGCACGATCTGCTTGCCAGCGTTATACAGCGTGTTGAAGGTGTGGAAAAATTCCTCCTGCGTGGATTCCTTTCCTATAATAAACTGAATATCATCAATGAGAAGGACATCAATGTTACGGTATTTCTCGCGGAATTTACTCATGGCGGTGTTATTTCCATTACGGATGGTCTCGATCAGCTCATTGGTAAATTCTTCACTTGTAACATAGAGAACCTTACTGTTATCATCATTTTCAATAATAAAGTGGGCGATGGAATGCATAAGATGGGTCTTGCCAAGTCCTGCACCACCATAGATAAACAGCGGATTGTACGTATTTCCCGGAGATTCCGCTACTGCCAGGGCTGCAGCCTGAGCCAGTTTGTTGTTGCTGCCCACGATAAAAGTATTGAATGTATATTTGGGGTTCAGATTTGCTTCTTCACATCTGGCCTTAAAACGGTTGTCCTGATCAGGTGCAGCGTCGGAAATGGATTTCTTCGCCGGGACGTCTTCTGGAAGGATAAATTTCACTTCGCAGTCGGTCATTCCGGTAACTTCGCTTATGGTAACCTGCAGAGGCAGTTTGTAATTCTTATTAATGTAGCTTAATCGCACCTGGTCGGAAGCGACGATGGTAACTACATTTCCACTGACATCATAAACCTTCAGGGGTTTCAGCCATGTGTCGAATCGAACATCGGAAAGATCGTGCTCCTTTTTCACAATTTCCAGGATTTCATCCCATTTTTCTATTACTGTGCTCATTTTTTCCTCCCGTACACATCTGATTGTTTCTTATATTAAATGATGCCGTCCGTCGGCGACATGTCCGTTTATCAAAATACCAGCTGGAAACAGGAAATTAGGGTGTGGCAGGCTAAATATACCGGAATTTTACTGGTATTTTGATAAACGGACATAAATATCCTTATATATATTATAATAAATCCTGTCTTTTCGCAACGACAAAATCTTATTTATATAGGAAATTTATGTGGAAAAGTATGCACATCCTGAGAAAAAATCAGAACTGCTGTGGATTGTCGTAAAAGGATGGGGATGTGGGTGGGAAAATGTTGTACTGGACGTGAAAATAGGAAAAACAACTGGGGAAAAGTGCAGAATTGTCCACAAAACATCCACAATTTGAAAAAATTGCAGTGGATAATAAAAAAATTCCAGGAAAAAAATGGGGGATATCTTGTGAATAAACTGGAAAGTTATCAACATTTTGTGTGTGGATAAATGTGGATAACAAGGTTGATAACTAAACTGGTTACCATAACATGGTTTTACAGGTTTCAATAATTGAAATTTATGTGCATAACTCTATCCACTGTCGAAACCCCTCGAAAGATGCTGTTTTTTGTAATAAATGCGTAAAAATCAACATTAAAAAGTGGATAGTTTTGCAGAAAATCCACGGGTTATCCACATGTTATCCACAAAATGTGGATAATGTTACGTAAACCTCAAAATTAGGACAAGTTATGCACAGTGTGGATAAATAAGTGGATAACTAAAAATATATAAAAATTTTAATTTTGCAAGAATTTTTGCTTGACGAGGGACGCATTTATGAATATAATTGAAATGATGTTCTGATTAGGTTAATAATTTTAAATTCCATATAGATAAAGGAGGTGCTTTACCTATGAAAATGACATTTCAGCCGAAAAAAAGATCTAGAGCGAAAGTCCATGGCTTCAGAGCTCGTATGAGCACAAAAGGCGGACGTAAAGTATTAGCTGCCAGAAGATTAAAAGGAAGAAAGCAGTTATCTGCTTAAGACCGTTAAGACCGCAGTTTCTGTGGTCTTTTCTTCTATAAAGAAATAATCAGAATATGTCGCCTTATACAGCTAAGATAAAGCGAGTGCGGCATTATGAAAATAAGCAAAAGGAGAATCAGATGGAATACTCAGACTCCTTAAAGAAAAATAACGAATTCCAAAGGGTATACCGAAAAGGAACATCACAGGCAAATCGGTATCTGGTGATGTATGTGCTTGAGAACCATGACAGGCACATGGAGAATCGTCTGGGAATATCTGTAAGTAAAAAAGTGGGAAACAGTATCGTAAGACACCGATTAACTAGGTTGATCCGAGAGAGTTACCGGCTACAAGAAGACATGTTCAGCAGTGGGCGCGATATCGTAGTTATCGCAAGAGGTGCAGCTAAGGGTAAGAATTACCGCGACATAGAGAGCGCACTGATCCACCTGGCACGTCTTCATAATATATATAAGGGGTAATTGCGTGATGAAAAAGATTCTGCTTGGTATCATCAGATTCTATCAAAAGTATTTATCAGGAGCAAAGGGATATTCTTCCTGTAAGTATTATCCGACCTGTTCCAGATATGCGATAGAAGCAATTGAAAAGTACGGGGCCTTTAAGGGAGGCCTTCTTGCTGCCTGGAGAATCTTGCGTTGCAATCCTTTTTCAAAAGGAGGATATGACCCTGTTCCTTAAAAAGAATTACAAAATCCGATGGAGGAAAAAGAGATGGTAGGAAGTTTACTAAGTGCAGCAAATTGGCCGATTGTCGGACAGATCTGCTGGGTATTAGGTAAAGTCATGAATTTTATCTATACGATGTTAGATGGCGCACTTCCAAGTGACACCGGTCTGGTTGGTATATCTATTATCCTGTATACGATTCTTGTATATACCCTGATGCTGCCGATGACAATTAATCAGCAGAGATCATCTAAGATGCAGGCCGTTGTACAGCCGGAAGTCATGGCTATCCAGAAAAAGTACAAGAACAAAAAAGATCAGGCTTCAATGCTGAAACAGCAGGAAGAGATACAGCAGGTGTATGACAAGTATGGCGTATCCATGATGGGAGGATGCCTTCCGTTACTGATCCAGATGCCGTTTTTGTTCGCATTGTATCCGGTCATTTACAGTATTTCTGATTACGTACCAAATATTACAGCTCAGGCAAATAAGTTTCTCACAATTCCGGATATGACAATCACTCCGGGTAACATGCTTAGCATGGCAAAAAGCGGAGAGACAATGGGATATTCAGCGGCAGCGCTGGTTATCACAGCAATTTTACTTCCGGTATTATCTGCATTTACACAGTATCTGAATATGAAACTGTCTATGGCAGTAAATGGTTCTAACAGACCGGCAGATAAAGATGACCCGACAGCAGCAACAATGAGAACTATGAATATGACAATGCCTCTGTTCTCACTGGTTATGGTATTTACATTACCGACTGGTATCGGTATCTACTGGATCGTCAGTGCAATCGTACGTATGGTTCAGCAGGTATTTATCAACAAACATCTCAGTAAGATATCAGTGGATGACATGATCGAGAAGAATAAAGAAAAAGCGCAGAAGAAGAAAGAAAAACGTGGCGAAAAAGCAGAGAAGATCAACGCTATGGCTCAGACAAATACAAAGAGCATCAAATCTTCTGCAACACAGAGTTCTTCTATGTCTGATAAAGAAAGAGAAGAAAAACTCGAAAAAGCAAGAGCAAATGCGAAACCGGGAAGTCTTGCTTCAAAAGCCAACATGGTTAAGAATTTTAATGAGAATAAGTAAGGGGGCATATATTCATGGATTACATTACTGTAACAGCAAAGAATCTTGATGATGCGATTACAGAAGCGTTAGTTCAGTTAGAAGTAACAAGTGATCGTCTTGATTATGAAGTTATCGAAAAAGGAAGCGATGGTTTCCTTGGATTCGGTAGAAAACAGGCCGTTATCAAAGCCCGCAGAAAAGAAGAGCCTGTAGTCGAAGTAAAAGCTGAGAAAAAAGAAGAGAAACCTGTAAAGGTCGAGAAGGCAGCAAAAGTTGAGAAGACAGAGCATGCAGAGAAAAAAGAACCAGTAAAAACTGAGACTAAGAATGAATTTAAGAAAGAGCATAAGAAAGAGAAAGATTTCAAAAAAGCTCCGAAAAAAGAAGTAAGAGAAGAGACAGAACTTGCAAAAGTTGAGCCGGCTACAATTGAAGCTTGTGAGAAATTTGTAGAAGATGTTCTGAATGCCATGAATATGGAAGAGGTAAAGGTTACTTCTACAGTTGATGAGGAAGGTGCACTGAGCATCACTATGGAAGGTAAGAACATGGGTATCCTGATCGGTAAGAGAGGACAGACACTGGATTCTCTTCAGTATCTTACCAATCGTGTAGCTAACAAGATGCAGGATGGATACGTTCGTGTAAAACTTGACACAGAGGATTATAGAAGAAGAAGAAAAGAGACTCTTGAGAATCTTGCAAAGAACATTGCAAGCAAGGTAAAGAGAACAAGAAGAACAGTTGCACTTGAGCCAATGAATCCATATGAGAGAAGAATCATTCACTCAGCACTGCAGTCTGATCCGGCTGTATCTACACACAGTGAAGGTGAAGAGCCTTACAGAAAAGTCGTTGTAACACTGGCAAGAAGATCCGGTGGCTCTCATAATTACGAGAAATACGACAAATAGAAGATAAAATTACAAAGCAGGGGTTTAAAAAACCTCTGCTTTTTTGTACAATAAAATAATGATGCCAGGATAATTCTACGATATAGCCTCCGGCAGGGCGCACATTGTCCGGTGGACAATGGTTTT
>ERZ857693.4026-NODE-4026-length-11119-cov-2.974060_pt1 | contig 11119 bp, 10 predicted proteins | sample MGYA00519765_ERZ857693 | MGnify/ENA primary metagenome ERZ857693 (study PRJEB31778, sample SAMEA3449354) | human gut metagenome | biome: human gut; feature: human-associated habitat; material: faeces | place: United Kingdom | collected 2010/2012 ... | reverse complement strand
CCCAGCTCCTTCTGCAGGTCGCGGATCAGCTGCAGGATCTGTGCCTGAATGGTCACGTCCAATGCAGTGGTGGGCTCGTCGCAGATCAGGATCTGCGGGCGGCAGGCCGCTGCAATGGCAATGACGACACGCTGACGCATACCGCCGGAGAACTCGTGGGGGTACTGCTCGTACCGACGCTCGGGGTCGGGGATACCCACCTTGCCCAGCATCTCGATGGCAGCCTTTTTGGCTTCCTCGCCCTTCAGACCCTGGTGATGCTCAATGCTCTCCTGGATCTGCTTGCCGATCTTCTTCAGCGGGTTCAGGCTGGTCATAGGGTCCTGCATGACCATGGCGATCTTCTTGCCGCGGACACCCAGCCAATCCTTCTCGGTGAACTTGGTCATATCGCGGCCTTCGTACATGATGGAGCCGCCGGTGATCATACCGTTGGCATCCAGCATACCCACAAAGGTCTTGGTGAATACGGACTTGCCCGAACCGGACTCGCCCACGATGGCAAGGGTCTCGCCTTCGTACAGGTCCAGCGAGCACTTGCGGATGGCGTTCAGCTTGCGGCCGCGCAGGCTAAAAGTGATCTCCACGTCTTTGGCAGAGATAATCGGTTGTCTATCCATTTACGTCTCTCTCCAATCTATCAAACGTGGTTGCGCGGATCAGCCGCATCCGACAAAGCGTTGCCCATGATATAGAAGGAAATGGAAATGATGGACACGATGGATGCAGGGAAAACCAGCAGGTACGGATAATCCAGGAAGAAGCCGCGCACCTTGCTCAGGATCAGGCCCAGAGAAGGCGTGTCGATGCCCAGGCCCAGGCCCAGGTAGGACAGCGTGGATTCCAGATTGATGGTGCCCGGGATGGACAGTGCCATACGCAGGATGATAACGGAGACCAGATACGGCAGGATGTTCTTGGTCAGCACGCGCCACAGCGGGGTGCCCAGGCAGCGGGACGCGAGGTTATACTCGCGGTCACGGAACATGAACACCATGTTGCGGACACGGCGTGCCATAGAAAGCCAGTTGATGGCGATCATGGAGATGGCCATGATCCAGAAGCTCTGACCCACCATCAGGGCGATCAGGGTCATATAAATGATATAGGGCACATTGTCGATCAGGTTGTACAGCTCCGTGAAGAAGCGGTCCAGACTGCGCACATAGCCCCAGATCAGGCCGAAGATCACACCCACGATGCTCTCGCCCACGGCGACCACCAGAGCCAGACGGATGGAAACCTGGGTGGCATACCACACCTGGCACCAGTAGTCACGGCCCAGGTTGTCGGTACCGAACCAGTACTCACTGTTGGGCTTGATGAAAGCCTTGCTGGAATCAGAGATCAGGGTGGTGTAGTGATACTTGCCGATGCCCAGCGCAACGAAGGAGAACACCGTCAGCGCCAGGAACAGGATCAGGCAGAAGACAGCGACCTTCTGCTTGAGGAAGTTCTGGATGACAGAACCCCAATAGGAATAGTTGGAGTAGCCGATGCGTTCAGCTTCTTCCGGGGAATAATCCACAAAGTAGAACAGTTCTTCGGGCTTCTTGCCCTCAAAATCCGATGCCTTAGCCATCAGCGAGCCTCCTCCTTTCCGGTCAGAGTAATACGGGGGTCAACCACCATCATCAGCACATCGCCCAGGAACACGCCCACGATGCCCAGCACAGCGTAGAGGATGACCAGGGTCTGCACAACGTTCAGGTCATAGCGCTGGATGGCATCCGTCAGCAGGGGGCCCATGCCGGGAACGGAGAAGAACCGTTCCATCAGCAGGGAGCCGCCCACCGTCAGCAGGATGGACTGGGGGATATACTGCACCATGGGAACCATGGCGTTGCGCAGAACATGCTTAAACATGATCTCGCGGGAGCTCAGGCCCTTGACACGGGCCAGCTTGATATAGTCGCGGGTCAGCTCATCCACCATGTAGCGGCGGGTCCACAGGGCATAGCCTGCAATGGATGCCAGCGAAAGGCAGGTGATGGGCAGCACGCTGGAAGCACTCACATTGCGGGTGGAATACAGCGTGGGGAATCCCAGGTACTTGGAACCAAAGACCAGCACCAGAGAATACGACACCAGCGACGGGACCGCGTTGACGAACACGGTGTAGGCCGTGCCGATCCAGTCGAATACCTTGTCCTTGAATGCCGCCTGCAGGATGCCCATCAGCACACCGACCACCAGAGAGATGGCGGACGCCGTGAGGCCCAGACGCATGGAGACACCAAACTTTTTACCAATGACCTTGACCACCGGGGCACCGTTCTGGATGCGGCGGGAAGTGCCGAAATCCAGATGCAGCAGGCTGTTGTAGAACTTGACCAGCTGGGTGGGGATGGGATCGGTCAGGCCAGCAGCCTCCAGAGCGGCGGTCTTCTGCTGATCGGTAAACTTCATGAGCTGTTCCTCAGTGAAGTAGTAGTCCGTCGGCAGGCAGCGCATCATCAGGAAAACTGCTGTTGCGATCAGAAAGATTGTGACAAGCGACTGGAGCAGCCGCTTAACCGTGTATTTTAACATGTTATCGAACCCTTAACTTTTATTTCTACCCTTTCGGGCGGGGAAACGGGGAACTTAAGCCTTGGTAGCTGCGTCAAATGCAGCGGCGAACTCCTCGTACTGCTCGGTGGTGTAAGCCTCTTCGCTGGTCTCCCAGTTGACAGCCTTGTAGTTGCAGGGACCATACATAGCGTTGATCTTGCTGTACTCGTTGGCGTGGGTCAGAGTCCAGGAAACATCGAAGTTGCAGGGGCAGGCCAGAACGCTGTTCAGCATGCTGGCCTCAGCCTTTGCAAAGGCAGCGTAGCGGGCATCGGTATCATCAACGATGGCCTTTGCGGTGTTGACCAGATCGGTGAACTCCTCGTAGCAGGCCACCAGATCCTTCTGCCAGTCAGCGGGGCCGGCCTCGACGATCTTGGCGATGTTGGAGTAGTACCAGCTGTAGTAAGCGTTGTCGTCGTGCAGGATCTCCTGACCAACGAAGTTGACAGGATCGCCGTAGTCAGCGCCCCAGCCGTTGATGACGAAGCTCTGCAGCTGAGGATTACGGACTTCCTGAGTGATGGAGGAGACGTAGGTCTTGATGTCCAGCACGATGAAGTCATCGCCGAAGCTGTCGGTGAAGCACTGCTTCAGAACCGTTGCGGTATCCAGAGCGGTGGTGGAACCAGCGATGATGTGGTAAGCAGCGTGGACGGGGAAGGTGACGCCGATGGCGCTCAGCTCGTCCATGGCCTGCTTCTTCAGATCCGCGATGTCGCCGTTGTTAGAACGCAGGCGGATCATGGTCTTGCCGTCGTAAGCCTCGCCGTCGAAACCCATCTCCTTGGCGACCAGAGTGGTGTACTCCTGGCCCTGGGTGTTGTAGCAGACACCGGGCATGGTGTAGTAGTCGTTCTCGCACTTCAGGGGGTTGATCTTGTTGGTGCGGGCGTAGTAGTTGGTCAGATTCAGGCCCTTGTAGAAGCACTGACGGAAGGCGGTGTTGGCGATGGCCTTGTTCCAGTTGTCATCGGGGGTGCCGTCCTCGTTGTTCTTCTGGTAGTTGAAGTGCATCTGGTAGCTGAACTTCTTGGGACGCTTCTCGCACAGCTGAGCATTGTACTCGCTGTTGGGATCGGCCTGGATGGTGGTCAGGGTGCTCTCGCCCACATCCATCTCGTCCAGCTCACGGTTCTGGTACAGCTGGAAAGTAACGGTGCCGTCGCTGATCATGGTGACGGTGAAGCGGTCGAAGCGGGACACCTCGTCAGCTGCATAGTAGTTGGGGTTGGGGATGTAGCTCTTGGTGTTCTGGCTGATGAACTCCTCCACCACATAGGGACCATTGTACCACATGTTGGTGTAATCGCAGGCACGGAAGCCCTCGATGCCCAGCTCGTTGATCAGATCCTCAGAGACGGGGTAGAAGCTGGTGTAGGCAGCAACGGTATCGAAGTAGGGGCAGGGATCCTTGCAGGTGAAGACCAGGGTGTAGTCATCCGGAGCCTCAACGCCCACGCCTGCATCCAGCATATCCTGGTAGGTCAGGTCGGCAGCAGCATCGCCCATATCGCTGGTCTTCTGATAGTAATCAGCAGCACCAGTCAGGGTCTCGTTGGGCATGGAGGTGTTGTTGGCCTGGTTCTTGGCTGCGTTCAGCACCCACTCCAGACCCACGAGGAAGTCCTTGCTGGTCAGGTGAGCCTTGACCTCGCCGTTCACATCCACCCAGTCCACATCGTCGCGGAGGTTGAAGGTCCAAACGGAAGAGTCCTCATTGTGGCTCCACTCCTTGGCCACGGAAGGCACAGCCTTGCCGTAGCAGTCAAAGCTCAGCAGGCCTTCCCACAGGTTGGTGGTGACATTCATGTCGGAAGCCATCTGGCTGTACAGCATGTTCCAGCTCTCCAGCTCACGGTTGGTGCTCTCCCAGGAGATGAACTCCTTCAGCGGGGTAGCGCCGGTGGTGTTGGGAGCGCTGGTAGCACCAGAGGAAGCGGCGGTGGAGCTGCTGCCAGAGTTGCCGCCGCAGGCGGCCAGAATGCCGACGGCACCAACGACACCGGAAGCCTTCAGAAAGCTGCGGCGGCTGATTGCATGAGACTCGTAGTTGTTGTTCATTGTGTTTTCCTCCCTATAATAATTCCGTGCTTCAGTGCATGGTGCAGGGCGGGATGTCCTGCTGTTTTCCCACTATTCTGCGGAGGTTTTTTGAATCCTGTACTGCCAGGGAATACAAAAGAACGCAGAAACAGACCCCTCTGTCTGCACCTGTGCTCCTCCCGCAAAACCTTAACACGTCATATATTGTACCATTGAAATAAAAAGATGTCAATGGAGCACACACAGCTTTTTCTTCAAAAAGCAAAGTCTGCCGCGCAAAAACGATGAAATATATTTGCTTTTACATGGTAAAGCGTGCAGGAAATTTAACAGACAATGCTGCGGACAAAACAACCGGAATTGTTCTTGTCAAAAAGACACCATATTTCTGCTTTATATTCTAAAAGAGCAGGCGCTCCACGCTTTGCGAAGAGCTCCTGCTTTTGGAAAACCGAATTATTAAAACAAGTCACCGTGCCAGAGCATTCTGGATCTTTGCAAAATCCTCCAGCGTCAGGGCCTCAGGACGGATGCGGGCATCGAAACCGGCAGCTTCAATGGCAGCAGTCACGGCATCCTTGGGCATCCCCAGGCCGCTGGCAATGGCATTGGCGGCAGTCTTGCGCCGCTGGCCAAAGGCCGCGCGGACAAGGGCAAAGTAGCCCTCCTCGTCCTCCACCTGCACGGCGGGGGTGGGGCGGATCTCCATCCGCACCACAGCGCTGGTCACCTTGGGGGCCGGGTAAAAGCTGCCCGGGGCGGCGGTGAACATCATCTTAGAGGTCGCGTAATAGCTCACCGCACAGCTGATGGCACTGGAAGCCCGGGTGCCGGGCACGGCGGCCAAGCGGTCGGCGGCTTCCTTCTGCACCATGACGGTGGCGCTTTCCAGCGACGCGAACCGCTCGAAGTAGTCGAGCACCACGGTGGCGGCCACGGCGTAGGGCAGGTTCGCCACCAGCTTGTTGGGTAAAAGCCTCATGGGTCCAGCTACGTCAGCGAGGGTTTCCGTGGTGCCCGAGATCGCAAAGATCAAAGGCGTGTATGATTCCGGCTACCGCGTAAACATCAACACAGGTGAAGATTCCGCTTCCACCGTTCCGCATCTGCACCTGCACATCATGGGCGGCATCAAGATGGGCCGCGCAACCTTCGAAGAATCCTTCCGTCTCGAAGAGAACGCCGAATAATAGGTACCTGGTAGTTTGCTATCTTTAGCGAAAGGGGACACTATGACCGTTGTCGGAAAATGCGTCCATCGCTGTACGCATGTGCTCGATCTGGAAAAGACACTTGCATTCTACGAGAAAGCGCTCGGTATAACTGAAACGCGCAGAAAAGAGCCTGAAGATGGTTCATGGATCATCGTTTTTGCGTCTAACGAGAAAAGCCCGTTTGAGTTGGAGTTTACTTGGAACAAAGGCGTAACCGAACCCTACAACAATGGCGGCAAGGACACCCACATTGCCTTCCGCGTGCCCGACATGGAAGAAGCTCGCAAGCTCCACGACGAAATGGGGTGCGTGGTGCACGATAACCCCGCCATGGGCCTCTACTTCATCGAGGATCCTGACGGCTGCTGGATTGAGATTCTGCCAGAGAAAGAGTCGTAAGCGTTTTGGCTGCGATTCTTACAGCACATAGCGAATTGGTAGAACTGCCGCTCGGAATGGGGCGGCAGTTTTGATTTGTGTGCATCTCGTTACAGAACGGTAAACAGAAAGCCGCGAAAAACAAACAGTCACTTCGTCCCACGCATGTGCAACACAGGCGAGCGTAGTATCGACCTCAGACTACACACACTTCCAGCAATAATGCTGCCAAACGCTTAAGTGCGCACAACGTGAAAGAAAGTGATACTCATGGCTGCCCAAATAGTGGACGCACAATTCGTTAGATCACATATTGGAAAACTGCCCATCATCGATGTTCGGTCCGCAGAACTCTACGATGAAGGCCACATCCCCACGACTATAAACGTATGCGTCGCGGATTTCGATCGTTACGGTGCCGAAGAGGCCGACGAATTCTCAAAGGAATGTCGTCGCCACGCCTTCACCGAAGAATGTCCCATAATCGTGTATTGTCAGGTCGGCCGCCATGCCAAACAGGCGTGCGACCTGCTCGAAGCCGAAGGTTACCAGCATCTCTACCTTTATTTGGGCAGCTTCGACGATTGGGCGAGCGATCCAGAAAACCCCATCGAGAAATAGGTTGCCTCTATATTTCTGTTTCACCTGCGAGAGGGGAGTGCTTTCGCTACAATAGATGAAACGGAAAGGACTGAAACGGTGAGCACAGCGCAACCGCCACATCATGAAGAAGACTCTCTTCAAGCGCCTCATGCCGATAGTCAGCAAGCTGACTTGATCAGGTCGCGCGATCGGGTGCCGGGCGAAAAGAAAGCTTGGGCTAAAAAGGCGCGCCGCCGTCATTCTGTTACTACTGCAAAATTCACAAGCCACGATACGGGCAAAGCGGATACAACTAGCGTTACTCAAACGCTTGAAGTTGAAACGCATGATGTTCAGTTAGACCTTCTTGCCGATAAGCAGACAGAAGAGGTACTCGATGCACTAACGAGCGAAGAGGCTGCAGCTGACAATACCACACCTGAAGAAGAGATCGTTGAAGAGCTTGAGGTTGCTGAAGAACAACCAGAAGAGGATTCCAATGAAGAGGCCGATCAAGAGTTGGTCGACAGGGGAGAGGAGCCTGAAAGCGATACCGCTGAAGAGGACGTTGAAGATCTTGGCGAGTATGTTGATGAACTCTCGCAAGAACTCGATGCTATCGAAGGATCCGAGGTTGTTGAAGAAGAGCCTGAAAACGAGCCTCCTGCTGAGCCTCTGCTTGTAGACGATTCTCCCGAAAATGAACAGGCAGGAGAGATTGTCGAAGAGCTCGAGATCAAGCGCGAACGCATCTCGCATAGACAAGCCGATTTGCAAGCGCGATCATGGGATGCGCCTTTCAAGCACGAAGCGCCTACGCGTCAAAAACCGACGAAGCGCGTGAAGCCCACACCAGTTTCCGCGCCAGCCCCTGCACCCGAGCCTGTCGAGCGCCCAAGGCCGACTAAGCGCGAAAAACCCAAGCCCGCGCTTGAACCCAAGCCCGCGCCCACTTCTGCGCCTGCAGCTGCCGCGCGTCCGAAACCAACGAAGCGTAAGAAACCCGCGCCTCGCTATCGCTACATCAAGAGCCTGTCGCTCGAGCAGGCTTTCCGTAACTTGCTGCGTCTCGATGCTGGTGAGGCCTGGCGTGCAACGCGCATCCCGCTCGTGGCATTCTTCTTGTGCTTTGCGCTGCTCGCGCTTGCCGTCGTCGGCGGCGTGGCCTCGTGGGTCGTGTTCCGCGCGGGCAGCTACCAGAAGCTCCTCACCGTCCAGTCCGGCGACTTCTCCTCCGAGATCGCCGAGGTCGCCTACGACCGCATTCCCATGCTCGATAAGGACAGCGCCGAGAAGCTCGGCGACCGCAAGCTCGGCGAGCTGGCCGACATGGTCTCGCAGTTCGAGGTCGCGGAAAACTACACGCAGATCAACTACCATGGCCGCCCCGTGCGCGTCACGCCGCTGCGCTACGGCGACATCATCAAGTGGTTCAACAACCGCTCCGCCGGCCTTCCCGCCTACCTCATCATCGACATGGTCGATCAGAGCGTGGACGTCGTCCGCCTTGACGAGGGCATGAAGTACACGACCGCCGAGCACTTCTCCCGCAACCTCTACCGTCATCTGCGCTTCGCGTACCCGACCTATATGTTTGAAGAGCCGGTCTTCGAGATCAACGAGGACGGCACGCCCTACTGGGTCTGCGCCAAGAAGGAAAAGACCATCGGCCTGTTCGGCGGCACGGACAACCACGGCGCGGTGCTCGTCAACGCCATCACGGGCGAGAGCGAATACTATGAAGAGCCGCCCGCGTGGGTCGACCACGTCTACTCCGCCGAGCTCATCATCGAGCAGTATGACTACTATGGCCAGTATCACAATGGCTTCTGGAATTCGATCTTCGGTCAGCGTGACGTGACCGTCACGACCGACGGCTACAACTACCTTGCCGAGGGCGACGACGTCTATCTCTACACGGGTGTCACGAGCGTCGGCGGCGACGAGAGCAACATCGGCTTCCTGCTCTCCAACCAGCGCACAAAGGAGACAAAGTACTATCCCTGCGCAGGCGCGACAGAGTACAGCGCCATGGACAGCGCCGAGGGTCAGGTGCAGAACCTGCGCTACAATGCGACGTTCCCGCTGCTGCTGAACATCGCCGAGCAGCCGACGTACTTCATGGCGCTCAAGGACGCGAGCGAGCTCGTCAAGATGTACGCGATGGTCAATGTCAACCAGTACCAGATCGTCGCCATCGGCGCGACGGTCGCCGACTGCGAGGCGAACTACCGTCAAATGCTGCTCAAAAATAACCTCATCTCCGACGATCAGGGCTCCATCGACGTCACGCCGAGCGATTATAAGAGCATCGAGGGCACGATCGCCGAGATCCGCACGGCGGTCGTAGATGGCAACAGCATCTACTTCCTGCGCTTTGACGGCGAGAGCGCCTTCTCCGTGCGCATGAGCGCGGCCGAGGTCGCCTATGCACCGCTGCTGAACGTCGGCGACCATGTATGCGTCTATTTCCGCGACGGCTACGTCACGGAAAACTGGATCGAAGCGTCCGACGTCGAGCTGCTGGATGGCAGCGCCCAGAGCGCACCGCCCGTAGAAACGAGCGTTTCGACTGAGGACAGCGCGGATCCCGTCGAAAACACACAGGAAATGCCGTAAAGCGGCGGCAAAGCACTTTCTATTACAAATTTTGATAGGGGTGGCGACACCCCTATCTCTTTTTGGAATGCATTGCACAAAAATGCAAGATTATGAGCAGTTTTCCTCGATAAAGTAACCACTTTGAAAGTTGGCTTGCATCAATCTAATATGTTTTATTAAAAAAGTTAAAGTTTTTTGCCAAATTTTCTGCCAATTGCACAAAAAGTCAGAAAGAATTTCTTGCACAGCGCCAATAGCGTTTTGCTTGAGAATTTTTTCCTTTGGTGATAAACTCATAGACAAGATGGCTGAACCATCAAGCCCTGATTTTCAGGGTAATTTTAGAGGAGGCTACATATCATGAACGCTTACATTGAGAGAGTTCTTGCCGAGACCAAGGCCAAGAACGCGAATGAGCCCGAATTCCTGCAGACCGTCGAAGAAGTCCTGTCTTCCCTCGAGCCGGCCATCAACGCCCACCCCGAGTACGAGAAGGCCTGCCTGCTTGAGCGCATGGTCGAGCCCGAGCGCACCATCGAGTTCCGTGTTGTCTGGATGGACGATAACCTTCAGTATCACGTCAACCGTGGTTACCGCGTGCAGTACAACGCGGCCCTCGGCCCCTACAAGGGCGGCCTGCGTTTCGCTTCCAACGTTAACCTTTCCATCATCAAGTTCCTCGGCTTCGAGCAGACCTTCAAGGATGCTCTGACCTGCCTGCCCATCGGCGGTGCCAAGGGCGGTTCCGACTTCTCCCCCATCGGCCGCAGCGACGGTGAAGTCATGCGCTTCTGCCAGGCTTTCATGACCGAGTTCCATCGTCACATCGGTCAGGACATCGACTGCCCCGCTGGTGACGTTGGTGTCGGCGGCCGCGAGGTCGGTTATCTGTACGGCCAGTATCGCCGCATCGTCGGCGCTGCCGAGTTCGGTGCTATGTCCGGTAAGGCTGTCTGCACCGGCGGTTCCATCCTCCGTCCCGAGGCTACCGGTTTCGGCGCTGTCTATTATCTGCGCGAAGTCCTCAAGCACGACGGCAAGGAAGTCAAGGGCATCCGTGTCGCCATGTCCGGCTACGGCAACGTGGGCTGGGGCATCATGAAGAAGATCGACGAGCTCGGCGGTAAGGTCACCTACTTCGCCGGCCCCGACGGCTACATCCACGACCCCGATGGCGTCTGCGGCGAAGAGAAGCTCAACTTCATCCTCGAGATGCGCGCCAAGGATCCGATGCACTGCAAGCCCTACGCTGACAAGTTCGGCGTTGAGTTCGTCGAGGGTCAGAAGTGCTGGGGCGTTAAGGACGTCGATGTCTACATGCCCGCCGCCACCCAGAACGACGTCAACATGGAGTGGGCCAAGAAGATCGCCGAGTCCGGTGTTCCCTACTACATCGAGGTCGGCAACATGCCCACCACCAACGATGCTCTCGCTTTCCTGATGGAGCAGAAGCACCTCACCGTCGCTCCTTCCAAGGCTGTTAACGCCTGCGGCGTTTCCGTCTCCGAGCTCGAAATGGCTCAGAACGCTCAGCGCATCTACTGGAGCGCTGAGGAAGTCGACGCCAAGATGGAGTCCATCATGAAGAACATCTATGATGCTTCTGTTGAGGCTGCCGAGCGCTATGGCCTGGGCTACAACCTGGTCGCCGGTGCTAACATCGCTGGCTTCCAGAAGGTCGCCGACGCCATGATGGCTCAGGGTATTTTCTAATCGAAAATCCCTCACGACTTTCTCGTGCCGCA
>ERZ857693.4020-NODE-4020-length-11133-cov-4.368839_pt1 | contig 11133 bp, 4 predicted proteins | sample MGYA00519765_ERZ857693 | MGnify/ENA primary metagenome ERZ857693 (study PRJEB31778, sample SAMEA3449354) | human gut metagenome | biome: human gut; feature: human-associated habitat; material: faeces | place: United Kingdom | collected 2010/2012 ... | reverse complement strand
TCAATTTAATATTTCCCAGATTGTATTGAGCCAAAAAGTCTTTCGGATCCAATTCCAACGCTTTTACATACATTTCCTCTGCTTGTGCCGGCCGCTCGGTTTTTTCGTATAATGTACCTTTAGCTCTGTAAAAAGATGCATTTTTCGGATCTTGTTTGATAGCCGCATCCAGATAAACTTCAGCTTTTTCAGGTTCACCCCCCAATAAATAATGATTGATCAATTCCACTAACATATACGCATTATCGGGATATTGTTCGTATCCTTTGTGCAGATATTCCAGTGCTTCTTCGTTTTTGCCTTGTTGTTTCAAAACATTACTCAACATCGCATAACTTTGGGCCGGTTCGTAATTCAATTTTATAGATTCTTTCAGGAATTTTTCAGCATCGGCATATTCTTCGGCTTGCTGAGCACATAGACCGGCATTATAAATAACGGCGGTGTCGATGGAAACTTCTCCGTTTGCTGTCAGTATCGGCGAACTTTTTATTTCAAGTACTCTTTTGAAAGACGCCAAGGCCTTTTTAAAGTCTTTTGCATTGTAAAGTTCAGCAGCTCTGTTGGTGAAATCGATCGCTAAATTCCGATATTGAGTTTCCAGCTTTTTGGGATATTTTTTCTTCACATCCAATTCGATTACTTTTTGATAAGCTTCCCAGGCTTTTTCTACAGCTTCGGAATCTAATTTTTTGTAATCTGCAACAGGACTTTCATATAGGGCCTGATAAATCTGGCCTTTAGTGAAATAAGCCTTATCCCAGGCGACACAGGATTCATGTCCCATCGCTTCATCGATTAATTTTTTGGCCTGATCCAATTTACCCGAAGTCAGATAACTGATTGCCTGAGTTACTTTTCCTTTTTGTGCATACGTAAAAGTCGCACAAAAAAGTAAAATCATAATAAAGGATAATTTTCTCATAAGTATAAATTTTACATTAATTTATGTTTCTATTCCACGTATTTTACGTGATCTTGGTTACACATTTTCTTCAGACTGTCCGTTCGGCTCTGCTTCTCCCCTTTCTTCCTCGGCAACTACCTCACTATTCTCTTCATCTTTCGCGGCAGAAACTTTCGCTACGGCAGCAATCGAATCCTCATTTCTTAAGTTGATCAGTTTCACACCCTGGGTATTCCGTCCCATCACTCGCAAGGAAGAAACTTCAAGCCGGATAGTTAATCCCGAACGATTGATAATCATCAGGTTATCTTCGTCCGTTACATCGATCAACGCAATCAGATTACCTGTTTTTTCAGTCATATTGATGGTCTTGACCCCTTTACCGCCCCGATTGGTGATCCGATAATCTTCGATCGCCGAGCGTTTGCCGAAGCCATTTTCGGATACAACCAGAATATTGGCATTATTAGGCTCGACACAAACCATACCGATCGCTTCGTCGTCGTCTTCCATCCAGATTCCTCTGACTCCCGAAGCGGTACGTCCCATCGGCCGCACCTTAGACTCGGGAAAACGAATGGCTTTACCGGATTTTACGGCAATCATGATGTCATTCTCTCCATTGGTCAGCTTAGCTTCCAGCAACTGGTCGCCCTCTTTGATGGTAATGGCATTCACTCCATTCTGACGGGGACGTGAATAAGCCTCCAGTGTTGTTTTCTTAATGATACCTTTTTTGGTACACAATACGATATAATTGCTGTTGATATAGTCATAATCTTTTAAATCCAGCAGATTGATATAAGCTTTCACTTTATCGTCCGGTTCAATATTCAATAGATTCTGGATTGCCCGTCCTTTGGATTGTTTCGTACCTTCGGGTATTTCGTATACTTTCAGCCAGAAACATTTTCCCTTTTCTGTAAAGAAAAGCATGGTATTGTGCATGGTGGCCATAATCATATGTTCCAGGAAGTCTTCATCCCGTGTAGCCGAACCTTTCGATCCGACTCCTCCCCGGTTCTGCACTTTATATTCGGACAACGGAGTACGTTTAATATAGCCCATATGAGAAATGGTGATAATCATTTCGTCATCTGCATAGAAATCTTCCGGATTGAATTCTTCGGATGAGTAAACAATCTCAGAACGACGTTCATCTCCGTATTTTGCTTTTACTTCAATTAATTCATCAGTAATAACTTTGCGGCAAAGTTCGTCATTCGAAAGAATTTCTTCGTAATAAGCAATCATCTTCATTACTTCTTCATATTCAGCATGAAGCTGATCCTGCATTAGACCAGTCAACTGGCGCAAACGCATTTCTACGATGGCACGAGACTGAATTTCTGTTAATTGGAAGCGTTCTATCAAGCCGGCAATAGCATCATTAGGTGTCTTTGCAGCACGGATGATACGGATTACTTCATCGATATTATCTGATGCAATGATTAAGCCTTCCAATATATGAGCGCGTTCTTTAGCCTTACGCAAGTCATATTGAGTACGACGAATAACCACCTCATGGCGATGTTCTACGAAGTACTTAATCATGTCTTTCAGATTCAGCAAACGAGGACGCCCGTGTACCAATGCTACGTTGTTCACACTAAAAGAAGTCTGTAACAGCGTCATTTTATAGAGTTTATTCAAAACTACGCTGGCGTTGGCATCACGTTTGATATCAATCACAATACGCATACCTTCACGGTCAGACTCATCATTGGCATTGGAGATACCCTCTATCTTCTTATCATTGGCTAAATCAGCAATATTCTTGATCAGTTCCGCCTTATTGACACCATACGGGATTTCCGTGATGACAATTTTGTCATGTGTAGAACTGGTTTCTATTTCTGCTCTTGCACGCATGATAACGCGACCGCGACCGGTAAGATATGCCTCGCGTACGCCACTCATACCATATATATATCCTCCTGTTGGGAAATCGGGAGCTTTCACATAGTTCATCAACTCCTCTATCTCGATATCGTTGTTCTCGATGTATGCGATGCAAGCATCAATAACCTCTGAAAGGTTGTGGGTAGGCATATTGGTTGCCATACCTACAGCAATACCAGATGCACCGTTTACCAAAAGGTTTGGAATACGGGTAGGCATAACGGTAGGCTCCTGCAAAGAATCGTCGAAGTTGCTCTGCATATCAACGGTTTCTTTGTCGAGGTCTTGCATCATATCTTCACCAATCTTGCGCAAGCGACACTCGGTGTAACGCATAGCTGCTGCGCTATCGCCGTCTACCGAACCATAGTTACCCTGGCCATCTACCACCATGTAACGCATTGCCCAAGGCTGTGCCATACGAACTAATGCACCGTAAACGGAAGAGTCACCATGCGGGTGATACTTACCCAATACTTCACCTACAACTCTGGCTGATTTTTTATAAGGTTTATCAGACGTATTTCCCAGTCCCATCATTCCGAAGAGAATTCTACGGTGGACAGGCTTAAAACCATCTCTAACATCCGGAAGGGCACGCGAAACGATGACCGACATGGAGTAGTCAATGTACGATGACTTCATTTCCTCCTCGATGTTAATCTTTATAATTCTGTCTTGTTCAAGCATTTAAAAAGATTATTAATTATACATACTTTGGTTCATGAAAAACCACGCTAAAGTACTGCTTTTTTACGATATACAAAAGTTTTCGCCCATAAACTTTATTTCAGAACCATTCTCTCACCTACTTTGTTCTTATAATATATAAATAAGGTATTAATAAGGAGCTTTTTCCCAAGAATGAAAGCACTTTAGTATGATACTGGTGAACGGATATTAAACTGTGGCACGGGTTTTGTATATAAATAATAAATAAAACGATGAAATACGTACTGGAAATTATAAATGCGTATCTTTGTATTAAGTAACACCTTAGAATAAGGAAGGAGAATATTAAGTATGAATAATCAGTTTTCACAAAGAGTTTCTGACATTATCACTTACAGCAAGGAGGAAGCTAACCGGCTGAAGAATAGATATATCGGTCCGGAGCATCTTCTACTCGGCATGTTGCGAGACGGCGGAGGGAAAGCTATAGAAATATTGCAGAAACTGGATATAGACCTAAACAGGGTTAAGAAACGGCTGGAAGGTTTTTTAAAAGAGATTGAAGATGATAACTTGTTGCCCGATGCAGACATTCCATTGTCTCCGATGGCAGCTAAGATATTGAAAATGTGTATACTCGAGGCTCGTCTGCTGAAGAGTGCCACTGCTGATACTGAACATGTATTACTGGCTATCTTGAAAGACGGTAATAATTTGGCCGCTACGGTATTGGAAGAAAATAATATAGATTATAAGTCAGTGTTCGAACAGCTTTCCATGAAAGCCAGCCCTAACGCAGGTATGGGATTTACGGAGGATGATGACGAGGAAGAAGATGAAATGAATATGTCTTCACGCTCTTCTCAAAGTGGTAGTTCACAGTCTTCTACGCAAACTGCGTCTAAGAAACCATCCAATGATACTCCGGTATTGGATAACTTTGGTATGGATATGACCCGGGCTGCGGAAGAAGGTAGACTGGATCCTGTGGTAGGCCGTGAACGTGAAATCGAGCGGTTGGCTCAGATATTGAGCCGTCGTAAGAAGAATAACCCGGTATTGATAGGTGAACCTGGTGTAGGTAAATCAGCTATTGTAGAGGGATTAGCATTACGTATTGTTCAGAAGAAAGTATCCCGTATTCTGTTTGATAAACGTGTGGTAATGCTTGATATGGCTTCTGTAGTAGCCGGAACTAAGTATCGCGGACAGTTTGAGGAGCGTATTCGTTCTATCATTAATGAGTTACAGAAAAATCCGAATGTAATTCTGTTTATTGACGAGATTCACACGATTGTGGGTGCCGGAGCAGCTGCCGGTTCTATGGATGCTGCCAATATGCTGAAACCTGCATTGGCACGTGGTGAAATACAATGTATAGGTGCCACTACCCTTGATGAATACCGGAAGAATATAGAAAAAGACGGTGCTTTGGAACGCCGTTTCCAGAAAGTGATTGTTGAACCGACCACTGCTGAGGAAACGCTCCAGATATTGAAGAATATTAAAGAGAAGTACGAAGACCATCATAATGTGACTTATACGGATGAAGCGCTGGAAGCATGTGTCAAGTTGACAGACCGCTACATTACTGACCGTAATTTCCCGGATAAGGCTATTGATGCTTTGGACGAAGCCGGTTCGCGCGTCCATCTGACAAACATTACTGTTCCGAAAGAGATTGAAGAACAGGAGAAACTGATTGAAGAAGCCCGCCAACAAAAGGCGGATGCAGTGAAATCGCAAAATTTCGAACTTGCTGCCAGCTTCCGTGATCACGAGAAAGAGTTTTCTGCTCGTCTGGAAGAGATGAAGGCTGAATGGGAAGCTCGCTTAAAAGATGATCGCCAGATAGTTGGTGAGGAGGAAATTGCGAATGTGGTTTCTATGATGTCCGGTGTGCCTGTACAGCGTATGGCGCAGGCTGAAGGTATCAAGTTGGCGGGTATGAAAGATGAGTTGCAAGCTAAAGTTATAGCTCAGGACCCGGCTATTGAAAAGGTGACGAAAGCAATTCTGCGTAGTCGTGTAGGATTGAAAGATCCTAACCGTCCTATCGGAACATTCTTGTTCCTGGGGCCTACGGGTGTGGGTAAAACTCACTTGGCGAAACAGTTGGCGAAATATATGTTTGGCTCTGCCGATGCGCTGATACGTGTGGATATGAGTGAATATATGGAGAAGTTTACCGTTTCTCGTCTTGTTGGCGCACCTCCGGGATACGTAGGATATGAAGAAGGCGGACAGTTGACAGAGAAAGTGCGCCGTAAACCTTACTCTATCGTATTGTTGGACGAGATTGAGAAAGCTCACCCGGATGTATTCAACATCTTGTTACAACTGATGGATGAAGGTCGTCTGACTGACAGTTATGGCAGAACTGTAGACTTCAAGAATACAGTGGTTATCATGACTTCAAACATTGGTACACGTCAATTGAAAGACTTCGGTCGTGGTGTAGGTTTTGCCGCCCAGAATCGTACGGATGATAAAGAATATTCACGTGGCGTGATACAAAAGGCTTTGAATAAGTCGTTTGCCCCTGAGTTTCTGAACCGTGTCGACGAGATTATTACTTTCGACCAGCTTTCGCTGGATGCTATCGAAAAGATTATCGATATCGAGTTGAAAGGCTTGTATGAGCGCGTAGAATCTCTTGGATATAAGCTTGTTATTGATGATAAAGCCAAGACATTCATGGCATCTAAAGGATACGATGTGCAGTTTGGTGCCCGCCCGTTGAAGCGTGCCATCCAGACTTATTTGGAAGATGGACTTTCGGAATTGATTATTTCTTCCGAATTGCAGACGAGTGATACGATTTCTGTCTCTTTGAACGAAGAAAAAGGAGAACTGGACATCAAGAAAGCATAAAAATGAAGTCTTCTTAGAAGATGATAAACAGTCAAAATGTCAGTCCTTATGGGCTGGCATTTTTTTTGCATTATACTTGCCAAACGATTAAATATATAAACTTAAAAATATAAATCATAAGTAGTATGCAAAAAGGAAATATTGGGGTAACTACCGAAAACATTTTCCCCGTTATCAAAAAGTTCTTGTACAGCGATCATGAAATTTTTCTCCGCGAGTTAGTTTCTAATGCCGTAGATGCTACGCAGAAGTTGAAAACCTTAGCCTCTATTGGCGAGTTTAAAGGTGAGGTTGGCGATTTGACCGTACATGTGTCTTTAGGAAAAGATACAATTACTGTTTCAGACCGTGGTATTGGTTTGACTGCCGAAGAAATCGATAAATATATCAACCAAATTGCCTTTTCAGGTGCCAACGATTTCCTGGAGAAGTATAAGAATGATGCTAATGCAATTATCGGTCACTTCGGTTTAGGCTTTTATTCAGCTTTCATGGTGGCTAAGAAAGTGGAAATAATCACGAAATCCCATAAAGAAGGTGCTCAAGCAGTGAAATGGAGTTGCGATGGTAGTCCGGAGTTCACCATTGAGAACATAGATAAAGCTGACCGTGGTACAGATATAGTACTTTACATTGACGATGAAAGCAAAGAATTCCTGGAAGAAGCCCGCATCTCTTCTCTGTTGAAGAAATATTGTAGTTTTCTTCCCATACCTATTGCTTTTGGTAAAAAGAAAGACTGGAAAGATGGAAAACAGGTTGAAACAGACGAAGATAACATCATCAATGACAGTAATCCGTTGTGGACATTGAAGCCCAGCGAACTGAAGGATGAAGATTATAAGAAGTTCTATCGTGACCTGTATCCGATGTCTGATGAACCTCTGTTCTGGATACATCTGAATGTAGATTATCCGTTCCATCTGACTGGTATCCTCTACTTCCCGAAAGTAAAGAGCAATATCGAACTGAATAAGAATAAGATACAGCTTTATAGCAACCAGGTATACGTTACGGATTCAGTAGAAGGTATCGTACCTGACTTTCTGACACTGTTGCATGGTGTGCTCGATTCTCCGGATATTCCGTTGAATGTATCCCGTTCTTATCTGCAGAGCGACTCTAACGTGAAGAAGATTTCGACATATATCACAAAGAAAGTATCTGATCGTCTGCAATCTATCTTTAAAAATGATCGCAAACAGTTTGAGGAAAAGTGGAATGACCTGAAGATTTTCATCAATTACGGAATGCTTACTCAGGAAGACTTCTATGACAGAGCAAAAGATTTTGCCCTTTTCACCGATACGGATGGTAAATGCTATACATTTGAAGAGTATCAGAAGCTGATCAAAGATAATCAGACTGATAAAGATGGCAATTTGATCTATCTGTATGCTAATCATAAAGATGAGCAATTCAGCTACATCGAGGCTGCTAAGAATAAGGGATACAATGTGTTGCTGATGGATGGTCAACTGGACATTGCTGTAGTAAGCATGTCGGAGCAAAAGTTTGAGAAATCTCGCTTTACCCGTGTAGATAGTGATGTTATCGATAATCTGATTATCAAAGAAGATAAGAAAGGTGAAACTCTGGAAGCAGGCAAACAAGAAGCTCTTTCTGCTGTGTTCAAGAGCCAGTTGCCTAAGCTGGAAAAGGTTGAGTTTAATATCACTGCGCAGGCTTTGGGTGAAAACTCTTCTCCTGTGATGATTACTCAAAGTGAATATATGCGCCGTATGAAAGAAATGGCTAATATTCAGGCAGGTATGAGTTTCTATGGAGAAATGCCTGATATGTTCAACCTTGTGCTGAATTCAGATCATAAACTGGTGAAAGAAGTTCTTGCAGACGAAGAAAAAGAATGCGACTCTGTTGTAGTTCCTATTCAGCAAGAAATGAATGACGTAGACAAACGTCGTAATGAACTGAAAGATAAACAAAAAGGTAAGAAAGACGAAGAAATTTCTACTGCTGAAAAGGACGAAGTGAACGGATTGGATCAGAAGTGGGAAGAACTGAAAACAAAGAAAGACGAAGTATTTGCCGGATATGCTGCTAAAAATAAAGTTGTCCGCCAATTGATTGACCTGGCATTGCTGCAAAATGGCATGCTGAAAGGTGAAGCTTTGAATAACTTTGTGAAGAGAAGCATCGAGTTAATCTAAATACGCCCTTTATTCACAATCTATATGCCGGGAGCATTGCAACTTTTATAAGAGTTGTAATGCTCCTTTTTTCGTATATTTTGTGTGGGAACGCTTGTTTTTTAGCGTTGGATACGTCCAATTTCGAAACAATTGCATATATTTGAGCTTTGATAATAATATATTTTCAGCTCGGAACTTTGAAGTATGAAAAGAATTCTTTTGCTTTTATCGTTTTGTTTCTTGTTGCTGCCCATGTTGCATGCCCAAAAAGTTGGACTTGTATTGAGTGGTGGTGGTGCGAAAGGTATGACGCATATCGGCATCATTCGGGCTTTGGAAGAAAACAATATCCCTATCGATTATATTACCGGTACATCCATGGGAGCCATTATCGGTTCGTTGTATGCCATGGGATACTCTCCCGATGATATGGAGGCTTTGCTGCGTTCAGAAGACTTTAAACGCTGGTATTCGGGAAAAGTAGAACCTAAATATGCCTATTATTTCAAGAAAAGTATTCCCACACCGGAGTTTTTTAATATCCGCTTTGATTTTAAGGACTCCTTGAATGTCAAACCGCAATTGCCGACCAGTATGGTTAACCCCATTCAGATGAATCTGGTGTTTGTGGAGCTGTTTGCCCGTGCTACGGCTGCTTGTGACGGTGATTTTGATAGGCTGTTTGTTCCTTTCCGCTGTATCGCTTCTGATGTATACAATAAACGGCAAATAGTGTTAGGGAAAGGTGATCTGGGAGATGCTGTCCGTGCTTCTATGAGTTTCCCGTTTGTTTTTAAGCCTATTGAGATAGATAGTGTGCTGGCTTATGATGGTGGTATTTACAATAACTTTCCAACGGATGTAATGCGGGATGATTTTCATCCGGATATTATTATTGGTAGTGTGGTGGCCGCTAATCCGTCCAAGCCTAAAGAAAATGACCTTATGAGTCAGATTGAGAACATGGTGATGCAGAAGACGGACTATTCTATTCCGGATTCTGTCGGCATCCTCATGACATTCAAGTATGATGATGTGAACTTACTTGATTTCGACCGTCTTCAGGAACTCCATGATATAGGTTACAATCGCACTCTTAGTCTGATGGATTCTATAAAGGGGCGTATTCATCGTAGGGTGAATGCAGATAATGTGCGTTTACGCCGTCTGGTTTATCGCAGTAATCTGCCGCAACTCTATTTCCAGAAAATTTATATTGATGGAGCTAACCCCCAGCAACAAACTTATATTCAGAAGGAATTTCATGATGAAGAAGATGAACCATTCACCTACGAAGATCTGAAGCGTGGATATTTCCGTTTACTTGCGGATAACATGATATCGGAAATCATTCCGAAGGCGGTATTCAATGAGGAAACCGATATGTACGATTTGCATCTGAAAGTAAAGATGGAGGATAATTTCTCTGTCCGCTTGGGGGGTAGTGTGTCTACGACGAGTTCCAATCAGATATATCTGGGACTGGGCTATCAGAACTTAAATTATTATGCCAAAGAGTTTACGTTTGATGGTCAATTGGGTAAAGTTTATAATAATGCCCAACTGATGGCGCGTATAGATTTGCCTACTCATATTCCTACTTCATATCGGCTTATTGCGTCTATCAGTACTTTTGATTATTACAAGAAAGAGAAACTGTTCTCTAAAAACGATAAACCTTCCTTTAATTCAAAGGATGAACGATTTCTGAAGTTGATTATCGCTTTACCATTCTTAGCGAATAAACGGGCTGAATTTGGCTTTGGTATTGGAAAATTGCAAGATAACTATTTTCAATCCAGTGTGATAAACTTTGAAGAAGACCGTTCGGACAGGAGTTTATACAGGCTTATAGGCGGTTCTATTAGCTTTTATGGAAGTACACTGAATTCTCGTCAATACGCTACAAAAGGGTATAACGAGAAATTAATAGCTCAGATTTTTACGGGAAAAGAGAGATATAAACCTGGAAATCCGACAGAACAGCCTGTTACACAGGAACGGCAATCATGGTTACAGATTTCTTACATGAAAGAAGCATATCATAGTATGGCGCCTAAATTTGTTTTGGGATGGATGGCGGAAGCGCTGTATTCATCGAGAAACTTCTCGGAGAATTTTACGGCGACAATGATGCAGGCTGCAGAGTTTTCGCCGACTCCGCATAGTAAGCTGATGTATAATGAGGCTTTCCGCGCTAATCAGTTTCTGGCTGCCGGTATCAAGCCTATGTTTATTTTCAATGATATGTTTCATCTGAGAGGAGAATTTTATGGATTTATGCCTATTTTCCCTATCGAGAAGAATACGCAAAACAAAGCATTTTATGGAAAAGCTTTCTCAAAGGTAGAATATATGGGAGAAGTTTCTGTTATTTGCCAATTACCTTTTGGAGCGATCTCTGCTTATGTAAATCATTATAGCTCACCGAGAAGGGAGTGGAATGTGGGGTTGAGTATCGGCTGGCAACTGTTTAATTACCGTTTCATCGAATAATTTTCTTCAAAAAAAGTTTGTGGAATACTTGCAGTTTCGGAAAAAGTCCGTATCTTTGCACCCGTTAAACAAAAAGGCCGCGTAGCTCAACTGAATAGAGTAGCTGACTACGGATCAGCCGGTTACAGG
>ERZ857693.4016-NODE-4016-length-11149-cov-3.192627_pt1 | contig 11149 bp, 9 predicted proteins | sample MGYA00519765_ERZ857693 | MGnify/ENA primary metagenome ERZ857693 (study PRJEB31778, sample SAMEA3449354) | human gut metagenome | biome: human gut; feature: human-associated habitat; material: faeces | place: United Kingdom | collected 2010/2012 ... | reverse complement strand
ACTGCCTGCTGCCCACCACCAAGGGGCAGAAAATGCTCATGCTCATCGGCAAGGGCGGCGAGGGCAAAAGTCGCATTGGTCTTGTCATGCGCTCACTGCTGGGCGACAGCATGAATATCACCAGCATCCAAAAGGTGGAGAGCAACCGGTTCAGCCGTGCGGACCTTGAAAACAAGCTCCTGATGGTGGACGACGATATGGATATGAGTGCCCTGCCCAAAACCAATTATATCAAGTCCATCGTCACCTCTGAGTGCAAAATGGACATGGAGCGCAAGGGCGTTCAGAGCTACCAGAGTCAGCTTTATGTTCGTTTCCTCTGCTTCGGAAACGGCGCGCTGACGGCCCTGCACGATAAGTCCGACGGTTTCTTTCGCCGCCAGATCGTGCTGACTACCATAGATCGGCCCGCAGGCCGAGCGGATGATCCGTTTTTGGTGGACAAGCTGCTGCGGGAAAAGGAGGGCATTTTTCTCTGGTGTCTGGAGGGGCTACACCGGCTGATCGGGAACAACTATCAGTTCAGCATTTCGGGCAAAGCCAAAGAAAATATGGAGACGGTCAAACGCAGCAGCAACAATGTGATCGAGTTCCTGCAATCTGAGGGATATATTCGCTTCAAAGCCGACAGCGAAGCCAGCTCCAAGGCAATCTATGAAGCCTATACGAGATGGTGCGACGATAACGCGCAGAAGCCCATGTCCGCCAACCGGGTCAGCTCTGAGCTTGCACAAAATGAGCAGCTTTACAATGTGGAGGCCACCAACAACGTCCATGTCGGCGGCAAGCGGGTGCGGGGATTTGTGGGCATTGAGGTGGTCAATCCGCCGCCATATTAAAAATGAGAACCGGACTTCAAAATTGCCGTACACGCCGTACACTCTGTACGGCATTTTTCAACTTCATCCGCAAAATACGGTTTTGCTTGTGCCTTTGGTGAAGCAATTCACAGCATCGTGTAAAATCTGCCGCTGAATCGGCGTTCGGTACACAAAACCGGCGTACAGCAGCGTACACAAGCCGTCTATGCCGTACCGAGCCGTACACGGACAGCCTATTTTAACGGCTTCAAAATCAATGCTTGTGAAATCCGTAAAGATTTTTGTCGTAGGTCGAACGCACTGCACCATCAGGTGATTTACCGAAGCGTGAATCCGCTGCTCCGGATTGCGGCATATCCTGCCGTTCTGTATGTTCTCATGCCGAACGATGAAGCCGATAGGGCGCTGCTGCGAACAGGGCATCACGGGCAGAAATCTGAGCGGATTTGCAGCACAGCGGATTTTTCACCGACAAGCACACTGGCATCACCGATACGAAAACCGATTATACGAAATTATGGAGATAAAACCAAATGAAATCCAATCTGAGAAATGAAATCAAGTCGTACATCGTCCGTCAGGGCATGACCATGCAGGAGGTGGTCGATCTGCTGCATGACGAACACGGCTGGTCTGACAGCGTATCTAACCTGTCCAATAAGCTCCAACGGGAGTCCCTGCGCTATGTTGAAGCCGTCCAGCTTGCCGATGCGCTGGGGTACGAAATCGTTTGGCAACGGAGAAAGTGAGGAGGGATTTTTATGACAGAGGCAGAGAAGAAACTGTTGCAAGCACAGCACCGCTTGGAGGAAGCGCAGGCACGGAACCGGGTCAAGGAACGCAAGGTCCGTACCCGTAGGCTCATTCAGGAGGGTGCAATCTTGGAGAAAGTGCTGCCGGAGGTGCGGACGATGGAGCTGTCTGCGCTGGAGGATTACCTGATGCAGAAGCTGCCGCAGCACAATTGAATCCGCTGGGAGGTCTCCGGGAAACCGGGGGCCTCCTCTTTTCCTCCCGTAAGGGCGCACTTACTCACCACCCTAAAGGGCAGTGGTATTTCCTGCGGAAATCGTGCGCTCTGCGAGGCGGATGCGGCTGCTGCGGCAGCCTCCAGACAATGCCACAGCACTTGCAGGGTGCTGCTGTCATCGTCTGCGCAGGTCGCAGTTGTTTCTGCTTTGGAAACAGCTTGCACCCTGCCCGCACAAACCTGCCACCGGCAGCTTTGTTTGCGGCTATGCCCGAAGCTCATCTTCGGGGCATTTTCTCTTTTGCGAAAGAGAAACAGAAAAAGGAAGAACGAGGTGAAGAAGATATGGCGATTTATCATTTGGAAGCGAAGGTGGTCAGCCGGGGCGCAGGCCGCTCCGCAGTAGCTGCTTCTGCCTATTTGAGCTGCTCCCGCCTGTATAACGATTACGACGGGATTCAGCACGACTACACGAAAAAACAAGGGCTTGTCTGGCAGCAGATGTTTCTGCCGGAATATGCCCCACAGGAATGGCAAGACAGAGAAAAACTGTGGAACGCCGTGGAGGAAGTAGAGACAGCAAAAGACAGCAGGCTTGCCCGTGAGTTTGTTGTGGCTCTGCCCATAGAGCTAAACCGGGAACAGCAGATCGAGCTGCTGCAAGACTTTATCCGGGAGCAATTTGTGTCCGATGGAATGTGCGCCGACGCTGCCATCCACGACACCGACGGTCACAATCCCCACGCCCACATTCTCCTGACGGTGCGCCCGCTGGATGAGCAGGGACGCTGGCAGTACAAGACCGAAAAAGAATATCTCTGTATGAGAAACGGTGAAGAACGAGGCTTCACCGCCGCCGAGTTCCGGGCGGCGCAGAACGAGGGCTGGGAGAAGCAATATCCCTACAAGGTCGGCAAAAAGAAGGTGTATATGACACCGTCTGCTGCCGAGGAACGGGGGCTTGTCCGGGTTGACAAGCATCCCAAAAGTACCCGCTACGGCAGGCAGAATCCCATCTCCGAGCGCTGGAACAGCGAGGAACAGCTTGCGGCATGGCGGGCGGCATGGGCTGACGTGTCCAACTGCTGTCTGGAACGCGCCGGGCGGGAGGAACGCATTGACCACCGCAGCAACGCCGCACGGGGACTGGATGAGATTCCTACCATCCATGAGGGTGCGGCAGCGCAGGCGTTGGAACGCAAGGGAATTATCTCTGACCGCTGCGAGATCAACCGGGAGATACGAGAGCAGAACAAGCTCATCCGCGCGATTCGCGACGAGATCACAAAGCTGAAAAACACGATTATGACCTCCATCCCCACCCTTGCCAAAGCTCTTGAAACAGCCCGCAAGGGTATTTTGCTGCTGCGGTATTCGTGGCTCTATCATACCGGCGCGGCTGAAAATCTGGAGAATAATATTCAGTTGATCCGACCGGACTATGAGCGGTTCCTGACGATACGGAAGCTGCTGCGTGAGAAATCCAAGCAGAAAAAGACACTGTCCGCCGAGCTGAAAACGCTAAGCGCAGCGAGTTTTCTGCGCCGTGGGGAACTCAAACGGGAGCTGGCAGCTATTACCGAGGACATGGAAGAACTGAAATCCGAGCTGTCCATGCTGCTTGCAGACTTCGGAAAGACCGATGCAGAGGGTATGAAAGAGGTAAAACAGCGGCTTGATGCTATGTCTGCCAGCAAAGCAGGACTTAAAACCATTGCGGCAAAAGCCGCAGACAGCATGGATGCCGAAGTGGAAAAATTCCGCGCATTGCAGGAACAGGCGAAAACCGTTGACGCAAACGAGCTGCACGCCGCCCGCATGGAGCTGCGCGGCGAAATGACCGCAGCCGTGCGGGAGAAGATCAAGGACACCTTCGGCAAGAGCTATGACTACGACCGCTTCCGTCAGGCTGACCGGGATGTATCCGAGCTGCTGGGTGAGCCGCATCCGGACGAGCAGCGTTCCATCCGCCGCAGACTGAAAAGGGAGAGGGAACAGCCTGCTCCGGACATTCAGACCCGTAAACACAAAAACGAAGTTGAATTGTGAGAAAGGAATTGTATATGAAAAAAATCATCAGCATTGACGAAATCAGCAAAGCCATGCTGGAGGACAAGGAGAATGCCGTTATCATTGACATCTGCAACTTTATCGACATCGAAAGCTGCTTCGACCTCATCTTCGACCCACCAGAGAGCTTCCTTGCTACTTGCAAAAAATACTGGGAGGACTTCTATAACGAGATGATGTGCGCTAAACCCTCTGTACCCACCTTCTATGCGTGTGACGAGGACGGCACACTGTACTTTTACCACGGGAAGAGCCGTATTCGTGTGTCGGAGCATTTCAAGTCGCAGGGCAAGACCTACAGCGAACTGGCAGCGGAGGCCATCCGCTTTGCGGCGGGGGCGGGAAAAGCAGCTGCCATGGCAAGCTGAAGGAGATTTACAAGGTTATCGTTGAATTGGGCCCGCGCTTATGGTATGATTTACTCAGCAAGAGTATTGTAAGCGTGGGTTGTTTCGAGAAGAGGAGGCTTTTATAAATGAAACAACCATACAATACCGCACTTTATATGAGACTGAGCCGTGACGATGCGAACTTCGGCGACAGCGTATCCATCGAGACCCAGCGTACCATTCTGCGACGCTTCGCCAGCGAAAATAACCTCCATGTAGTAGGGGAATATGTGGATGACGGTTGGAGTGGTACAAATTTCGACCGACCTAATTTCCAGCGCATGATGGCGGACGTTGAGGCAGGAAAGGTGAACTGCATCGCCAGCAAAGACTTATCCAGATTTGGTCGTGAACACATCATGATGGACTACTATCTGGAATTTGTATTTCCGGAGAAGGGCGTCCGCTACATCGCTGTTTCCGACAACGAGGACACGGAGAAGGGGCTTTCGGATTTTGTGCCGTTCAAGAATTTATTCAACGAGTGGTTTGCAAAGGACACCAGCCGCAAGGTAAAAAACTCCCTCCACGCCAAGTTTATGGCGGGAGAGCGCACCTTTGCCTATGCGCCGCTGGGCTACAAGCGCGACCCGGAGATAAAGAACCGTCTGGTCATCGACGAGGAGACACGATGGATCGTGGAGAAGATTTTCGACCTTGCCTTTCATGGGGCGGGCGCGGCAAAAATTACGGGCATATTGTTAGATGAACAGGTGCCTACTCCCGGCTGGCTGAACTACTCCCGCTACGGCACCTTCGCCAACATCTATGCCGATGCACCGGAGAAGAAGCGCTATGCATGGACGATTGCGCAGGTCAAGAGCATCATCAAGAACGAGACTTACATCGGTAATAGCGTCCACGGGATGCAGACCAACATTTCTTTCAAGAACAAGAAGAAGGTTCGCAAGCCGCAGGAGGAATGGCTACGGGTGAAAAATACCCACGAAGCCATTATTCCCAAGGAAGTGTTTGAGCAGGTACAGGATCAAATCGCCAGTCGGCGCAGAAAAATCAAGAACGCTCCTACTACGCAGATTTTTGCTGGTCTTGTGAAATGTGCAGACTGCGGCTGGACAATGAGTTTTGGTACGAACAAGAACAACAGCAAGCCTTTTAGTTACTTCAACTGTACCTCTTATCGCCAGCATGGGCCAAAGCATTCCGACTGCACCTCTCACTATATCCGCTACGACACCCTGTATGCATACGTTCTCGGCCGCCTACAATACTGGTCGGCACAGGCGGATGTGGGTGTAGAACACCTGAAAGGGCAGTTGTTCCATGCCAACGACAGGGAGCAGCAGCGGATGACAAGAATGAGGGAGGCAGAGCTGAGACGGGTGCAGAAGCGGCAGAAGGAGCTGGACAGGCTGTTCACAAAGCTCTATGAGGACTGGGCATCGGAGCGCATCTCTGAGTACAACTTCAATGCCCTATCTGAGAAGTATCAGAGCGAGCAAGCAGATGTGCTGGCGAAGGTCGAGCGGCTGCAAGCCGAGCTTGCCACGGAGCAGCAGACTTCGGCCAGCATTGACCAGTGGATTAGTCTCATCCACCAGTACGCCAACCCGGAGGAACTGACTGTCGAAATGCTCAACGCCCTAATTGAGAAGATCGTCGTTCACGAGAAAACCACAGGCGAGGACGGCGAGAAGGAACAGACCGTCGATATTTACTACCGCTTTGTGGGTAAAATCGACTAAACCCCATTTTGTATCCTTATGTTGGGGAAAACGGGCTTTCCCAGCCGGAGCTGGCGATCATCGTCGAGCTGGCCGACCTGTTTCAGGTATCCATGGACGTGCTCATTGGATATGAGCTTCGAAACAACGACAGAGAAAGCGTCATTGAACGATTAAAGCAGTATGTTCATGACAGAGATCATGTTCATGGCAGCGATCCCGTTGATGCGATATCCGATGTAGAAAAAGCGCTGCAGCGGTATCCGAACTGCTTTGAGATCGTCTATCGCAGCGCAAGGATCTACCGTGTAAAGGGGCTGTATCTGAAAAACCCCGCTTATTCCGAAAGAGCAATTTCTCTGTATCGCCATGCCTGCCTGCTGATCGGGCAGAATACTGACCCTGAGATCAGCGAGGTATCCATTCATTTGGAAATGGCGCAGGTGTATATTTCCCTTGGACAGACCGAAAAAGGTCTGGAGATCCTGAAGAAGAACAATCCCTGCCGGCTCAATCATCCGAAGATCGGGGAGGTGCTTGCATCTTCCTGTAATGACGCAAAAGGAGCGCTTCCGTATCTTTCGGCCGCACTGCTGGATCTGACCGTCACCCATATGCAGATCGTCATGGGCTATCTCAATCTATATTGCAAGCAGAGGGACTATGAAAACGCGCTGCTTTTACTGGATTGGGCATTGGCGTTTTATCCAGGGCTGAAGTGTCCGCAGAAGCGAAGCTATCTGGACAAGAGCGAAGCAGCCCTTTGGGCGGTCCGCGCGGATGTGCTCTGGCGTTTGGAGCAAAAGGAGGATGCTGCGGACAGTCTCAGAAAAGCGAAGGTCGCCGCGACTGCCTTTGACCGGGAGCCGAATTACGATGCACGGAATATCCGGTTTGTTTCCGCAGCAGAAGCCGCAACAGCCTATGATGACATGGGCAGTACCGCCATGGATGTCATTGATACGATTCTTGCGGACAGCGATGAACCAATGCTGCTCACACGATGGATGAGGATTCAGAATGAAGAATAAACGCAGAGAATATACGGCACAATTTTATAAAAAGAATCATATCGCATTTGCGGCCGCGCTCCTTTCGTCCCTGCTCACCTCCGCGCTGAACCTTTATATCGCGTGGGTTCTCCAGCAAATGATCGACGCTGTGTCCGGCGTCCCCGGCTCCTTTGCATTGTCTGCTCTGCTTTGGTTCGTTCTCAGCGTCATTGCAGCGATCATCTTACTGAAGACTGCGAGTTACTTTTCCAAGCCGTGCTTTATGGAAAAAGCGATGAAGCAATATAAGAATTACGCATTCTGTAAGCTGACAAGAAAAAGCATCTCGGCCTTTGGTGCTGAAAATACCGCGAATTACATATCTGCGTTCTCCAATGATGCGGCAACGATTGAAAACAGCTATCTGGATGCGCAATTCAATATTCTGTTCTCGCTTGTCATGCTGCTCGGCGCTCTCATCATGATGATCGCATACAGTCCGATGATGACCGTCGTTGCCTGCCTGTTCTTTGTTCTGCCCATAGGCGCTTCCTATATCACTGGCAATCGCATCGAAAAAGCAGAGCGAAAAATATCCGAGAAAAACAGTGAATTAACAGCTACTTTAAAGGACAGCTTAAGCGGGTTTGCGGTGATCAAAAGTTTCAGAGCAGAAACCGCAATTTTCAAAATTTTTTCAAAGAACAATGCTGAAGTGGAACAGGCAAAATGCGAGAAGCGAAAGCAGGTAACGGTCGTCAGCACGTTGGCCGGAGCAGCCGGAGTCACCGCACAGCTCGGGACATTTTTAGTCGGAGCGTGGCTTGCTCTGTCCGGCCGGGGGATCACACCGGGTGTATTGATCCTTTTTGTTGACTTGACTGCGTATGTAATAACCCCCATTCGCGAATTGCCGGAACAGCTTGCATCCCGAAAGGCGGCAGCTGCACTGATCGATAAGCTTGCTGATTCCCTGGAAGATCATGTCCGGGACGAAGGTTCTCTCGTTCCGAAGCAGTTGAATTGCGGGATCACATTGGAACATATGACCTTTGGTTATGAAGTAGGCTGTGACATTCTGCATGATATCAATACCACTTTTGATGCAGGAAAGAAATATGCTATTGTGGGCGCATCCGGCAGTGGGAAATCCACGCTTCTGAATCTGCTTATGGCAAGCCACGGGAATTACTCCGGGAAGATCTGTTACGATGGGCATGAAGTGAAAAAGATCAGCAGCGAATCGTTATATGACATTGTTTCTATGATCCAGCAGAATGTCTTTGTTTTTAACGCTTCGATCCGGAATAATATCACAATGTTCCGTGAGTTCCCAACGGCAGAGGTCGATCGGGCCATCGAGCTCTCCGGTTTGTCGACGCTGATCGCCGAGCGCGGGGAGGATTATCTGTGCGGCGAAAACGGCAGCGGGCTGTCGGGCGGGGAGAAGCAGCGCATCTCCATCGCGCGGAGTCTTCTGAAGCATGCCTCCGTTCTGCTGGCCGACGAGGCCACCGCCGCGCTGGACGCGCAGACGGCGCATCAGGTCACGGACGATATCCTGTCCCTGTCCGGCGTCACACGCATTGTCGTCACGCACACGCTGGAGCAGGCGGCGCTGCGCCGCTATGACGGCATTCTCGTCCTGAAGGACGGCCGCATCGCAGAGTCCGGCTCCTTCGACGAGCTGATGGAACAGAAGGGCTATTTCTACGCGCTGTATACGGTGTCGCAGTAAGCTTTACGCACGAAAAGGCTCCCCTTGCGCGCAAGGGAGAGCCTTTTCGTGTGTTCAGACTGACTCCGGTCATCTCAAACCGTTTCGGAATAGCTGCCGAGATAGCAGACGTGTTCGCAGACGGATTCCAGCTCGCCGAGGAGCTTCGGCAGCTCCGGTGAGTAGACGGAGGCTTCGAGATCGAAGTAGAACCGGAACGTGTCGTCCGAGCCGGGAATGGGGCGGCTTTCCAGCTTTGTCAGGTTGATGCCCCGGCCATAGATGCGGGCCAGCACCTGATAGAGGCTGCCGGGTTCGTTGGAGAGCGTGACGAGCAGGCTCGTCCGGTCGGCGCCGGGATAGACCTCGGGCTTGGCCGCGATGCAGATGAAGCGGGTGTAGTTGCCATGCTCGTTCTGCACGCGCTCCTGCAGCGGCTGCAGGCCGTAAATTTCCGCGCAGGCTGGCGAGGCGATGGCGGCGAGATCGCGCCGTCCCGCTCCGGCGACCATGCGGGCTGCCGCCGCCGTGTTTTCGCAGCGGGTCACGGTCACGTTCGGCAGCTGCTTCAAAAATTCGGAGCACTGCTCCAGCGCCTGTCCGTGCGAGACAACCTCGCGAATTTCGGACAGCTTTACGCCCGGCAGGGCCAGCAGACTGTGATCTACGCGCAGGCGGACGCTGCGGACGATGGAGAAATTGTGCTTCTGCATGAGGTCGTACACCGCGTTGACCGAGCCTGCCGTGCTGTTTTCCAGCGGCAGAACGCCGTACTGGCACAGGCCCTGCTCGATGGCGGAGAAGACCTTGTCAAATGTCGCGCAGAAGAATACGCTCGGATGCTGGAACAGCTTGTCGCAGGCCTGCTGCGAATACGCACCCTCAACGCCCTGGCAGGCAACGGCTGCTGTGGGCGGGAAGAGCTGCGGCGTCTGCTCCAGCGCCGCTTTGAGAAGCGCCGGAAGCGCCGTCTTTTCGTCCAGCAGATCGCGCTGATAGCTGCGGCTGAGGGAGAACAGCAGCCGGTAGAGGCTCACGGCCTCCTCTTGCAGATCCTCCGGCGCGGCCTTTACGATCTGCGCCAGCTTCTCGCGCTCCCGCCCAGCGTCCAGAACCGGCAGGCCGTGCGATTTTTTATACGCCGCGATCCCCGCAGCCGTCTGCATCCGCTCGGCAAACAGCTGCAGAAGCTCCGCGTCGATCCGGTCGATCTGTGCTCTGTAATCAGAAAGTTCCATAGCGATATCCATCCTTTCAGAAAATACAAACGAAAAACGCGGCACAGCGTAATCTGTGCCGCGTTGCGAACCTGACTTCGTTTCTGCGCATCACAAATTACCCTTACTGCAAGCCAGTAAAGGTAAAGATAAACGCGAACATGGCGGAAACGTACATCATAACGACCTCATTTCGAAGATGGCATCATGGTAGCAGAACGGGACTGGAATGTCAAGCCCTTGCGCGCAGCTTTTCCAGAAGCGCGGTAAAATAGTCCGGCAGCTCACAGCAGACGGTCACGGGCTGCCCCGTGCGCGGGTGCACGAAGCGGAGTTCCTTTGCGTGCAGGCATTGGCTGTCCTGCCCCAGCTCGGGCTTTTTATGGCCGTAGACCATATCGCCCAAAATCGGGTGGCCGCGATAGGCCATGTGGACGCGGATCTGGTGCGTCCGGCCCGTTTCCAGCTTGCACTCGACGAGCGTATAGCCGGAAAAGCGCTCCAATACGCGCCAGTGCGTCACGGCGCTGCGGCTATTTTTCTCCGTGACGGCCATTTTCTTGCGGTCGGCCGGGTGGCGGCCGATGGGCGCGTCCACGGTACCGGCGTCGGCGCGAAAGCCGCCGTGGACGACGGCTTCGTACACCCGCGAAAGACTCCGGTCGGCGAGCTGCGCCGAGAGCGCCTGGTGGGCAAAATCGTTTTTTGCCACGATCAGAAGGCCGCTCGTGTCGCGGTCGATGCGGTGGACGATGCCGGGACGCATTTCCCCGCCGATGCCGGAGAGCGAGTCGCCGCAATGGTGCAGCAGGGCGTTCACGAGCGTCCCATCCGGGTGGCCGGGCGCGGGATGCACAACGAGACCGCGCGGTTTGTTCACCACGATGAGATCCGCGTCCTCGTAAACAATGTCGAGCGGAATGTCCTGCGCCACGGCGGTTGCCGGGGCGGGCGTATCGTCCTCGGCGACGAGAAATACGTCCCCCGCGCGGGTGAGCTCGCTTTTCTTGACGCTTTTTCCCTCTCGCGTCACCTGCCCGGCGGCGATGAGCCGCGCGGCAGCGGAACGGGTATAGCCCGAACGCGCAAGGAGAGCGTCGATCCTCTCGCCGCTCTCCTGCGCCTGTACGGTTGTAATTTTCATTTGAACTCCGCGAGAATGGAGTCGAGATCAAACTCTTCCGCCGAAGCAGCCTTCGGCGCTTCCTTCGCGGGAGCGGGGGCAGCCTTCGGCGTCTCTCTTACGGGAGCGGGAGCTGCCGCCGTCGGGGCGGCCTTGGGCGCGACG
>ERZ857693.4014-NODE-4014-length-11154-cov-3.479052_pt1 | contig 11154 bp, 10 predicted proteins | sample MGYA00519765_ERZ857693 | MGnify/ENA primary metagenome ERZ857693 (study PRJEB31778, sample SAMEA3449354) | human gut metagenome | biome: human gut; feature: human-associated habitat; material: faeces | place: United Kingdom | collected 2010/2012 ... | reverse complement strand
TTCTGGACATTATCTCCTGTCCGGAAGGCGTCAATATCGGGATGCGCAACATCAGCCTTTCCACCTGCGGCCTTGTGCCGGGAATTGATAAGCTGGCAGAGCGCAAATTGCAGCTGACCCTTTCGGTATCCCTGCACGCGCCGGACAATGTGACCCGCAGCTCCATGATGCCGGTTAACGATGCGTTCCCGCTGGAAAAGCTGATCCCGGCCTGCCGCCGCTACCAGAAAACGACCGGGCGGCGCATCAGCTTTGAATATTCCATGGTCAATGGTGTCAATGATTCGCCCCAAATGGCAAAAAAACTGGCCGATCTGATCCGTGGCATGGGGGCCCATGTCAACCTGATTCCCATTAACCCGGTCGATGGCAGCCCTTACTCGGCAACGGATGAAGCCAATGTGCGCCGGTTCCAGAAAATGCTGGAAGATTTGGGTGTAAATGCCACCATCCGCCGTCGCCTTGGTACCGATATCAGCGCTGCCTGCGGCCAGCTCCGGCGCGAAGATGCCAAACAGGCCGAACAAGCAACACGGCAAACGACGAGCGAAAGGACCAACGCACAATGAAAATCGCAGCCCTAACAGATATTGGCAGCTGCCGCCAGGAAAACCAGGATAATTATTGTGCCCGTCAGTTGGTCGATGGTACTGGCTGGGGCCTTGTCTGTGACGGCATGGGCGGGGCCAACGGCGGGCGGGTCGCTTCCACCCTTGCCACCCAAACCATGCTGCGCTATTTTGACCATTCCCTGCGCACGATTGAAAACGGCGAAGAAAAAGCCTTTATGATGCGCGCATTTGATAATGCCAACCGCGCCGTATATGAAAAAGCGACCTCTGATCCCGAAGTGCTCGGTATGGGCACCACGGGGGTATGTGCTTTACAGCGCGGCAACCTGGCGCATATTGTACACGCAGGGGATTCCCGCGCATACCTGTGGCATGGCGGAGCAATCCGCCAGCTGACGCGGGATCATTCCATGGTGCAGCAGCTGGTGGACAGCGGGCAGATCACCCGCGAACAGGCCGCCCTGCATCCGCAGAAAAATCTGATTACACGTGCCCTTGGCGTTTCGGCCAATATTGTGCCGGAATATAACCGCTGCGAGGTGGTTCCCGGTGACCTTTTGCTGCTTTGTACCGATGGATTAACCAACATGGTACCCGATGCAGAGCTTGCGCTGCTTTTGCAGGAGTCCGCCTTTTTTGACGCGCCGGGGGTACTGGTTGACCGTGCCCTGAAAGGCGGCGGGCAGGATAACATCACCGTCCTTTTGCTGGGCGTTGAAACTACGGAGGAAACAAATGGATAATCTGATCGGCAAAAAGCTGGATGGCCGCTATCTGATTGAAAGTCTGATCGGCGTTGGCGGCATGGCCAATGTTTATAAAGGCCGCGATGTCCGCACCGGCAACCAGATCGCCGTCAAGGTGCTGAAAGAAGAGTTTCTTGATAACGAAGAGCTGGTTCGCCGCTTCAAGAACGAATCCAAAGCTATCTCGATTTTGAACCATCCCAACATTGTCAAGGTGTATGATGTCTCTGTAACAGATCAATTGCAGTACATCGTGATGGAATATATTGACGGCATTACGCTGAAAGAATACCTGAAGCAACGCAACGGTGCCCTAACCTGGAAAGAGGTTGTCCACTTTGCCACACAGGTGCTCAGCGCGTTGGATCATGCACACTCCAAGGGCATTGTTCACCGCGATGTGAAGCCGCAGAATATTATGCTGCAGGCGGATGGCTCCATCAAAATGATGGACTTTGGCATTGCACGCTTTTCCCGTGCACAGAGCCAGACTGTCAGCGACAAGGCCATCGGCTCGGTTCATTACATCAGCCCGGAACAGGCCAAAGGCGACCATACCGATGCCCGCACTGATATTTATTCTGTTGGCGTTATGATGTACGAGATGCTGTCCGGCAAGCTGCCGTTTGATGGTACTGGGGCAGTTTCCATCGCCATCATGCAGATCAGTGAAAAGCCGAAGCCGCTGGCTGAGGTTGCCCCCAATATCCCGGTTGGGCTGCGCCAAATCACCGAGAAGGCCATGGAAAAAGATCCCGCCGACCGTTACCAATCCGCGCAGGAAATGCTGGATGCCATTGCTGCGTTCCGCCGCAACCCCAGCATCAGCTTTGAATACGAATATAACACGCAGGACAACCCGGATAAAACCATTAACCGTGTTGTCAGCAGCAGCACAGCCAAAACAGCGGGCAAAGCCGCTGTCAGCACCAGCCAGGCACGCCGTGTCGGCACCATGAACAGTGGGAAAGGCAAAAACGTGAAAAAGCAGAAAGCCAAGGCAGCCAAGGGGTTCAGCATGCTGCCCATCTTCTTTGGTATGGCGGTCGCCTTTGTGATCGGTGCTGCCATTCTGGTCTATCTTATTTTCACCAACTCCACAAACTCTTTCTTCTCCAAGCATGCTGACGTACAGCTCATCAATTTTGTCGGCATGACGGAGGATGAGTTCCGTGCATCGGATTATAATTCCAGCCTGCTCGCCAAGTGGGTGTACGAATACAACGATGCACCGGAAGGAACGATTTTTCAGCAAAACCCTAAGCAGGGCCGCACTGTAAAGGCAGGCCAGAAAGTGACCCTGAAGGTAAGCCTTGGCACCCAGTGGGTCACTGTGCCGGATGTAAAAACATATGTAAGCGATGATGCCAAAAAGACCTTACAAGATAGCGGCCTTCAGGTTGTAAGCAAATATGTGGAGGACGAGAGCGTTGCCGCAGGCACTGTTGTGTATACCGAACCCGCCGGCGGCGAAACGGTAGAGGGCGGCAGCACCGTAAACATGTATATTGCGCGCTCCAAGCGAGACAACATGGTTTCCGTTACCTCCGTGACAGGTTTGCAGGTCAGCGAAGGCACCGCCGACCTGCAGCGCCAGAACCTGGTGGTCAGCGTTGTGGAACAACCCAGCAGCGAGGCCGAGGGCACTATTCTGAACCAGGAACCCGCTGCAGGCACCCAGGTACGCATCCGCAGCACGGTGCGCCTGTATGTGGCTACCGCAATGCCGGAAGTTGTGCAAGACCCCAGCACCTCGGATTCTCCGTCCTCTGGTGATGGTGCACGTTGGTCTCAGGAAATTACTGACGATAACGGTAATACATGGTGGGTCGATGTAGAACAGCGCGATGGCCATGTTTACCGCGTGGATACTGGTGAAATGCTGTGGTAATGACAAATTATATCACAAAGGGCATTGGCGGTTTTTACTATGTTAAAACCGAAACCGGCATTGTGGAGTGCCGCGCCCGCGGCATTTTCCGCAAACGCGGTATTACGCCGGTAGCGGGAGATCAGGTTGTATTAAGCGCCGACCGCACCACGATTGACGAAATTCTACCGCGCAAAAATGTTTTTATCCGCCCTCCGGTTGCTAACCTTGATGTGCTGTTTATTGTGGCAAGCACCACCCAGCCTACCCCCAGCACGCTGGTGCTGGACAAGCTCTCGGCCATTGCCGTGGACAAGGGCGTGCAGCCAGTCATCGTCTGCACCAAGGCTGACCTTGGTGAGGTGGAGTTCCTGCGCAGCGCCTATGAAAGATCCACTCTGCCCTTTATTGCCATCCGCTACGACAGCGGGGAAGGGCTGGACGAGGTCAGGCAGTGGATCAGCGGGCGGCTCTGCGCCTTCTGCGGCAACTCCGGTGTGGGCAAATCGACCCTGCTCAACACCCTGCTGCCTCAGGCCGAGCGGGAGACCAGTGCCATCAGCCAGAAACTGGGACGCGGCCGCCACACCACCCGCGAGGTGACCATCTTTGAGGCCTTTGGAGGCCGCATTGCGGATACCCCCGGTTTTGCCAGCCTGGAAGCCAACCGCGCCGGGTTCATCCCCAAGGAGAATCTGGAGCACGCCTTCCCGGAGTTCGGGCCCTACCTTGGGCAGTGTCAGTTCACGGGCTGTTCCCACCGCATGGAAAAGGGCTGTGCCATCCGTGCCGCTCTGGCCGAGGGAAAGCTCTCCCAGACCCGGTACGACAGCTACTGTGCCATGTATGAGGAAGTCAAGGATGTCAAGGACTGGCAGAGGAGGGGAATGTGATGCGCTGCGTGATCCTCTCGGCCTGCCCGGTCTCGCCGGAGCTGAAGCGTCTGCTCCGCCCCGATGACTTCATCATCGCCTGTGATGCAGGCTACCGCAACTGCGCGCCGCTGGGCTGCAAGCCCAATATCATCCTGGGAGATTTCGATACCGCGCCCTGTCCGGTGCAGCAGAACGACGATATCATCGTCCTGCCTCACGTCAAGGACGACACCGACACCGAATATGCCGCTAAGCTTGCCAGTGAGAAGGGCTTTACCGAGGTGCTTCTTCTGGGGGCGCTGGGCGGCAGGCGGATCGAGCATACCCTCTCGAATCTTGCCACCGGCCTTGGACTGGAAGAACGGGGGGTGCGGGCAACGCTTCAGGATGAGCGCAGCCGCATCACCTTTGTCCGCTCCGGCGAAACCCGCGCCTACCCGAAGGAGGAGTTCTTCTACTTCTCCGCTTTCCCCATGGAGGGCAGGGCGGAGGGCGTGTGTGAGCGCGGTTCCTATTATGAGCTCACCGATGATGTGCTGGTGGCCGGTTACCCGCTGGGAGTCAGCAATGAGTATGCCGAAGGCTCAGACTGCATCACCATCTCCACCCGCAAGGGGGCGCTGGTGGTCGTGGAAACGGTGCCGGATACACCGATCCTGACCGGGAACAAGGCCTGAGCCGCACACTTTGCCGTCCTGCCGCTTATATTGTGGTATCACACCACGAAAGGCGGGAGAGCGATGCAGGTGGTCGTTATCAAAAGCCCGAAGTGTCTGCGCGGTGTTCTGCGCAGGCTGTTCGGCATCAAAAAAGGATAAGAAAAATACCGGGGCAGGCGGCTGCTCCGGTATTTTTTGTGGCACATCATTCTTTTGTGGTATAGGTCAGATCCAGCACCGGGCCAAAGGGGTCAAAGATGAGGTTCTGGATGCCGGGTGCGATCAGCAGGCGCTTCTGCTGGGCAAACAGAGGGACCGTCACGGCATCGCTGAGCAGCTGGCGCTCACAATCGCCCAGCAGGCGGCAGCGGGAGCTTCCGGTGGCCTGGGCGCTGGCCTGCAGCTGGGTGGCATACAGGGAATCTGCATAGCCGGTCAGGCCGCCGCCCGCTGCGGTGAACTGGTTCAGCATGTTGTACACACTGCCGCCCTCGGCGCTGATGGGGGCCAAGGCGATGGTGTAGTCCCCCTCGGCCAGCCGTTTCGCAAAGGTCTCCTCGTCCACTTCCTCTACGGAGAAGAAGAGGGAAAACTCCTTCTGCCACACGCCATTGATCTCCTCGGCGGCGCTGGTCACGCCGGAACCGGCAGGCACCATCAGGCTGACCTTGTTGAAGTCGGAGGTGGTCAGCGTCTGCCGCGCCGTGAGGTAGAGCGCTCGGGCATCCACCGCGGCGGGAGTCACATCCCCGGCGGTATCCCGGTAGTTCATGCCGTCCACAGTCAGGCCGTCCGGTACCAGACCGTTGGCGGCGGCATAGAGCCCGCCGTCCGGCACCTCGGCTGCACCCCGCGCGGCGGAGGCCAGTGCCTGCCGCAGCGCGGTGGAAGCAAACACGCTGCTGCAGTTGAACAGCAGGCTCCATGTGGTATCGGAGTAGGAGAGGGAAGTCAGGGCGGTGGGCGCGGCGGTGTCGTCCGGGGCGGCAGAGCACTTCTCGTTGGCAATCAGCTCTGCGGCGGACTGCCCGGCGCTGTTGGTGTTCTGCACCAGCCGCAGGCTGTCGATGAGGCTGCCCGAGGGGGCACGCCGCAGGAACAGGCCGCTGGCTGTCCAGTTGTAGATGTAGAAGCTGCCGCTGGAAAGGGTGGACGAAGCATTCAGACCGTAGGTGCCCCGGGTGGAATTGAAAAATTCCTCATCGCAGGGCATGGCACCGGGCAGGGTGAGCTTCTCGAGGAAGTTGTCATCGGCACTGCTCAGGTGGAACACCAGCGTCAGCGGCCCGGAAGCCGTGACTCCCAGCGCGCTCTCGGGCATCTGCCCGGCCAGCACGGCGGCGCTGTTTTCAAGGGCCGCAAACTCCACCGCGTAGGGGGAGTTGGTCTCCGCCCGGAACAAGCGCCGGAAAGCGAACACAAAATCCTCGGCGGTGATGGCGTAGTCGGTGGCGTTGCCCTTGGCGGCGGTGTAAGTCAGGCCGTCCTTGAGGTAGAAGGTGTAGGTGAGACCATCGGAGGACTTCTCCCACCGTTCGCAGAGGGCAGGCTCATATTTGCCGCTGGGATCTTTGCGGACAAGGCCGCTGTACAGGTTCTCGCAGGCGATGACATCCGCAGAAGCCGAGGCCACCTGCGGGTCAAGGTTGGCCGGGATGCTGTCCACGAACCAGGTGAAGCTGTTGGAGCCCGAACCACAGCCGGTCAGGGCAAAAACAAACACAATGGTCAGCACCACTGCGGAAAAGCGAATCAGGGAATGTTTCAAGAAAATGCGCTCCTTGTAAAATGATACAATTAAAGTATAGCGGAAACGGTCGGAAAAGACAATCGACATTTTGTGAATTCAGATAGGATTTCGGTGCATCCGGGGCCAGAACAAGGTTTGGCGTTGCCAATTGGCTGGAAAAGGTGTAAAATGGAGCAGTGAATCAATTTCAGCCTGAATTTTCATAGAGGAGGTTTTTTCTTTATGCAGAAAGATCAGCAGAAGCTTGCAGAACTCATCCGGGGCAAAAAGGTGGCGTTCATCGGTGCCGGTGTCAGCCACAAGACCCTTATCAAGGAGTATGTGGAGCTGGGGGCCCATGTGACCCTGTGCGACCAGAAAAAGAGCGTGGAGGAGTTTGGCGATTATGCCGCTACCATCCGGGAACTGGGCATTGACCTGAGCCTGGGCGAACACTATCTGGACGGCTTCAAGGGCCAGGATATCATCATGCGCACCCCCGGCTTTGTGGGCTACTTTGAAAAGCCCCTGCAGGATGCCATGGCGGCGGGCACCATGGTCACCAGCGAGGTCGAGCTCTTCTTCGATTTCTGCCCCTGCGAGATCGTGGCCGTGACCGGCTCTGACGGCAAGACCACCACCACCACCCTCATCTCCAAGTTCTACGAGGCCGCAGGCCGCAAAGTACATCTAGGCGGCAACATCGGTGCGGCCCTGCTGCCCATGCTGCCTGAGGTCCGGCCGGAGGATGTGGCTGTGGTGGAGCTGTCCAGCTTCCAGCTCATCAGCATGCACCAGAGCCCGAAGATCGCGGTGGTGACCAATGTCACCCCCAACCACCTCGATCACCATAAGGATATGCAGGAGTACATCGACGCAAAACGCAACATCCTGCTCTACCAGAACCCGCCCTGCCGTGCCGTGCTGGGCTACGAGAACGAGATCAGCCGCTCCATGCAGAAGGACTGCAAGGGCAGGCAGGTTTGGTTCACCCGCCTGCACGATACCGACAACGGTGCCTTCCTGCGCAAAGAGGACAACATGCTCTGCATGGCCGAGGACGGCGTGGTAACGCCCTTCCTGGCCCAGAAGGACATCAAGCTGCGGGGCCTGCACAATATCGAGAATCTGCTGGCCGCTGCCGCCGCAGTCTGGGGAGAGGTGCCCGTAGAGGCCATCCAGAAGGTGGGCAGCACCTTTACCGGCGTGGAGCACCGCATTGAGCCGGTGCGCACGCTGGACGGCGTGCTCTACTACAACGATTCCATCGGCACCAGCCCCACCCGCACCATTGCGGGCCTGCGCAGCTTTGACCAGAAGGTCATCCTCATTGCGGGCGGCTACGATAAGCACATCCCCTATGAGCCGCTGGCCCCCGAGATCGTGGCCCACGTCAAGGATCTGGTGCTGATGGGTGCCACCGGCCCCCGCATTGAAAAGGCCCTGAGGGAAGACCCCGGCTTCAACGAGGCCGCACTGCCCATCCAGCATGCGGACAATATGCAGCACGCTGTGGAGCTGGCCCGTGCCGCCGCAAAGCCCGGCGATATCATCATCCTGTCTCCCGCCAGCGCCTCCTTCGACCTCTACCCCAACTTTGAGGTGCGCGGCCGCGAGTTCAAGAACATCGTCAACGCACTGAAATGATCACGCAGGTCAGAACGCCCCGCCAGAGGCAGCGGTTCCGCAGTGCCTGCCGCGGAAAGCTCTGCTTTGGGGTCACGATGCCGCAGGCGCTGGAGCTCTTCGGCAAAAGCCAGCCGGGCCGGTTCTTCGCCGGGCCAACGCTGGCGCTGGATGTGGGCGGCAGCACTGCCTGGCTGGCGGGCCACGCCAACCCGGACGAACTGGCCAGCTTCCTGCATTTCTGCGGCTGTAAGGCAGTGGTCCTGGACGAAGCCGAGTGCCCGCCGCCTACCGGCTGGGCCCGGATAAAGTCCCTTTTTGTCTTTGGCCTGGCACCCGGAAAGCAGCTGCCGGAACCCACTGTGGAAGAAACGCTCTGGGCCTCCCTGCATTTTGACCCGGAGCCCCCGGCGGGCCCCGTTGCACAGATGCTGTTTCCGGACCGCCCCACGCGGCGGGATGACTTTTACTCTGAGCTCTGCTCAAAGCGCGCCCGCGGCAGGGCTGTGGTCTGGGCTCTGGAGCAGGGAGAGGAGCTTGCCTGCACCGTGGGCGCTTACGCCATTGGAACAGAGCAGGCTTACATGGCCTGCGGCGAGACTGCGGAGCCATTGCGGGGGCGCGGCATCGGCGGGCGGCTTATCGTCCGGCTGGCCAACACCCTCTCGGCGCAGGGCCTGCAGCCCCTTTTCCTCTGCTCCCCGGAACGGGTGCACTTTTATACCCGCCTCGGCTTTGAAAAGCTGGGAGAGTATGCCCGATATGAAAATAAAAATCAAGGATAGATTATGTCAATGTTGAACCACTTTTTTGATTACAAACCCGAAGTCCTGGCGCTGGACGAAAAAGCCATGGAACTCTGCCAGCCCTATTTCCACCACATGGAGGAGATCCGGGACTACAACCAGCTGAAAATGCTCAAGGCCTTTGCCGATACCCAGATGTCCTCCACCGATATGCTGGGCACCACCGGCTATGGCCTGTGGGATACCGGCCGCGCCAAGCTCGAGCAGATCTTTGCCGAGGTGATGGGCGCGGAGGATGCCCTTGTGCGCAGTCAGTTCCAGAGCGGCACCCATACGCTGGCGGTGGCCCTGTTCGGCCTGCTGCGGGCAGGGGATACCCTGCTGGCCGCTACCGGCCGCCCCTACGATACGCTGGAGGGCGTGATCGGTCTGGACGGCAAGGGCAAGGGCACCGGAACCCTGATGGACTACGGCATCCGGTACGACGAAGCCCCCCTCAAGGCCGACTTCACCCCGGATTACGCGCTGATCGCTCAAAAGGCCCCGGGGGCAAAGGTCTGCCATATCCAGCGCAGCCGCGGCTACCTGCAGCGCAATGCCTTTGATCTGGATACCATTCAGAAGATCGCCGACACGGCCCGTGCCGCCAACCCCGGGATCATCATCTTTGTGGACAACTGCTATGGTGAGTTCACCCAGATGAAGGAGCCCTGCCAGGCCGGTGCCGACCTTGTGGTGGGCAGTCTCATCAAGAACCCCGGCGGCGGCATTGCCCCCACCGGCGGCTATATCGCAGGCCGGAAAGACCTCGTGGAGCTCTGCGCCTACCGCCTGAACGCCCCCGGCCTCGGCAAGGAGCTGGGCTGCACCCTCGAGACGCCCCGCGATATGTATCTGGGCTTCTACTACGCCCCCGGCGTGGTCTGCGAGGCCATCAAGACGGCCATCTACGCCCAGTGCCTGCTGGAGCTGGTGGGTGTGAACCCCGTGCCCCGCTATACCGCCGACCATAACGATATTGTGACTTGCTTTGATTCCGGCAGTGCCGCCGCGCTGCAGGGGTTCTGCGCAGGCATCCAGTCCTGCTCTCCGGTGGACAGCTTTGTCAGCCCCGAACCGGCAGACGAACCGGGCTATACCGACCAGGTCATTATGGCATCCGGTTCCTTTACCGAGGGCTCTACCATTGAAATCAGCTGTGACGGCCCGCTGCGTGCCCCCTACACCTGCTATTTGCAGGGCGGCGTAAACTTTACCGCAGGCCGCGCCGCCGTGCTGAACGCTGTGCAGAAGGCTTTCTTTGCCTGATAGCGGCACAGCAAGGCTGAGCAACAGAAAAAGCAAAACCGTACAAAATGCAAAACGCCCCGGAACACTGGTCAGAATGTGTTCCGGGGCGTTATTTTTTGTAGATAAGCAATCAGCCGTTGCGGACATAATCACGCACAAGGGCCTGCAGCAGATCGTCGCGGTCAATGCGGCGAATCAGCGAACGGGCGTTCTTGTAAGTAGTGATATAAGTCGGGTCCTCCGAAAGAATATAGCCGACCAGCTGGTTGACGGGGTTATAGCCCTTCTCCTCCAGTGCACCGTAAACAAGCTGCATAACCTGCTTGATCTCCTGGTCTTTATCGTCGCGGATAGAGAATACCGCGGTAGGTTCAGAAATCGCCATTAGCAACAACCCCCTTCTGCATCGGGCCTATCAATATCCCACATGCTGTTTCACTCTATTATATACGCATTTGCCGCGCTATGCAAGTGGGTAAGCGGCAGAATAGACAAAAAAACGAACTTTAATCCCGCAAAAACTTGCACTGCTTAAAGGCATATCTGAAAACAAAAGAAATAGACTGAATTTTGGCTTATCAGATACACCCTAGAGCTTACGGCATCACAAAGCCGGGGTCACCGGGCAGGATCAGGTTGTTCTTGGCCAGCATGGCGCGGAACTCTTCCTCCGGCATTTCAAAGGTGATCTCCCGGATCATAGAAGGTTCGTGCAGCAGCACCTGCCACGGTGCGCCGGGTTCGCTCTGCTGCAGAAACAGGATGTTCTCGATTTTGCCGCCAAAGTCCTGCACGGCTTCATCAGCCAGCAGGGCGGGACCGGGCACCACAAAATAATGGTCCACCATGCGGCCATCTTTGAAGTTGTGTTCGATCACGGCAGGAATTTCGTTTTCCGCCTGTTCGGCTTTGTACTGCATGCGCAGCGAAAGAAAATCTGCCACGGTAAGGGTAGTGGGCATAGGCACCTCCGGTGGTTAGGTAGGAGTTAGGGCAACACCGCATAATTCTAAGTGCCGATACGGCGAGCGAGGTGCGGCA
>ERZ857693.4011-NODE-4011-length-11171-cov-4.929291_pt1 | contig 11171 bp, 8 predicted proteins | sample MGYA00519765_ERZ857693 | MGnify/ENA primary metagenome ERZ857693 (study PRJEB31778, sample SAMEA3449354) | human gut metagenome | biome: human gut; feature: human-associated habitat; material: faeces | place: United Kingdom | collected 2010/2012 ... | reverse complement strand
TCAACAATATAGCACCATCCTCGCTTCTTTATTCCAAACAGAAGTGTTTGCTTAATGGGACGAATCTGAAAGACTTCATACAAGTTTTGATTTGATGCACGTAAACGAGAAGATAGACTCAGGTTCAGTCGATAGCGTTCCTTTTTTACTTCCGTCCGGAATTCTGTATTTAAGTGTTGAATTCGTTCCACTGCAATCCCTTCTGTCCTGGATAATGTAAGTGATGTGGATACTTTATTGTTGAGGACACATTTTAAGGCAGGAGCGGTTCTGAATACACTTTGTTCTGAATGTTAGAAAAAGCCCAAACAGAAATCACTCACGATGCCTGTTTGGGCTTTTTCGTTACATTCATTCAAAGGGATGAAGAGGAGCGGGCCGGTGTCCGATGCAATAAAGTATCCATATCACGCCCTTATCCAACAAAAGTTTTTGCTTCATTACTCAGAATTCAAACGTCTAAATACAAATTTAAACTTCTGCTCTCGCCATTGCTTCCTTATAATCCTTCTGATCTGTAAAGATCTCATTCTTATATGGATTCTTCTTCTGCTGTTTTGCTCTCTTAATAATTGCAGCCAGACAGATCACATTCGCTGCAAGTGCAATTACCGCGATCACACCCTGCATGGTTGGATTAGCACTTGTCGGTCTTACTGCTGCATCCATGAATCCGTCAGAATACAGAGCCGGAATTACTGAGAAACGGCTTGCATCCTGGAATAATGGGAATACCTGAGCAAACATACACCACAATGCCAGTGTATTCGCGCGGTTCTGGATCCAGCCACCCTTGTTCCAGAACATATTTGCAAATGTCGGAGCAAGAAGTAATGCAACACCACAGTAGAATGCATGTGTTGTCAGGTTATTGTATGTGTACTCAAAATTCCACAGATCATATGCAATAATGAAGCACCATGTCATATCCGGCCAAAGCATATCGTCATGCTTCTTGGATGTGTAGATTCCCCACCATCCTGTCATACAGAAAATGTTCAGGATTCCGGCAATTCCGTTCACCCAGTTCCACCATCCACCATAGAGCCATACATTTTCTGAAGACAGCCACCAGCGGTCACCGAATTCTTTCATTGCCATGAATCCACGGATACCTGATTCAAAATCACTTACTACTGCAATCAGAATATTGATTGCAACGATTGCAAACGGGAATACTTTGAACCATTCTGTCTTACCAATTCCCCATTTGTATTTCAGCATCATAAAACCAATACACCCTGCTGTTGCAGCATACAATTTTGCATAATGGAACCAGCTTGTCATATGTACATAAGTATCGTTATTCAGTGCCCATTCTGCACCATTTGCTGCACAGATATAGATTGCGATGAAATACACTGTAAGTATAGCCGGAATAGCTCCAAAACAGATCAGTCCACCGATTTTTGTACGTCTTGCGAATTCATTTGCAAGAACAAGTCCGGCAAACACCAGTACCCACCCTAACAGCTGCCAACCGGCACCATCGCCATAAATTTGGAATAACATAATTATCCCCCTCCTTCTTTTAATTGGTTATACCAACCTATTGTTATCTTTTTAACATTATACTCTTCTTATTATTATGCGTCAATAAATGCACCTGTTTCTCCTATTTTTCAGCACTTTATAATAAAATATCTCTCCGTATTTTTGTATTTTTACAATAGATTTGCGCTTTGGCATCTGGTATGACCACAGCCACATCATTTTCTTTCTGACGATTCAGAAAATTCATTTAAGCATTCTTATTTTTGAGTTATCTAACAATTCAATATTCATTTTATTCTGTTTTATGCGTACTTTTCTTGATTTTTTTCATGTTTTTGCAAGAATACATATATATTTCTTGCAAATTCCACCTCAACTGTTTATAATTACATTAAAATGCATTATCAAGACACTAGAAAACATATATGTATTGTGAGGATGAAAACTATGAATTCAAATGATATATTAATTGCAAACACTGACGATCTGCGCAGTGATATGGACTATTTAGAGAAAACACTTTTGAAAGGACACCGCATTGATCCGAATCTTTATGAAGAATATGATGTAAAGCGCGGACTTCGTGATTCAACCGGCCGAGGAGTTCTTACCGGACTGACTGAAGTATCCGATGTCTGTGGATTTGATGTTATAAACGGACGTAAAATTCCTGCTGAAGGTGGACTTTACTATCAGGGAATCAATGTCAATGACCTTATCAACGGTCTGAAAGGCAAACGTTTTGGATTTGAGGAGACAACTTTCCTGCTCCTTTTCGGACGTCTTCCAAAAAAAGATGAATTAGAGCATTTTCTGAAAGTTTTATCTGAATTAGAAGATCTAAGCGGACGTTTTGTTCGTGACGTTATCATGAAGGCCTCAAGCTCTAACATCATGAACGCACTCCAGCGCTGTGTTCTTACTTTATATACATATGATGAGAACCCGGAAGATATTTCTGTTGAAAATGCACTGCGTCAGGCTCTTGAACTTATTGCAAAGCTTCCACTGATCGCAGTATATTCTTATCATGCATACAGACATTTCCGTAAAGATGAGACACTTCTGATCCGTAATCCGGAGAAAGGCCGCTCTCTTGCCGAAAATATTTTGTACATGCTTCGTCCGGATGGACAGTATACAGAACTAGAAGCCAAAGTTCTTGATGTTGCACTGATTCTTCATGCAGAACACGGCGGTGGTAACAACTCCACTTTCACTACACATGTTGTTACTTCTTCAGGAACAGATACATATTCAGCAATTGCTGCTTCCATCGGTTCTCTGAAAGGACCTCGTCATGGTGGTGCAAACCTGAAAGCGCAGGGGATGTTTGATGATATTAAGAAGTCTGTCAAAGACTGGACTAACGAAGATGAGATTCGTGAGTATCTCCGCCTGATTCTTGATAAAAAAGCCTTTGATAAGACGGGACTGATCTATGGAATGGGACACGCAGTCTACACAATCTCCGACCCAAGAGAAAAGATTTTGAAGAGCTATGCACAGAAGCTTGCTTCTGAAAAGGGACTTGACGATGAATTCGCACTTTATGACCGCGTAGAAAGAATCGCCGGTGAAGAGATCATGACACACAGAAAGATGCTGAAACCTGTCTGTGCTAACGTTGACTTCTACAGCGGATTTGTTTATACAATGCTGAATATTCCGGAAGAGCTTTTCACACCACTCTTCGCGATTGCGCGTATCACCGGGTGGAGTGCACATCGTCTGGAAGAACTGTTAAATGCCGGTAAGATCATCCGTCCGGCATACAAATATGTTGGGCAGCATACAGAATTCCATGAACGTGATGACAGAAATTAATTATTTGATACCTGATTATTATTCTAAGTTCACCTGCATCGCCGACCGCTGTCCGATCACCTGCTGCCAGGAATGGAAGATTGGTGTCGATGCAGATACGAACCGTAAATGGAAGAAACTCCAGGCTCCGGAAACCGTACCTGAACAAAAGAAAAACTTAAGCGCTTATACGATTAAAAAAGATGGACAGCGTGTGATAGGCCTGGACAGTGATCATCGCTGTCCATTCCTTAACTCTGAGAAGCTCTGCCACCTTGTTGTTGCTTATGGCGACAAAGTCCTATCAGAAACGTGCACTACATTTCCACGAGAGGAGCATCGCTTTCCGACACATAACGAGAAAATGCTGATGCCTTGCTGCCCTGCAGTGATTGACCTGTGGAACAAACAGAAGTCCCTGCATTTCCCAAATGTATCAGACACTTTGTCCGATACTGGCGATACAGATACTTCTGTCCTTTTCCTCTTGCGTGAAAAACTACTCAATCTTTTAGATGATTCTTCCAGAACAATCGAAGAAGAACTTTTGGAAAGCTTCTATATTCTTCAGGAATTGTACCAGCATCAGCCATTAACAAAAGAACTGTTAGAAGATTATTTTTCTGATAGCACAGTGAGAGAACTTGGAAATGCGATCTCAGATATAGACCTTCCACCTTTGGATCTGATCAGTGAATGCAACGAACTGCTACAAGATCTTTCCGTAAACTATCAAAAAGAAGGGCTCTATCAGGATACTCTGAATCCAATTCTTGCTTTGGCTGAAGAAATATCGGAATCACTTTCGGACAGTACTGAAAATCCTGATGATACTAAAGCTTACGAATCCACTTTACTGGAACAATGGGAACAATTCACACAATACTTGAGCCCTTACGAACCACTGCTTCGCAATTTCCTGCGCAACGAGATTTTCTCCGATCTCCTGCTTCCTGACAGTGACCTGGAAAATGTACTGGTACAGATGCAATGGATTGCCCTTGAATATGCATCAATCCGCCACAGCATTTTCTTAAGATGGATGCTGGATGGCACAGACGCAAACGTTTCTGAAATTTCTTACGAAACGTTGAGACAATATCTTGTGATCATTACACGAATGACCGGATATGAAACAGCGGATATTTATGAATATCTGGAAAACAGTTTCGAATCCCTCTTATGGGACTGGGGCTACTTTGCATTAATTATAGGAAACTAAAAAAGGATTATGTGATTGGCACAAGTACTTTTTGCCTTTTACATAATCCTTTTTTCAGAGTTATCACAAACTATCTCATGCAAATATACACAACATACACTGCATAAAGAAGTAACATGATAATACCTTCTTTTCTATTAAGTTCTCTTTTCGTCCATGCCATGATCCATCCAATAACACTGAACACGATCAGCACTGCAATATCAATGATATTTTCTGTCAAAAATGCGACCGGTGAAATTGCTGCCGCAATACCAAGCACCATGAGAATATTAAAGATATTGGAACCGATTACATTTCCAAGTGCCATATCCACCTCACCTTTTTTTGCTGCTACAATCGATGTAACCAGCTCCGGAAGGCTTGTTCCAAACGCAACTACAGTAAGACCAATCAGAGTCTGACTGATTCCAATTGCCGCCGCAACTGTACAAGCACCGTCTACTACCCAGTCACTTCCGACCGCAATCGCTACTGCGCCGAGAAGAATGTAAATCACACTCTTTCCCATAGACATTTCCTGAATCTCCTCCGCTTCCAGAAGATACTCTTCCTCTTCCACTCCCGGCTCCACATTTTTCTCACGAGATGTCTGTGCTGAGCGGATCATGTAGAGGATAAACGCCAGGAATAAGATAATAAATACAACTCCATCTATATGTCCCAGTGACATTCCGGCTGCACCAAGAATCAGAAGCAATACCGCACACAGAATAGATATCGGAAAATCAATCTTTAACGTATTAATCTGAACTGCCACGGAAGTAAAAAGCGTGCAGGCTCCGACTACAACCATGAGATTGAAAATATTAGATCCTACCGCATTACTGACTGCAAGTGCATTGTTTCCCGTAACTGCTGCCGTCACACTGACCGCAGTCTCCGGAAGGCTCGTCCCCATCGCCACAATCGTCATTCCGATGATCAGTGACGGAACATGATACCGTCTTGCGATACTGCTACACCCCTCAACAAATGCATCTGCACCTTTTACAAGAAACACAAATCCAATAATTAAAAGTACCACTGCAAATGGCACACTTTGAAACAAATCACTCATCTTTTATTTCCTTTCTGCTATACTATATTCAACCTCATTTTATGCTAATCCAGACAGATGCTGGATCAAAATCCTAACACCTAAAAGCACCAGGAGGATTCCACCAACCAGTTCTGCCTTATGTTTATATTTCCCACCAAAATAATTTCCAATCACTACACCAACAATAGAAATAATCATTGTCGTAATTCCGATGATCGTAATTGCCTCAAGAATCGGTGTGTCCAGAAATGCAAATGTGATTCCGACTGCCAGCGCATCGATACTCGTCGCAACGGCAAGTACAAACATATTTCTATGATCCAACGGCTGATCTTTTACTTCAACAATATCTTCTTCGTTCCATTCTTTTACTGCCTCCAGAATCATTTTCCCACCGATAAAGCCAAGCAGAATAAATGCGATCCAGTGATCAATACTTGTAATATACTTTTGGAACTGAATTCCAAGAATCCATCCCACAAGCGGCATTAATGCCTGGAACCCTCCAAAATACAATCCGATCACTACCGCCTGTTTCTTATTCAGCTTCTTCATTCCAAGGCCCTTACAGACAGACACTGCGAATGCATCCATCGCAAGCCCGACCCCCATCAACAAAAGCTCGATAAATAGTGCCATGTTTCTCCTCTTTTCTTTTTTCTTCTGTATCTGTTCCGCTACAATTGCAGTGCGCATCCTGAGCGGAGCGTTTTTTATATATTAGGAAAGGACTTTCCTAATATATAAAAACAAAGAGACCCACGTATGTTCTATGATAAGAGAACTGCCTGCTTGACATAACAAACTCGTCCTCTTATTTAAAACATACATGAGTCTCATTCTTTAAGATTTGCCAGGTGATCTTTTAAAACTCATTCTCACCGGTATGTTGACAAATCACATTTTCATGCGAACTACTCCCTCACGGAATATATTTAATTTATCTTTCGGCTCGGTTCGTCTCATGAACAACTGCCTCACTGACACATCGTTTCTTACTATAACGAATGAATTCTGTTTTGTCAATAAATTTTATCATTTATTCCGAGACATTTCGTTACTGTCACAGTAACAGCTTTCCCCATTAGAAAAGCAGCATTCCGATTCCTCTCGTGATGATTGCCACAACCCATGCGATCAGACACTGCCAGAATACCATTCCGACAGCCCATTTTGCACCAAGCTCACGCTTTACTGATGCGACCGCTGCAACACACGGTGTATAAAGCAGACTGAATACAAGCAAAACACCTGCTGACAATGGAGTCAGTACGGATGCAATTCCACCTCCGAACAATACCTCAAGTGTAGATACTACACTTTCTTTCGCCATAAACCCACTGATCAGTGCTGTACAGATTCTCCAGTCTCCCAGTCCAAGCGGACGAAGGATTGGAACAAGTGCACCTGCTATCATAGCAAGAATACTATCTGCTGAATTCTCCACAAGGTTCAGATGCAAGTCAAAACTCTGCAAGAACCATACAACAATCGTTGCCATCAGAATAACTGTAAATGCTTTCTGTAAAAAATCTTTCGCTTTCTCCCAAAGAAGCTGTGCCACATTCTTCGCACCCGGCAGACGATAATTCGGAAGTTCCATAACAAATGGTACCGGTTCTCCTTTAAACAGAGTTCCTCGATAAAGGAATGCGATTAAAATTCCAACTACAATTCCAAGCACGTACAGACCCGACATGATCAGTCCGCCCTTACCCGGGAAAAATGTACTTACAAAGAATGCATAAATCGGAAGTTTTGCTGTACAGCTCATAAACGGTGTCAGAAGGATCGTCATCTTACGGTCCCTCTCACTGGTCAATGTTCTTGTTGCCATAACTGCCGGAACTGTACATCCGAATCCGATCAACATCGGCACAATGCTTCGACCGGAAAGACCTATCTTACGAAGCAGTTTATCCATTACAAATGCCACACGCGCGATATATCCACTGTCTTCCATCATAGAGAGGAAGAAGAACAAAGTAACAATAATCGGAAGAAAACTAAGCACGCTTCCTACTCCTGTAAAGATTCCGTCGATCACAAGACTTCGGATTACATCATTTACATTGAGTGTGAGCAGTCCCGCCTCAGCCATTCTTGACAACTGATCAATTCCCATTTCCAGAATTCCTTGCAGAAATGCACCGATTACATTAAATGTCAAATAAAATACAAGCACCATGATTCCGATAAAGCATGGGATCGCTGTATATTTTCCTGTCAAGATTTTGTCTATCTTCTCACTTCTGACACGTTCTTTACTCTCTTTCGGTTTTACAACCGTCTGCTCACAGAGACGTTCAATAAAATCGAATCGCATATCTGCGATTGCCGCACTTCGGTCAACCTCACGTTCCGTCTCCATCTGCTGTACAATATGCTCAAGCATATCCAACTCATTCTGATCAAGCTTTAACTGTTCTAAGATCAGCGGATCCCCCTCGATTGCCTTCGTTGCGGCAAAACGTACCGGCAGCTTTGCTTCTTCTGCATGGTCTTCAATCAGATGAATCACTGCATGGATACATCTGTGGACCGCACCGTCATGATCACTTTTATCACAGAAATCCTGACGCAGCGGACGCTCCTGGTATTTTGCCACATGAAGTGCATGACGTATTACTTCATCCACACCTTCGTTCTTCGCTGCCGAAATCGGAATAATCGGAACTCCAAGCAGTGCTTCCATTGTATTCACATCGATAGATCCATGATTTCCAATCACCTCGTCCATCATATTCAAAGCTACTACCATCGGGATATCCATTTCAAGAAGCTGCATTGTCAGATAGAGATTTCGCTCAATATTCGTTGCATCCACAATATTGATGATTGCTTTCGGATGTTCATTCAACACAAAATTTCTTGAAACAATCTCCTCACTGCTGTATGGAGACATTGAATAAATTCCCGGAAGGTCTGTCACATTCGTATTCGGATAACCTTTGATTGTTCCATCCTTACGGTCTACTGTTACTCCTGGGAAGTTTCCTACATGCTGATTTGCTCCTGTGAGCTGATTAAACAACGTTGTCTTTCCACAGTTCTGATTTCCTACCAGGGCATAAGTAAGCACTGTTCCATCCGGTAACGGATTAGCATCTTCTTCAGAATGATACTTTCCTTCTTCTCCAAGTCCCGGATGATCTACCGGTTTCAAACGTTCTCCACGGGAATGGCTGTTTGTTCTCTCGCTGATTTCCTCAACTTCAATCTGTTCTGCCTCTGCAAGACGAAGTGTCAGTTCATATCCATGTACCTGCAATTCCATCGGGTCTCCCATCGGTGCAAACTTTACCACCGTAACTTCCGCACCCGGAATCATACCCATATCCAAAAAATGCTGTCGTAACGCACCGGAAGCCCCAACTGTCCTGATCACAGCACTCTTTCCAATCGCTAATTCTTTTAATGTCATTTTTTTATCATCCTCTTTAGCTTATTGCGATTTTTTATCAATTAGTTATACAAAACTAGCTTATTCCAGGATGTTGGATTTGTCAATAATTATCATTTACAAAATGCTGTAATAAAAAAAGAAATGCTTTATTTCCTCTTATATTTGGGGAAATAAAGCATTTCTTTTTTCATTATATAGCAGCCTCTCGTTTTTTCAGTGGCGCATAAACGATTCTTCTGACAAAAATAAAGCAAATCACCTGCAGGATGATCGTAATGATCCAGGATACCGGATAGGAAATAAACAAAATCTTCAATGATCTGAATCTTGGAAATATTCCAAAGATCCAGACGATTCTCGTTCCGACTGTTCCGATTACGGAAAGTATCATCGGCACAATTGATTTTCCCATTCCACGAAGAGATCCCGGGAACAGATCCATCCATCCGCACAGAAAATAAGTAACTGTTGTATATAGAAGAATCTCCATACCACAGCTGATAACCTGTGGATCATCAGTATAAATCTTCAAAAGCTCCGGTCCAAAGAGATACGCACCTCCACCAAGAATTAATGCAATCGTTGTGGAAAGAATCAGGCAGTCAACTAAGACTCTGTCCATTCGTTTCCATTTTCCGACTCCGTAATTCTGGCTTGTAAAACTCATACATGCCTGTGTCACTGCATTGATCGATGCATATAAAAATCCAAAAATGTTATTCGCTGCCGTATATCCTGCCATCGCCACGGATCCGAAAGAATTGACCGATGACTGCAGAAGTACATTTGAAAAATTGATCACAGTACTCTGAATTCCTGCCGGAATTCCAACCTGAAAGATCTGTCCTAAATATACTTTTTTTATCATTAGCTTCGAGAAGCGAAGCTGATAACTGCTGTCTGATTTATACAGGCAACGCAATACCAATACACACGATACAAACTGTGCTGTTACCGTTGCAATTGCAACGCCCGCTACTCCTAAATGAAAAGCAATTACAAGTAAAAGATTTAAACATGCGTTAATCACACCTGCTACGATCAAAAACAAAAGTGGTCGTTTCGTATCTCCAACCGCTCTTAAGATTGCCGCTCCGTAATTATATAACATAAAAAACGGCATTCCCAGGAAATAGATCTTCATATATAGTGTCGAAAGATTGATCACATTATCCGGTGTTCCCATCAACTCAAGTGCTCCTCTGGAAAAGAACAATCCAACTAATGCCATCACAACTCCGCTTATAATCGCAAATGTAATCGCTGTGTGCACCGTCTCCGACATCTCTTTCTCGCGCCCTGCCGCATAGAACCTGGCTGCAAGCACATTTGCTCCAAGAGATATTCCTATAAATAAGTTTGTAAATACATTGATCAGTGCTGTGGTTGATCCGACTGCTGCCAGTGACTCACTTCCACTGAATCTTCCTACCACAACAATATCCACTGCGTTAAATGCAAGCTGCAAAATTCCAGATATCATCAGCGGAATTGAAAAAGAAATCAGCTTATTCATGATCGAGCCATTGCACATATCAATTTCAAATCTGTTTTTCTTCTTTTCTGAATGCATAACTTTTCCTCATTCTATAAATTATTGTAACTGTTCAAACACTCTCTTAATGCTGTCATAATGAAGGAAGATTCCCTCCTTGGCAAAGTTTTCAATCTCCTCCTTAGTTGCGAACATATATCCATCTGTTTCTTCTGTCTGAAGTTTCAGATCATTCTCATCAATATCAAGCACAAAGCGATATACATCAACAAAATAATTATCACCCTCGCCCGGATTTTCTCGCTTATAAGTAAATACATATCCGCCTTCTGCATTAGAAATATCTAATCCTGTCTCTTCTCTCACTTCACGGCATACCGCTTCCTCAGAAGACTCTCCTGCCTGCGCTGCACCGCCGGATACTTCCCACCAACCCGGTGCCCACGCTTTTGTCATTACACGTTTCGTGATCAGATATGTTCCATCCGGTCTTGCCACAACTCCAAGCACTGTCAGATGGTATTCTCCATCCTTTAAGCACCAGTCATTTCGCTTCATTGTTCTTCCGGTCGGCCGTTTCTCTGCATCATAAATATCCCAATATTCCATGATATTTTCTCCTGTCTCACCTATCTCATGTTTTTCATTTTCCGTAACTGTTCAGAGCCAACCTCCAAAATGCTACGCATTTCGTCGGTGTGGCGTA
>ERZ857693.4004-NODE-4004-length-11191-cov-2.470187_pt1 | contig 11191 bp, 9 predicted proteins | sample MGYA00519765_ERZ857693 | MGnify/ENA primary metagenome ERZ857693 (study PRJEB31778, sample SAMEA3449354) | human gut metagenome | biome: human gut; feature: human-associated habitat; material: faeces | place: United Kingdom | collected 2010/2012 ... | reverse complement strand
ATGAAATACGTCCGGCTCTGCCGGGTCAGCTTACGCAGGAAGCCGTTGAGCACCCGGCGGAACTCCTGCTGCTCCAGGGCGCGGACTGCGCCGTCCTCGGCGGGCAGGCAGCCCTCCAGCTCCTCGAAGGCCACAGTCAGGTCGCTGCGGCGCTGGGCGGCGCGGTTATAGTCGCACTTGTCCAGGGCCAGGCGGCGGGTGACGGTGGTGATGTACGCCGCCAGCGAACGGGGGCGCTCCGGTGGGATAGCGTTCCACAGGCGGAGCCACACGTCGCTGACGCACTCCTCCGCGTCGCGGGCGTCCGGCAGGATGTGCCGGGCGGCGGCAAGGCAGCGTTTTTCGTATTTCTCCTGCGCGGCGCGGATGGCCTCCGGGTCGCGGCGGAAAAAATGATCTATGATCTGAGCGTCCTCCATCGGGCACTCTCCTTTCTGTGTGTATCGGTCAGACCATCATAGCACACAGAAAGGGGAAACGCCATAGGAAATCAGAATTTTGCCAGGAATGCGTCGGGTACGGTGCAGCCGTCGGGCAGCACCTCCAGCACCACATAGTTGCCGTTGACGGTAACGGTGGCGTTGTTCTTCCACATACCGGCCTCCTCGGGGTAGGTGGTGTCGTCGGCCATGGCGTCCACGCGGGCCTGGAAGCTCTGGCGGACGATCTCGGCGTCGGCGGCGCTCTCCGCCTCCACCATGGACACCTCGCAGGAGGTGGCGGTGGGCGAGATGAAGAACACGGACTGCTTCAGCTTGGCGTTCTCCAGACCGGGGTAGTAGCTGTTCAGGATCTCCACAGCCGTCTCCTCCAGCAGCACAGGCGCGTTGTCGCCCAGCTCCTCCTGCACCTGCTTGATACCGGCCTCGTACGCCGCCCGCAGGTCAACGGTCTGGCCGTCGGTCTGCGTCTGGTCGTCCTTCGTCTCGCCGCCGCTGTTGTCCTCCTTCTGGCCGCAGGCCACCAAAGCCAGCGCCATCACCAGCGCCAGCAGCAATGCAAATGTCTTTTTCATGATGTAAACACTCCTTTCGGGCGCGGGGCAGGACCCCGCGCACTTTACCGTTTCCGGAAGGACGGAAACGTCCTCCGGCGGACAGCGAAACGCCGCCCTCTGCCAATACTGACGGCGGAGAACAGCGTTTGGTTTCGCTTTTTCGTTTATCGCTCATGGGGCTTGGGGGCGTTCCAGCCCTCGGGGAAATTTTGCAGCACCCAGTGCCGGGCGTGGTCGATGAAGGCGCGGGTGGAGTGGGAGAGGGCGTTCTTGTCCTTGACACAGATGCCGATGTCCCGGTGGAACACCTTGGGCAGGGTGCTGGCAGCCAGCGGATAGGCGCACTTGTAGAGCATCAGCTCCTCCATGATGCTGATACCCAGCCCGCTGGACACCATGGCCAGGATGGTCTGATCCTGCTGGACGGTGTACTGGATCTTCGGCGTGATGCCCAGCGTGTCGAACACCGCCTGGATCTCATAGTCGTCGCCCTCATCCAGCAGGATGAGGGGGTACTGCTCCAGGGCCTCCGGCGGGAAGGGCTGGCGGCCCGCCAGCGGGTGGTCGCAGGGGACGATGACCTTCCACTGGTCCCGCTGGAGAAGCCAGCAGTCCAGATACTTTTCAACAGGGGCGGGGAGGCTGATGAAGCCGCAGTCCGCCTGTCCGTTCAGCACCCGCGAAACGGTCGATATGGCGAATCCGGTCCGTTTGGATATGGTGACCAGCGTCTCTTTCATGCGGCGTTCTGTTATATTATTTTATGGATGCCGGAACCCGTATGGATGCCGGCCCCGTTTCCGGTTCTTCCGGTTCTTCCGGTCAGCTCTCCAACCTGTTTACCAACCTGTTTACCAACCTGTTCTCCGGCCTGTTTACCGGCTTGTTTTCTGGCCTGCTCTCCGACCTGCTTCCCGCCTGTTTCCCGACCTGCTTTCCAACCTGTTCTCCGGCTCTGTCTGCCTGTCCGAGTACACCGGCGCGGATTGTTGCCCGGTTTTTGTTCCGAACAAAAGTAGCCATTTTTTCGGATGCGGCAAGAAAATAATGATAGGCATATGAAAAAATACCATAAAAAAGCTTGTAATTTTCTTTTATTGTCTTTATACTTGCATATGTGATTGCACAAACGATTGCGCAATACCTGATATTGATAATCTGAAATTATAACCTATGGAAAAAATTGTGATTGTCGGCAGCGCCAATACCGACCTGATCGTCCGGGCCGACCGGATTCCGTCGCCCGGCGAGACCGTTCTCGGCGGCGAATTCCGGATCGTTTCCGGCGGCAAAGGTGCCAATCAGGCCGTCGCCGTCGCGCGGCTGGGCGGCGACGCCCTTTTCGTGGCGCGTATCGGGACCGACCTTTTCGGAGATGAACTGATGGCCCGCTACACCGCGGAAAAGATGGATACTTCGCATGTCGTCCGCGATTCTCAGGCCCCTACGGGCGTGGCGCTCATCACGGTCGATAATTCGGCCGAAAACTGCATCGTCGTGGCTCCCGGAGCGAACGCGCGGCTTTCCAGAAAGGATATCGACGACGTCCGGCCCGAACTGGCGAAGGCAGGCTATCTGCTGATCCAGCTCGAAATACCGCTCGAAACCGTGGAATACGCGATACAGACCGCCGCCGAATTGGGCGTGAGGGTGATTCTCAATCCGGCGCCTGCGGCGCAGATCGACGAAAAGTACCTGAAATACGTCTACCTCCTTACGCCCAACGAGTCGGAGTGCGCCCTGCTTACGGGACGTCCCGTACTGAACGGGACGGATGCGGCAGCCGCAGCGGAGACGCTGTTGAACAAGGGGGTGAAGAACGTGATCGTCACCTGCGGTTCGCGCGGCGCGCTCGTGAAAAATGCCGATATTTGCACGGTGGTGCCCGCATGCCGTGTTTCGGCAGTCGATACGACCGCGGCGGGCGACGTTTTCAACGGGGCGCTGACCGTGGCGCTGGCGGAAGGCTTGCCGCTCTTGGACGCTGCGCGCTTTGCAACGCACGCCGCCGCCCTCTCGGTGACCCGCATCGGGGCGCAAAGCTCGATCCCGACGCGTGCCGAACTCGATTCGCTCGATCGCCCCGAACCGTAATCGTTACCGGCTTTTTCGATAAGCCGAAAGCGAAGCCGGACGCAGTTCGGGTTATGACGAGGCGAGAAAACGAAGAAAAACCAACTGAAACACCAACTAAAACTTCAACCTATGTTTATTGTCGACAGTTACGCACTGGCCGTCGTCTTCTGTTTCGTGACGATGTTGTGCTGGGGCTCCTGGGGCAACACCCAGAAAATGGCCGCCAAAACCTGGCGTTACGAACTCTTCTACTGGGACTATGTGATCGGCATGTTCCTCTTCGCGCTGATCCTTTCGCTGACGATGGGGAGCTTCGGTTCCGAAGGCCGGCCGTTCCTGCAAGATCTGGGACAGGCCTCCGGAGCCAATATCGCGAGCGCACTGTTGGGCGGCGTGATCTTCAACGCATCGAATATCCTGCTCTCCGCCTCGACCGCGCTGGCCGGCATGGCCGTCGCATTCCCGCTGGGCGTGGGCCTCGCGCTGGTTCTCGGCGTGATCATCAACTATGCGGGTGCGCCGAAAGGCGATCCTGTGATTCTGTTCGTCGGCGTGGCGCTGATCGTGGCGGCGATCGTCTGCAACGGCATCGCTTCGGGACGAATGCAGAAGGGTGCGGGCGGCAACTCGAACAGCCGCAAGGGCATCGTGCTGGCGATGGTGGCCGGCGTACTGATGTCGTTTTTCTACCGGTTCGTCGCCGCGGCGATGGATCTCGACCATTTTGAGAACCCCACGGCCGGCATGCTGACGCCTTACAGCGCGCTGTTCATCCTTTCGGCCGGCGTGGTGCTGAGCAACTTCGTCTTCAATACCTATGTGATGAAGCGGCCGTTCGTCGGTGCGCCCGTCTCCTATCGGGAGTATTTCACCGGCAGCGGCACGACGCATCTGGTCGGGATGCTGGGCGGCGCCGTCTGGTGTCTCGGCACGGCGTTCAGCTACATCGCGGCCGGCAAGGCCGGTGCCGCGATATCGTATGCGCTGGGGCAGGGCGCTCCGATGATCGCCGCGGTCTGGGGCGTCTTCATCTGGAAGGAGTTCAAGGGCGCCGACCGCTCGGTCAATACGCTGCTGGGCGTGATGTTCCTCTTCTTCATCGCGGGGTTGGGGCTGATTATCCTTTCGGGCGGCAACTGATCGCGGGCACGAAATCGCTGTTTTCGTTGAGCCGCGCGTAGTGCCGGACCTGCTCGGGCCATGCGGGCGGGAAAACGGCTGTTGAAAACGAACCGATAACCAAAATCTCACTACGATATGAAAATGAACTGGAAAAACTCGATGTTTGCGTCGTTGGCGGCCGTCGTGCTGCTGGCGACCGGTTGCGGCGGCGCGACGGCCGATACCGTAACGCTGTCCAGAGAAGTGCTGCTGGACAAGATCAAGGGCGGTTGGGCCGGACAGACTTTCGGCTGCACCTACGGGGGTCCGACCGAATTCAAGTACAACGGGACGATCATTCCCGACGAGTACGAGATCCCGTGGCCCGACAACTATATCAAATGGTGGTACGACAACGAGCCCGGCCTGTACGACGACGTCTACATGGATCTGACCTTCGTCGAGGTTTACGACAAGTACGGACTCGACGTGCCCGTCGACTCGATGGCCAGTGCCTTCGCCTATGCCTCCTACAAGCTGTGGCATGCCAATCAGGCGGCGCGTTACAATATTCTCAACGGAATGAAAGCACCCGAAAGCGGGCACTGGAAGAATAATCCGCACGCCGACGACCTCGATTTCCAGATCGAAGCCGACTTCGCGGGACTCATGTCGCCCGGTATGCCCAATTCTGCCGCCGAAGTGTGCGACGGCATCGGCCACATCATGACCTACGGCAACGGCTGGTACGGCGGCGTCTACGTGGCGGCCATGTATGCGCTGGCGTTCGTCTCGGACGACATCGAATATATCGTCACCGAAGCCCTGAAAACGATTCCGGCCGAGAGTACCTATCACCAGTGCGTCTCGGACGCGATCCGCTGGTCGAAGGAGAATGCCGACTGGAAAACCACGTGGAAGCTCATCGAAGAGAAATGGTGCGACGAGATCACCTGTCCGAAGGGAGTGAAAGACCCGTTCAACATCGAGGCTTCCGTCAACTCGGCCTATGTGGTCATGGGGCTGCTCTACGGCGCGGGCGACATGGATCGCACACTCGAAGTCTCGACGCGCTGCGGCGCCGATTCCGACTGCAATCCCGCTACGGCGGCCGGTATCCTGGGGACGATGCTCGGTTACAGCAACATTCCCGAGAAGTGGATGAAGCCGCTGCGCGAGGTGGAGGAGATCGATTTCGCCCACACCGATATTTCGCTCGACAGGGCTTATGAAATGAGTTTCGGTCAGGCACTCCGGATGATCGAGCGGGGCGGCGGCAAAGTCGGTGCCGACGACGTGGCCATCCGTGTGCAGACCCCGCAGCCGGTGCGTTTCGAACAGAGTTTCGAGGGCCTTCGTCTGGTCTACAAGAAGACCGACACCTATCGCAACTTCAAGAAGCAGTTCGTCCACGAATTCAACGGATCGGGTGTCGTGTGTACGGGGCGCGTGCGTGCCAAGAAGGGGATGAACGACTATGTCGCCCGTCTCGAAGTCGAGATCGACGGGCGGAAGGAGATCGTGGAGATGCCTGCCGATTTCGCGCGGCGCCGTTTCGACATCTACTGGAACTACGAACTTCCCGAAGGAGACCATACGATGAAGATTCGCTGGCTCAATCCGGTGGAACACGCCAACGTCGTCATGGACGGGATATTGGTCTATGCGCGTAAATAGTCGGGGGAAGCTATGAAGCGCATGTCGGGATTTTTCGCCCATGGCCGGACTCGTCGGCGTACGGATTTCCTGTGAAACTGTGCGCAAAGGTTTGCGCAAAATCGTGGGCGGAATTTTCCGGCAGAATGCGGGTCGTGCGATCCGGCGACCGGCCCGATGCGTACTTCGGGTCGGCCGCCGGCGGACGGCGCGGACGTTCGGGTAACGGGCTGCGGGCCGTCGGAATACGGCGATCTAGGCGGCATCCGTCGGAGGATGAATCAACCTATAAACCAACCAAATAGAAACAGATGAATAGACAACTACCAATCAGGTCATTGCTTTTTGCCGTGGCGCTGGCTTTCGTGTCGCAGTCGGTTTTCGCCCAACAGATGCGGATTTCAGGACGCGTCTGCGACTCGTCCGGACCGGTAATCGGGGCAGTGGCTGTCGTGAAGGGGACGATGCGAGGCATCTCGACCGATTTCGACGGTCAGTATGTCATCGACGTGGCCCCCGGCGAAATTCTCGTCTTCTCGTACGTGGGGTTGCAGAGCGTCGAGGTTCCGATCGACGCTACGACGAAATCCCCGCTGAACATCACGTTGCAGGAGACCTCGACGGTGCTTTCCGACGTGGTCGTCGTGGGATACGGCAAACAGACCAAGCAGAGCGTCACCGGAGCCATTTCGCAGGTGAAAGGCGACGAACTGATGAAGGCCGGTGGCGCTGTGGATACCAAAACCGACGCGCTCATCCGCAGAGGCTTCAAGACCTATATCCCCGAGACGACGAAGATCATCATTGCCCAGCGCGTCGCGTCCGTGCAGGATGCCGACCTCATTCTCGTGATGGACAACGGCCATATTGCGGACATGGGCACGCACGATCAGCTCCTCGCTTCGAGCGAAATTTACCGCGAGGTCTACGAATCCCAGACGAACGGAGGTGAGCAGGATGAAGCGTGATCCCAAGAATTCCCGCCGCCCAAACGACGGCGCGGCGAACCTCGCCATGCTTAAGCGCACGGTGAAAAAGCTCTTTTCCTACTATCCTGTGCTCGCGCCCGTCACGTTCGCGTGCATCCTGTTCTCGGCCATCGTCACGTCGATCCCGTCGCTTTTCGTGCAGAATGTCATTCAGGTCATCGAAAAGTGGTACGTCTCGCGCGACTGGGTCTCCGCCAAAGCAGAGCTCATCCCCATCCTGTCGCTGCTCATCTCGCTCTATGTGCTCTCGATCATCGCGATCCTGGTCTACAAGCAGCTCATGGCCTATATGACGCAGGGCTTTCTCGACAAGCTCCGTCAGGAGATGTTCGGCGGCATGCAGGATCTTCCCATCCGCTACTTCGACACCCACCAGCACGGCGATATCATGAGCTTCTACACCAACGATATCGACACGCTGCGCCAGCTCGTGTCCGAAGCCATCCCCGCCTTCATCCAGTCTGGCGCGATCGTGCTGGCCGTGTTCGGCATTATGCTCTATTTCAGCATCTGGCTGACGCTCATTTCGGTGCTCGGCGTGATTCTGATGATCGTCGTCACCAAACGCGTCGGCGGCGGCAGCGCCAAATTCTTCCTGCGCCAGCAGCAGGCCGTCGCCAAAACCGAGGGCTATATTCAGGAGACGATGACCGGCCAGAAGGTCGTCAAGGTCTTCTGCCACGAGCAGCGCTCCATTGAGGAGTTCGACAAGATCAACGACGCCCTCTTTGAAGACAGCTACCGCGCCCACGCCTATGCCAGCGTGCTCGGCCCCATCATCGGCAACATCGGCAACTTCCTCTATGTGGCTCTGGCGCTCGTGGGCGGCGTGCTGCTGCTTATCGGCGTTCCGAACCTGAGCCTTTCCGGCAAGGCGCTGGATATCTCCATTCTCGTCCCGTTCCTCAACATGGCCAAGCAGTTCACGGGCAATATCAACCAGCTCTCCCAGCAGATCAATTCCATCGTCATGGCGGGCGCAGGCGCGCAGCGCGTCTTCTCCCTCATCGATGAAAAGGCTGAGACAGACGACGGCTTCGTTACGCTCGTCGACGCGGACATCGCCCCCGACGGCACGATCACCGAGAGCGACCATCACACCGGCCACTGGGCGTGGAAGAACCCGAACGACAACGGCAAAGCCTCTTACCGCGAGCTGCGCGGCGACGTGCGCCTCATCGACGTGGACTTCGGCTACGAGCCGAATAAAGAGGTCCTGCACGACGTCTCCGTCTACGCAGAGCCCGGCCAGAAGGTCGCCTTTGTCGGCGCGACCGGCGCGGGCAAGACGACCATCACGAACCTCATCAACCGCTTTTACGACATTGCCGACGGCCAGATTCTCTACGACGGCATCGACGTCAGCAAGATCAAAAAGGCCGACCTGCGCCGCTCGCTCGGCATCGTCCTGCAGGACGTCAACCTCTTCACCGGCACGGTGATGGACAACATCCGTTATGGTAAACTCAACGCGACGGATGAAGAGTGCATCGCCGCGGCAAAGCTCGCCGGCGCGGACGATTTCATTACGCGCCTTCCGCAGGGCTACGCGACGGAGCTCGCCAACAACGGCGCAAACCTCTCGCAGGGTCAGCGCCAGCTCATCTCCATCGCCCGCGCGGCGGTCGCCGACCCGCCGGTCATGATCCTCGACGAGGCGACCTCGTCCATCGACACACGCACCGAGGCCATCGTCCAGCGCGGCATGGATCAGCTGATGGAGGGCCGCACGGTGTTCGTCATCGCGCACCGCCTGTCCACCGTCAAGAATTCCGATGTCATCATGGTCCTCGACCACGGCCGCATCATCGAACGCGGCAGCCACGAAAAGCTGATTGCGGAAAAAGGAACCTATTACCAACTCTACACCGGCGCATTCGAGCTTGAATAACTCAAAAAAAAGACACATCCGTACGGATGTGTCCTTTTTTGATTTCGCATATCGTCCAAGTCCTCCCGCTATATTGTGTTGAACGCAATTTTTAAGGGAGGAATTCTATGTCTCGTTCCTTTTTCCGCACCTACGGCTTTCTGAGCGCGATGCTGCTCGCCATCGTACTCGGATGCGTGCTGGGCGCGCTGTGGCCGGGGGCGACATGTCTCGCCCCGCTCGGCACGATCTTCATTAACCTGATGTTCTGCATCGTCGTGCCGCTCGTGTTCTGCTCGCTGAGTAGCTCCATCGCCTGCATGAAAAGTCCGAAGCGCGCGGGGAGGATCATGGGCACGACGCTTTTGGTCTTCATCGTCACGGGCCTTATCGCCGCAGTCATCATGCTCTTTGCGATGCGCCTCTATCCCCCGGTCCTCGAGCCGTGGGCGGACGCGGCGGCGGGCGCGGTCGATGAACAGGCGAGCGTCGCACAGCTGCTCGTCAACTTCTTCACGGTCGAGGATTTCGCGGCGCTGCTGTCCCGCCGCGCGATGCTGCCGCTCATCGTGTTTTCGCTTCTCATCGGCTTTGGCGTCAATCTGAGCGGCGGCGCGGACTGCCTGACGGCAAAAGTCCTGCAGGACATGACAAACTGCCTTTTGAAGGTCGTCTCGCTCATCTCCTACTACGCGCCCGTCGCGTTTTTCGGTTTTTTCGCCTCACTCGTCGCGACCTACGGTGCACAGATCACCGCGGCCTATGGCCGCGCGATGCTCGTCTACTATCCGCTCTGCTTTGTCTACGCGCTCGTCGCGTTTCCGCTCTACGCCTATCTCGGCGGTGGAAAGAAGGGCGTGCGCGTCATGCGGCGGCACATCCTGCGCCCCGCGGTCACGGCGCTCGGCACCTGCTCGTCCGTCGCAACGATCCCGACAAATTTAGAGGCCGCGGAAGACAGCGGCGTGCCGCGTGACATCTCCGACCTCGTCCTGCCGCTGGGCGCGACGATGCACATGGACGGCTCGTGCTTCAGCTGCGTGCTGAAGATCGCGTTCCTCTTCGGCGTGTTCGGCATCCCGTTTGAGGGCGCGGGGCTCATCGTCAAAATTCTGCTCGTCGCCGTGTTCAGCTCGGTCGCGATGAGCGGCATCCCCGGCGGCGGGTACATCGGCGAGTACATCATCTGTACGCTCTTCTTCCCCGCGCAGATGGCCATTGCCTACCCCATCGCTGTGACGATCGGCAACCTTGTCGACCCGCCCGCGACGATGATCAACGCCGCAGGCGACTACGTGGTCACGTTCCTCGTCGCGCGCTTCACCGAGGGAAAAGACTGGCTTGAGCGTGCGCAGAGGGAAAAGGCTGCACACTAAATTTTCCGTGCGCTTTCCGCGCAGGCATGCTATAATGCTGTTCGTTAACGAAAGAAGAAAGATTCGCCCGCTGCGCGCGGGCAGAAAGAGGTTTTTATCATGGAAGTTGGTCTTTCCATCGCGCAGATGCAGCGCGGTATGGACGTGGAAGGCTTTTATCTGCTCAAGGCCGCCTTTGCCAAGGTGACAGCCAGCGGCAAGCCGTTTTTGAGCGCAGTGCTCGCCGACACGAGCGGCACAATCGAAGCAAAGGTCTGGGACTACAGCGGCCCCATCGGCGAGCGCGACGTAGGCAAGGTGCTCAAGGTGCGTGGGAGCGTATCGGACTACCGCGGCATGCCCCAGCTCACAGTCGACAAGCTGCGCCTCGCCGAAGACAATGACCGCGTCGACGTCTCGAAGCTCGTGAGCGTCGCGCCCATCGACCGCGAGGCCGGCTATGACGAGGTCAAGGCACTCGTTTCGACCATCGAGGACGCAGACTACCGTGCCGTGTGCGAGGAAATGCTGCGCACCATTCCCGCCGCCAAGAGCGTTCACCACGGCTTTTTGTCCGGCCTTCTGATGCACACGCTCAACATGCTGCGCCTTGCCGATTTTCTGTCTGCGCAGTACGCGGACACCGTGAATCGCAGCCTGCTTCTCACCGGCACGCTGCTGCACGACTTCGCCAAGGAGCAGGAGTTCACGTTCTCCGAGCTCGGCCTTGTGACGGATTACTCGACGAAGGGCCAGCTGCTCGGTCACCTCGTCATGGGCGCGCAGGAGGTCGCGGCGATTGCCGCCGAGCTCGACCTGCCCGAGGAAAAGGCGACGCTTTTGGAGCACCTGATTCTCTCGCATCACGGCCAACCGGAATTCGGCGCGGCGGTGCTGCCCCAGTGCGCGGAGGCAGAGCTTTTGTCGCTCGTCGACCAGATCGACAGCCGCATGGAGATCTACCGCGAGGTGCTCGCGCCGCTCAAAGCGGGCGAATTCAGCCAGCGTGTCTTCGCGCTCGACAACCGCCGCGTTTATAAGCATCAATAAGGATGGCAGCGCCAGCGGCGCTGCACGGGACAAAGGGGGAGATTCTCTTTCAAAAGAGAACCTCCCCCTTTGAATCCCCCAAGAGAAAGGCAGGGGG
>ERZ857693.4002-NODE-4002-length-11195-cov-2.851706_pt1 | contig 11195 bp, 10 predicted proteins | sample MGYA00519765_ERZ857693 | MGnify/ENA primary metagenome ERZ857693 (study PRJEB31778, sample SAMEA3449354) | human gut metagenome | biome: human gut; feature: human-associated habitat; material: faeces | place: United Kingdom | collected 2010/2012 ... | reverse complement strand
CCGCGCCGAGTCGACGCTGCACGTATTCAACAACCTCGCCTTCATCCGCGGCTGAAGCCGTCTCGAGAGCCCGGCAACCCTCGGCCGCAGCCGACTCCATTACCACGCGATCGAACAGCACGATGCCAGGCTGTACTGCAATAACCAGGCCCAAAAGCAACGCGGGAATGAGCAGCGCCGCCTCAACCGTCGCCTGCCCACGCGTGCCGCGAAAACATGCGGAAGCCTCAAAACGCCAGCACATCAAGGACCCCTTTCGCAAGACGATGGGTCATAGGCTGCAGCACAATGTCGGCAAAAGCCCCGGAATCTATCGCATGGATGAAAGCGGAAAACCCTATCGCAACTGCGATAAAAGCTGTAACTACCAGGGCATATTCAACGGTTGACTGGCCATTTTCCGCGCTGGGCAACCTATTTCGGTCACTCGCTAAAGCCCGTTTATGCCGTTGGCAATCGCATTCCACAGCTCCTCGATTTTTGGGCGAAACATCGTGATTGCCACAATCGCTATCACGACAAGCACTCCGACCAAAATCGCATATTCCGTGGTGCCTTGCCCTTTTTCGTTCATGAGGCGCATATGCGCCTGTGCCATGCGACGACGCACGCAACCGCCCAGACGCTCCCGCATCTTCTCCACACGTCGCAGCGCAGCACCGCAACGCACGTTTACATTCTTCGCAATTCCCGATTCCATAACTCCCCCTTTTCATTGCACAAACCCCAAAAACACCGGGGCCATTACGACGATTAACATGGCTGGCAATATGAGCACCGCGGTTGGCACAAGCATCTTTACGGGAGCTTTGGCCACTTTCTCTTCCATCTTCGCCCGGTAACACCCGCGCGCTTCACTCGCCAACGCCTCGAGCATGCGATTCATCGGACTCCCGAAGCGCAAGCAACGAACCACGCTGCTCGCGAATCGCTCGAGCGACGCCACACCGCTGCGCATCCCAAGCTCGAGCAGCGCATCGTCACGAGAAACCAAGCCGCTTTCCCACTTCAAGCACGCTTGTCGACACAAAAGAGCCAGTTCATCATCAAATCGAAAGCAATACGATCGAAAAGCCCGCTCGAACGACATTCCAGCGCGCATGCCGAGAGCAAGCGCATCAATCATCTCTGGGGCGTGGCGCTCAAGCGCCAGCTCGTATGCCTCCTTTTGGCGATGCGACAGCACACGTCGCCCCTCGCTTTCCCAAGCCAAAACGCCAGAGGCGTTTCTTGCCCGCTCCCTGCGGCGAATCTCACGTCGACAATCGACTCCCCAGGAAAACAAATTCGCGAATGCAATCACGGCGAACAGACCAACCGCGACGACTAAAATCGCCTCCATGGCGCACCCCCAACCAATCCACCGAACAACAGCCAAGCTCGCTCTAGATTTCAACCGCGAGCATTCGCCGGACCAAAAGCACGCCGCCCCCAAGCATCGCAATCGCCAGCAAAAGCAGCACAACTCCCTGCGCGCTCGAAAAAAACGGGTGCAAAAACGCCGGATCAACCGCGGAAATAACAAATACGAGCGCGAATGGCATAACGCTTACAATCTGGGCCGAAAGCTTCGCTTGCGCCGTTTGTACCCGCAAGGAACGACGTAAATCCAAATCTCGAGAAATCGATTCTTCCGCCGAACGCAAAACTGGAGCGGCGCTGCCGCCGCATGCGTACTGCACATCAAGCGCCATGGCGACGAAAGAAAGCTCTGGCAACTCGGCAACTTGTTTAAAATGTTCGAGAGCCTCGTTCATCGAATAGCCCAGGTCCAAATCGCGCGACACGCGGGCGAAAAGACCACGCGCTGGCTGGTCAATTTGCTGAGCTACCTCGGAAAACGTTTGCGGAAGCGACAAGCCCGCATGCATGCACGCCTCCATGCATCGCAACGCATCGGGAACTTGCTCGCGCAATTGGGCGCGTTCCTTTTCAATAGCGCGAGTCAACAAAACCCGCAGCACAACGACAAAAAGAACCAGCGCACAAAGCGCCACCACAAGCGACCGAAACACCGCAAGCAGCAAAGCCGCGAAAATGAGCGCCGAAGCGACAAAAAGAGAGGCAAGCCCTTCGGGCGTTGTGTCGACTCCTTTTCGCGTCGCCAGCCTCGCGGCATCGCGAAACGATTGTCCAGCGGGCGTCGAGACAATTCTCCTGCCGAAGGGAAGAAACGACGCAACACCATTTCTCATGTAATACAGCGACATTCGACAAACTGCATCGCGAACGCGGGCACGCGAAGCCGCGAAGCGTCCGGCACCTCGGCCATTCACCGCGCCCCGCACGCAAGCCTTCTGCGAGACATAAGCGACCCCGCGAGTCGCAGCCATAGCGCGCTCGAGGCCAAGAAATACCGACCTGCCCACGACAAACGCGCATCCAAACGCCGCAACAAACGCTACGAAAGCGAACACGCCCGCTTCCACGACGCCACCTCCTCGCTCTCAATAAACCCCATATCTATCGCATCGTCGAGCCACGAGGGCGCCCTCGCCCACACTCCCTCGCTTTCAAGAGATCGCCGAGTAAACACAGGGTCGGCCACGCACGCCGAATTTTCACCACGATGCATTTCGGCAATCGCGCTTACGAAACGTCTGCCATCGCGCGAACGCGACGTTTGCACCGCGACGTCGATCGCCGATGCAATGTTTTCCTCGATCACCTCGACAGGCAAATCGAAGCCATAGCGCACCATGGTGACTAAACGGATAATCATGTCCTCGGGAGAATTGGCATGCAGCGTGGTGAGCGACCCGTCGTGACCGGTATTCATGGCCTGAAGCATTTCCAGCGTCTCAGCGCCGCGGCACTCGCCAACGATTATTCGGTCGGGACGCATACGCAATGCGTTACGCACCAAATCACGAATCGTGACTTCGCCTACGCCTTCGGCGTTGGTTTTGCGCGCTTCCATACGCACTACATGCGGATGCTCCGTAAAACGCAATTCCGCTGAATCTTCGATGGTCACAATGCGTTCGGTTGCCGGGATCTCGCACGAAAGAGCATTGAGCAGCGTAGTTTTGCCCGACCCCGTACCGCCAAGCACCGCGATGTTTTTACGCGTTCGAACAGCCCAAGCAAGAAGTCGCGAAACCCGGCCATCAAGCGAGCCTGCACGCTGCATATCACCAAGCGTCATCGTTGTATTGGCGAACTTGCGAATGGTGATGGTCGGCCCATCAAGGGCTATAGGGGGAATCACGACGTTCACGCGATGCCCGCCAGGCAAGCGCGCATCGACCATGGGGGAACTTTCATCAACGCGACGACCAAGCGGAGCCAAAATGCGATCGATAAGCGCGCGAACCTGCGCTTCATCAGTGAATACCGCCGTCTCGCGCTCCAACAGGCCCGACCGTTCGATGAACAACGACGACGTTCCGTTCACCATGACCTCGGTAATAGTCGGATCTTCAACGAGCGACTGCAATGGGCCCATGCCGAATACGATATCTTCCAAATCGTGAGAAAGCCGCGCCTTCAATTCATTCGACCTGCCAGCCCATCGCGGCGAAGCAAATGCCTGCTTACACGCGCTTTGCAATTCGCTGCGCGCACGGCGAGGATTCTCATCCGCAAGCCGCGCGAGCACGTCCCCCGGAATTATGCGGCCAACATCTTCCTTCAATTCGTCGAGCATCCATCCGTCATCGCGCGCCCGAATCGCGGTTCCTTCCGCCTCGGCAAGACGAACGCGCGAAGAGAGCGTCATCGCTTTGTCTTTCTGCCGAAAAGGCGCCCACGCCTACTTTTTGACGAAAGGGATTGAGATACGCGTTTTACCTGCTCATCTGAAAGAATTCTCTCAAGAAGCGCTACGGTCTCGTCTGTAAGCGGATTTTTCGATTCGATGAATTCTTGCACGAAGCCCGCACCCAAAAGCTCTTCCACGTCGCGTCGGCCGTTCGAAAGCTCAATCGCCGTTGAACCCTTCAGGGCGCACGATGCGTCAACGGCAGAAAGCAGGCTCTCACGCTCGTGCTTGTTAACCGCGTAAACGAAACCGCTCGTCGCAAGCCCCATGCGTGCGCATAGTTCAACGGCATGTACCGTGGCTTCGAGCGATGTGGGACGAACGTCCATAAGGAAGACAACCGAATCGGCCGATTCGATAAGACGCGCATGGATTTCGCTCCAAAATGCGCCAGCGCACGCCACGACAACGTCGTAATCGCCCCGTGCGGCATCGATGATATCAGGCAGCTCACCAGCAATTTCTTCGGAAGATTCCAAACGCGAAGGCGCCGCGATGAGGGATGGCTTCCCCGTTGATTTCGCGTCTTCGTTCAAACGCGTCATGAGCGACGGGTTCGCAACGACCTCATCCATTCGAACCGGCTCGCGCACGCCCAACATGCGATGCATGTCGCCAAACTGCAAATCAGCATCAATCGCAAGCGTCACGAGCCCCGCCCTTGCGCACAATGAAGCCAGCAATGAAGCGATGGTGCTCTTTCCGCATCCCCCGCTCGCTCCGACAACCGCCACAACCGTTCCGGCCCCCTCCTTGGAAACGCGGCGCCTTTCTTTGCGCGATTGCGCCGGCACATCCAAACCTAAAAATGTCTGCGATTCGCATTCATCCGCTTCGGCGCGAACCGTTGTGCCGTTGGCGGCTTGCGTACCTGGCTCTTTTCCGCACCCTTCGCCGCAATCGAACGATGAGCCCCCTTCCTCGCGGTTGACCTTCTGGCCTCGCTCGTCCCAAAGGCTTTTTGCAATCACAAAACGATCGACGAAGCACGCTTGAGAAAGCACACCATCAACCTTCGCAAGAGACGCCCTGCTTGCAAGCGACCCATTGTTCACCGCGCAAGCCAAATACACCTTTTTGCACGGATCGTCGTATTTCAGCGCCGCCGCAACATTGAGCGGCTCCATGTCGTCACAGGAAACGACCCACGCCTCTTCGATACCGTCTCGTCGCGCCGCACGACGGCATTCTTCCGCGGTCGCACAGCATTCAATCCAAGAAACCGCCTGCAGATTCGATTCTTCCAAACCAAGCAGCTGAGGATTTCGCAGCGATTCTTCATCGGCACACAGCACCACACGTTTTGCCACGGAAATCACGCTTCTTTCTTTCCATCGACCCGATCTTTAGAGGACTCTTCAACTCCCGATGCCTCTTCGCCATTCGCCTCCCCTGTCGAGCTTTCCGTCGAAAGGGATGACTCGCTTAAAGCAGCACCCATCTTTTTCGAGGCGCTTGTTCCGCTTCCGTCTTCGTTGCCTTCGACCGCGTTTTCTGAGTCAGCCGCCATCTCACCACCCTGAGCCTTCGCGCTCGAACGCATATCGCTTGCCACGAATTTCTCTGAAGGCAATGTGAAATACAGGTCGCTCACACCCGCCGCCGCGATAAGCTCGTTCACCTCAGATGGCTTTGCCGCAAGCGTTATCCACGAAACATCGCTCGTTTCGTCTTTTTTCGCGCCCGTTGATGCACTCGTTGCAAGCACCTCGACATTGGCCACAAGCAAATCGGTCGACTTCGCCGAAGTGGAATACACATTCACCTTGTCGCCCACCCGTACCGATCCACCGACCGCAGAAACCGCTTTCGCGGGCACGCTCACTGCGCAGAGGCCATCGGGCACCTGCAGCACCGAACCATCTGCCTGCTCAAATCGCTGCGTGAGCAAAACCTCGCCTGAGTAAATACGCGCCTGAGCTGGCTGAGCCTTGACCTGCGATAGGTCGGTGACGGCCCCTTCGGGCAACAACTCGCCCGGCATGAGTCTCCGCTCCACATTGGTCGAATCGACTTTCGATCCTTCAGCGATATCGCACGTGGCAACATAGGTCTCCACTTGCGTAGAGCCGTAACGAGCAAGCACCTCGGTGCGTTCTTGCTCGACATTCAGCTCGATTTCATGCGCATAAAGCATCATGCCCGCCACGCAAACAACTCCACACACCACACCAACAACAAGGCTTCGCCCTTTTCTCATTGGCTCCCCCTTTTGATTCGTCTTCCGCTTATGCGGCCTTGCGACATCATGGCAGCGAAGCCTTGCCCAAACCTTGCCCGCGCGCATGCGCTTTACATGCGATTTCCCCTTTGTTTTCACTGCGTTTTGCCGTACGCATCCCTCACTTTCCCTGTATTTCGCACGCAATTTCGGTATGAACAGGCATCAAATTCCATCGGTTTCGCGTATGCCCAGCTTCGCGAAACCGATGGAAAACCGCCCCTTGTCCCAATCGCGCAACTACTCCACGCAAGGCGGCGCAGCTTCGAGCGCTCAAATGACCTTTTACCTTTTTCTTAAGTCGTGTGCATTCCTGCACAATTCGACTCATTTCCCTTTTCCCAATGACAAAAAACGCTCGTTATGGCAGAATTAATTTTCGCGGGCGGTTGGCGCAGCGGGAGCGCAGGTGCCTTACAAGCATCGGGTCGGGGGTTCAAATCCCTCACCGCCCACCATTTGAACGCACAATGGCTGCTCGTTTGAGCAGCCATTTTCTTTTTCTCCGTTATTTGAAACTGCGATATCAATTCAACTTCAACGCATTCGCTCGCGTCGCCATGCGCCACAATTTGCACTACAAATCGCACCACGCCGCGCACAAGCACTACTTTTCTTCTTCCGTTTTTTCGTTATCATTGCCCCAAGCTCACACCGAAGGAGGCAAGCCATGCCAAATGTCGAACTAAAGCGCGGACAAGAAGTAAAAGAAGACGCATTCGAAATTCGCCGTCGCGTATTTATGGAGGAACAGGGCTATACCGATGAATTTGACGACATCGATGACACCTGCATCCACATCGTGCTTTACAAAGATGGCGAGCCTGCGGGCTGCGCTCGCACCTTCCCCGAACCCGCAGGATCAACGCGCTGGGCTGTAGGCCGCGTAGCGGTGCTCCCGGAGAAGCGCGAAGGCGGTTTTGGGCGCATGCTCGTCGAAGAATGCGAACGCGCCGCCATCGAAGCGGGGGCGACCGAAATGTGCCTGCACGCCCAAGCTCGACTCGAGAGTTGGTATGGCCTCATGGGATACACGCGCTTCGGCGAGGTCGACTACGAAGACGAAGGCCAGCCGCACATTTGGATGGAAAAGACCATCTCGCGCCCCTAGCAGCAACACCCCATATCGAAACCATCCGCATAGCGAGCAGTTTCTTGGCGTGGCTGCGCTCGCACCAGACTAACGTCTTAGTCGAAACCACCCGCATATCGGGTGGTTTACCCTAGCGCATTCCTTTGAATGAAAAATGGGCGTCGGATCGAATCCGGCGCCCATTGCATAAGCCTTAAAAGTCGGCTTATAGGATAAAAACGTGTCTCGACGAAACGCATGCCTCATCCCACTCATCAAGTCAGAACGGGAAGGACCCTTACGGTGGAGCGCTTCACAGCGAAACGCCTAACCCACCATCAAAAACGACGATGCGACAAAGACGACAGTAAGCACAACGACTCCGCCAAAAATCGCCCATGCTGCAGGGCGGGCACAATTAATGGTCCAACCCACGCCGAATCGCTCGGGCACGAACAGACTCGCATCTTCGGGCGCCCAGTAAAAAATGCCCAGCTTCCAATGATCGTCATCGTCGACAAGCATGGCATCGCTCGTTTGCATTCTAAGGAATACACGCGATCCGCATTGGCCATACACCACGCTTACCGCAATAGATGCAACCACCATCGGGACGCACGCGACAAGCGTCGCGATTACCGCAGCGCCGATTCCGATAACGCCTACGATATACAGCTCAAAGGCAATTCCCATGACCATAGTCAACAGCACTCCGCCGCCTACCAGCACAATTGAATTCGCCCGAACAAACATACCATAGGCCCAGGCCGAAGAGGCAGGCGCACCAGGCTCTTTCCAAGCCTTCGATGCAAACATCTGCCAATGGCAAAACGTCAAAATAATGGCAAGAAACGCCTCAAGCAGCACGGGAAACAGCACGACGCCCACGCTTTTTTGGGCCCACCCGTCAACCGCTCCATCAAAGCCTATATGCATTGGCACTAATTCGGGCATGGAGGAATACCCGACAGCAGCAATTGCCGCCGTAGTGGCAATCACGGGAATATAGAGCAGATTCCATTTCAGCGACAGCCCCCGCGGAAAGCCTTCAGGCTCTGCACCAAGGGAAGCGACAGATTGCTGCGATTGCGCAACCCAGCCGCGCTCTTTCTTATACGAAACCATGCGGCGACGGTAGAAAAGCATGAGGCCATACGACACAAACATGAGCGCGAAGGTACCGCCAATAAGCAAAACGAAGAGGACCAAAGGGCGCTGGGCATACGCCGCCATTGCGCACGCGAGCGTAAGCGCCACCGTAACCGTAAGCATAATGGCGGCATATTTCCGTTTGAGATCCTTTACATACGCGTCATCCTGAGCGACAGAGGGAACCGTTACCGCAAACACCTCGGTGCGACGCTGAAGATAGGGGACTATGGCAGCCAGTATTCCGCAAAGAGGAATCGTCATGCATACCGCACACATAATAATTGTCGTTGTAGTCATTGCTGCCCCCTAATCGCCACAAGAAGAATGGGTCTTCGCCCTGGCGTCTTTCGCTTCAGCATCTTTTGCCCCGGCGCTTTTTGCCCCATATGCGCATTTCGCTTGAGCCGCAGCACGTTCGAGAAATCCATCGAGCGTGCCGCCCCGGGCGCGCCAGGCCGTGGCCAAGTCGCGCAACACATCGTCCATTTGGCTATCCGCAGCTTCATTCGACGAGTTCGCGCCCTGTGCCCCTGCTATGAAAGCGCCTGCACGACCCCTAACCACGATGTAGCCTTCGTCGCGCAACACGGCATATGCCTTATTGACCGTGTGCAGGTTAATACCCAAATCGCTCGCTAAGCGGCGCACGCTCGGCAATGCATCGCCCGCCGTTAGGTCGCCTCGTGCGATGCCGGCAATTATTTGCGAGCGAATCTGCATATACAGCGGCTCATCAACCATGTCGTTAACAACAATGTACATATCAATGTCCCTTCTTGTTATATCTGTACTATAACAGATATAACAAGAAGGGACAAATACTGTCGTTTCTTCAAGCAAAACAAAACAAAAGGAACGGCCCCTTACGGGACCGTTCCTTTTTTCCACCACACGACGGAGGCTCAACCCCGCGTGGAGGAATCGCATCCTTGGTTATCGCCAGGCAAAGAGCCGGAGAAACCTCGCTAGAGTATGCACATTGCGACCGTGACAATCACCAAGCAGATGACCGCCAATATCGCGAGCAGTTTTCCTACCCACTTAAGCCACGTGCCATACTGCACATGAGCAACTGCCAAGCCACCCATAATCGCGCCGCAGGTAGGAGTGAACAGGTTCACGAAGCCATTTGCGGAGCTGAAGATCATGACCATGGTCTCGACCGAGAAACCGAGGTTCGCAGCCAAGGGGCCCATGATGGGCATGGACACGGTTGCCATGCCGGAGCTCGACGGAATCAAGAACGAAAGCACAACGTAGAGCAGCCACGATGCCGGCGCGAAGATGAACGCGGAGACACCCTGCAAAGCGTTGGAAGCATTCAACAGAATCCAGTCAGACATACCGGTTTCAGCCATCAGGATGGAGATACCACGAGCGAGAGCGATGATCATAACAACGCTCATCATGTCTGCGGTGCCGTCGATAAACGCCTTCACCGTTTCAGCCTCGGTAAGACCGCCAACCACGGCGATAATGAGGGCCAGGATGAAGAACCAGCACGCAGCCTCAACGAAGTACCATTCACCAAGCGGAAGGCCGGTGATAACGGCAGACCAACCGAGGAAGATTTCAACACCGAAGTCTTCCCAAGGAATGAAGCTGATGACCATCACGATAAATGCGATGGCGAACACAATCAGGGCACCCTTCTGACGACCGGTAAGCTTGACGTCTTCGAGAGCGTTGTCCTTGCCGAAGTTCTCTTTCTCAGCTTCCTGCTCCTGCAGAGACAGAATCGTCGAACCCCTGTCCTTCTTCACCTTGGCGGCATACTTCATGACGTAGATGATGGACACAGCCGTGGTGGAAATCCAGAGGATGGCGCCCAGAGCGATGATGATGCCCTGGTTCACCTGAATGCCAGCGTCAACGAGCGAAGATACCGCAGCGCCAACGGCGAACGGGTTAACCGTAGAGCCCAAAACACCACAGCCAGCACCCAACAGAACAACTGCCGAGCCAACCATCGCATCGAAGCCGGCAGCATACATGGTTGCTGCAAGCAGAACGTAGAACGGCACGGTTTCTTCGCACATGCCGTAGGTGGTACCACCAATGGAGAACAGAATCATAAGAATGGGAATGAGAACGAGCTCATTGCCCTTGAGCTTCTTCACGAGCACGGCAATGCCGTTGTCGAGGGCGCCCGTCTTAGTCATAACGCCCAAGAAGCCGCCCAGAATCATAACGAAGAAGCAGACCTCAAGTGCGCCGCCCGGGAAGGTGTCGGGGTTCGCAGCACCTTCAACAATATCGGTAGGAGCACCAGTGAAGCCATAAATCGGAGATGTCAAAATGTTTGACAGAGATGCAGCCGTAACAGTACCGCCCGTGGCTGCCGCGGCAATCCACGAAATAACGGCCAGAACGACCAAAAGGATGAGCAAAATACTAAAGGAGCTAATGGGTTCCTTTTTTTTCTTAGTCTTCTCAGCCATGGGAGTCCCCTTTCCTGGGAGAGCACCCGCGCAACCCTTTCGGTTTCCCCTGCGCGAATGCTCCCTCCCCCGAGCGACCAGCCCGGAGGAGGGGGATTGATCGGCTTAGGCGGTAATGGTAGTACCGGTCAAGCCATTAATTGCATCTTTGGCCTTGTCCAAAGACGTGATGAGGGCTTTACCCTGCGGGTATTCCCCGACATACTCAAGGCATGCCTCAACCTTCGGCAACATGGAGCCCGGCGCAAACTGGCCCTGCTCGATGTATTCCTGAGCCTTGGCGGTATCCATCGTATCGATATCGGCCTGCTCGGGAGTGTTGAAGTTGATGGCAACCTTCTCGACAGCGGTGAGAATCACCAGCATGTCGGCCTTGAAGGTGGCAGCCATCATGGCAGCGGAGCGGTCCTTGTCGATAACGGCAGGAACGCCTTCGTAAGTATCGTTGCGCTCGAACACTGGCACGCCGCCGCCGCCCGTGCAAACAACGATGTAGCCGTCGTCGAAGAGGTCCTGAATTGCGTCGCTCTCAACGATGCGGCGGGG
>ERZ857693.3989-NODE-3989-length-11229-cov-2.484428_pt1 | contig 11229 bp, 8 predicted proteins | sample MGYA00519765_ERZ857693 | MGnify/ENA primary metagenome ERZ857693 (study PRJEB31778, sample SAMEA3449354) | human gut metagenome | biome: human gut; feature: human-associated habitat; material: faeces | place: United Kingdom | collected 2010/2012 ... | reverse complement strand
GGCTGCGGGCTATCCCGCGGACCTGCTCGACCGGATCTTTTTCCGGAACCTTCTGCAACTGCTGCAATGAAAGGAGCGTGAGGGATGGCCCTTTACGCGATTGGAGACCTGCATCTTTCCCTCGGCAGCGACAAGCCGATGGACGTCTTCGGCGGCGCGTGGGTCGGCTATGTGGACAAGCTCCGCGAAGGCCTGTCCGTCATCGGGCCGGAGGACACGACCATCCTGCTCGGGGACCTGTCCTGGGCGCTGGACCTGAACGGCGCGCGCGAGGATTTTGACATGATCGCCGCCATTCCGGGGCGGAAGATCATCGTCAAGGGAAATCACGATTACTGGTGGACGACGGCCGCGAAATTCTACCGCTTCTGCGAGGAAAACGGCTTTCCGGACCTGTATCTGCTGAATAACAACTGCTATTTCTATAACGGCATCGCCCTGACCGGCACGCGCGGCTGGTTCTTTGAAGAGGACGCGCCGGACGGCAGTCATAGCGATAAAATTTTCAAGCGGGAGCTGCTGCGTCTGGAGGCCTCGCTCCGCGCGGCGGGAGATACGCCCGAAAAGCTGTGCTTTCTGCACTATCCGCCGCGCTACCGCGGGTATGCCTGCCCAGAGATTCTGTCGCTTCTGAAGCAGTACGGCGTGACGCGCTGCTATTACGGCCACCTGCACGCCGACTCCATCCGGCTGGCGCTGGAGGACGACTATCAGGGCGTGCAGTACCGCCTTGTTTCGGCAGATCACGTCGATTTTCAGCCGCAGCGCATCGGATAGACGGCAAATGGGCGGAAAGATTTTGAATTTTTTCTGAATTCGGATAAATTCCTGAAAAAACAGTGGATTTCTTGCATGAAGTCTGGTAGAATAGAGCGGATTCAAATGAGAATGGTGAATTACGGCCTTTTACAAGCCGCACCGCATAGGAGGAAAAACCACAATGAACGTTAAAAACGTAGAGAAAGAAAACGGCAGCGCAAAGGTCACTGTCGAGATCGCAAAGGACGAGCTCCAGACCGCGCTGGACAAGGCGTATGCCAAGATCCGCAAGGACATCATGATTCCCGGCTTCCGCAAGGGCAAGGCCCCGCGCAAGTTCGTCGAGCGTATGTACGGCTCTCAGGTGTTCTATGAAGACGCCGTGAACGAGATCTTCCCCGACATTTACGAGGCTGCCATTATCAAGCAGGAGATCAAGGCTGTCGGCCAGCCCTCCGTTACCGATATGCAGACCCCCGAGGACGGCAGCGTCGTGCTGACCGTCTCCACCGAGCTTTATCCCGAGGTCACCCTCGGCGAATACAAGGGCATCGAGGTTCCCAAGGAAACCGTCTCCATCTCCAAGGCAGAGGTTGACGCAGAGCTTGCCCGCATGCAGGAGCGCAACGCCCGCATCGAAACGGTTGACCGCGAAGCGAAGACCGGCGACACCGTCGTTCTGGACTTTGAGGGCTTCGTGGACGGCAAGCCGTTTGACGGCGGCAAGGCCGAGGGCTATACCCTGACGCTCGGCTCCGGCGCGTTCATCCCCGGCTTCGAGGATCAGCTCGTCGGCCTCAAGGCAGGCGACGAGAAGGATGTCGTCGTGACCTTCCCCGAGAACTACACCAAGGAGCTTGCCGGTAAGGAAGCCACCTTCAAGTGCAGGATCCACGAGGTCAAGGAGACCATCAAACCCGAGCTCGACGATGAGTTTGCCAAGGACGTCTCCGAATTCGACACGCTGGCCGCGCTCAAGAAGAGCATCAAGGCTGATCTCGCCGCAAAGCGTCAGGAATCCGTTGACCGCGAGTTTGAAAACGAAGCCGTCGTCCTCGCAGGCAAGAACATGACCTGCAATATCCCCGCCTGCATGATCGACGAGCAGGTCGACAAGCAGCTCGAGCAGTTTTCCTATCAGCTGCAGTCCCAGGGCATGAAGATGGATGACTACCTCAAGATGATCGGCGGCGACGTCAAGGGTATGCGCGATTCCATGCGCCCGATGGCCGAGCAGACCGTCCGCAGCAACATTCTGCTCAGTGAGATCGTCCATCAGGAAGCAATCGACGTGACCGAAGAGGAAGTCGAGGAAGAGCTGAAGAAGCTGGCCGAGCAGTATAAGATGGAGCTGGACAAGATCAAGGAAATGGTCGATGTCGAGGCCGTCAAGTCCGATCTGAAGGGCCGCAAGGCTGTCAAGCTGATCGTGGACAATGCAAAGCCCGTCGAGAAGGAAAAGAAGACGGCAAAGAAGGCCGCCAAGAAGGAAGACGCCGCTGAGGCTCCCGCCGAAGAAGCCAAGACTGAGGAATAATTCTCCGGCCCGTTGGGTAGAATCCTACAGCCAACCTGACATCCGTCTGAAAGGAGAATCCCAAATTATGAGTTTGGTTCCGTATGTTGTCGAGCAGACGAGCCGCGGCGAGCGGTCGTATGATATCTTCTCCCGCCTGCTCAACGACCGTATCATCATCCTGTCCGAAGAGGTCAACAGCACCACTGCCAGTCTGATCGTTGCGCAGCTGCTCTATCTTGAGGCGCAGGACCCCGATAAGGACATTCAGTTCTACATCAACTCCCCCGGCGGCAGCGTGACCGACGGCATGGCGATCTATGACACCATGCAGTATATCAAGTGCGACGTGTCCACCATCTGCGTGGGCATGGCCGCGTCGATGGGCGCGTTTTTGCTGTCCTCCGGCACGAAGGGCAAGCGCCTTGCCCTTCCCAACGCGGAGATCATGATCCACCAGCCCTCCGCCGGTACCCAGGGCAAGGTCACGGATATGGAGATCGATGTGGAGCATTTCCTGAAGATCAAGCAGCGCCTGAACAAGATCATGGCGGAGAATACCGGCAAGACGCCGGAGCAGATCAAGACGGATTCCGAGCGCGACAACTGGATGATCGCGGAGGAGGCCCGGGAATACGGTCTGGTGGATAAGGTCATATATAAGAGGTAAAAACGAATGGCAGAAGATAAGAAGGCCCTGCGCTGCTCGTTCTGCGGCAAGCCGGAGAGTCAGGTCCATCGCATGATCCAGGGTCCCGGTGTCCGAATTTGCGACGAGTGCGTTCAGCTGTGTATGGATATCCTGAACGACGGCTACACCGCGGGCGCCGACGGTATAGACAGCATGGACGAGCTGCCTACGCCCAAGGAGATACACGACGTGCTGGACCAGTACGTTATCGGGCAGGAGGCAGCCAAGGTGGCGCTGTCCGTGTCGGTGTACAACCACTACAAGCGCATTTATTTCGGCGGCGACGAGGATGTGGAGCTGCAGAAAAGCAATATCCTGATGATCGGTCCTACCGGCTCCGGCAAGACGCTGTTTGCCCAGACGCTGGCGCGGGTGCTGAAGGTCCCCTTTGCCATTGCCGATGCCACCACACTGACCGAGGCCGGCTATGTGGGTGACGACGTAGAGAATATACTGCTGCGCCTTTTGCAGGCGGCGGATTTCGACGTAGAGCTGGCCGAGCGGGGCATCATCTACATCGATGAGATCGACAAGATCGCCCGTAAGTCGGAGAACACCTCCATCACCCGCGATGTCTCCGGTGAGGGCGTCCAGCAGGCGCTTTTGAAGATCGTCGAGGGCACGGTCGCCAACGTTCCCCCGCAGGGCGGGCGCAAGCATCCGCAGCAGGAGTTTATCCAGATCGACACGACGAACATCCTCTTCATCTGCGGCGGCGCGTTCGACGGGCTTGACAAGATCATCGAGCAGCGCACCGATACCTCCGCTGTGGGCTTCAACTCTACGGTCAAGAGCAAGGGCGACCACAACGTCGGAAAGCTCTTCCAGCTCGTGCAGCCGCATGATCTGCTGAAGTTCGGCATTATTCCGGAGCTTGTGGGCCGCCTGCCGGTCATCACGTCCCTGCGCGGGCTTGACAAGGACGATCTGGTGCGCATCCTGACGGAGCCGAAAAACGCGCTCTGCAAGCAGTACCACAAGCTGCTGTCCTATGATCAGGTCGAGCTGAGCTTCGAAAAGGGCGCGCTGGAGGCCATCGCGGAAAAGGCCATCGAGCGCCAGATCGGCGCGCGCGGTCTGCGCGCGATCATGGAGGAGATCATGACGAAGATCATGTACGAGATCCCGTCCGACCCCACCATCCAGTCCGTCTGCATCACCGAGCGCTGCGTGCGCGAAGGCGAGCCGCCCCAGATCACCCGCGACGCCGCAAAGCCCCGCGCTCCCATCAAGAACGCAGGCGTAACGCTGTAACACAACAAACAGGAAGGGAGCGTGCGCTCCCTTCCTGCGTATTTTTATCCTCCGCGAAAGGAGACAACTTTTATGAGCGATTATAAACCCCTTGCCTGCCTGCCGGTCCTGCCGCTGCGCGGGATCGTGGTGTTCCCCGGCTGCGTGACGCATTTCGACGTCGGAAGGAGCCGGTCTGCCCGCGCCGTTGAGGAGGCCATGCGGGCCGATCAGATGATCTTCCTTGTCGCCCAGCGCGACGTGCAGTGCGACGAGCCGAAGAAGACCGACCTGTATTCCGTCGGCACCGTGGCCTATGTGCGGCAGATCCTGCGCCTGCCGGGCGACAATATGCGCATTCTCGTCGAGGGCAAATACCGTGCGCAGCTGACCGACATGATCCACGCCGAGCCGTATCTCTTCGCCCGCGCGATGGAGCTGGACGAGCCGGGCTATCACGCCGCCGTGCCGCGCACGCAGGCGCTCGTGCGGCAGGCGCACCAGCTGTTTGAGCAGTTTATCGATCTGGCTGTCAAATCCGGGCAGGAAAACCTGCTGCAAGGCTCTTCGACCGACGACGCGGGCGAGCTGGCCGATTTCATCGCCCAGAACGCGACGTTCGGCTACGAGGACAAGCAGCGCGTGCTCGAAACGCTGCCGCCCGTTCACCGGCTGGAGCTGTGCATCCGCATGATGGCGAAGGAGCTTGACATTCTGCGGCTGGAAAGCGAGATCAACGATCAGGTGCAGCAGAATGTCAACCAGAACCAGCGCGATTATTATCTGCGCGAGCAGCTGCACGTCATCCGCGAAGAACTCGGCGAGGACGACGACAGCGACGCGGACAGCTACCGCACCAAAATTCAGGCGCTGAAGCTTCCGCAGGAGACGGAGGAAAAGCTGCTGCGTGAAGTTTCGCGCTTTGCGCGCCAGCAGCCCGGCTCCGCCGAGGCCTCCGTTCTGCGCAATTATCTCGACACGATCCTCGACCTGCCGTGGAACAAAGAGACGAAGGAGCGGCTGGATGTAAAGGCCGCTGCGAAAATTCTCGACGAGGATCACTTCGGCCTTGAGACGGTCAAAAAGCGCATTCTTGAAACGCTGGCCGTGCGCCAGCTGGCTCCGGAGCTGCCGGGGCAGATCCTCTGCCTGGTCGGCCCTCCGGGCGTAGGCAAAACGTCCGTCGCGATTTCGATCGCACGGGCGCTGAACCGGAAGCTGGCCCGCCTGTCTCTCGGCGGCGTGCGCGACGAGGCCGAGATCCGCGGCCACCGCAAGACGTATATCGGCGCCATGCCGGGCCGCATCATGACGGCTCTGATTCAGGCCAAGAGCAAAAACGCGCTGCTGCTGCTCGACGAAATTGACAAGCTCGGCAGCGATTATAAAGGTGACCCGTCGTCCGCGCTGCTGGAGGTTTTGGACTCTGCACAGAATTCCAGCTTCCGCGACCATTATATTGAGGTGCCGTTCGATCTGTCGCACTGCATGTTCATCACCACTGCCAACACGACCGACACCATCCCCCGCGCCCTGCTCGACCGCATGGAGGTCATTGAGCTGGGGTCTTACACGGACGAGGAAAAATTGCAGATCTCCAAGCGGCACCTGCTGCCGAAGCAGCTGAAAAAGCACGGCATGAAGCGCACGCAGGTGCGCGTCTCCGACGACGCGATCCGCGAGATCATTGCCTGCTACACGCGCGAATCCGGCGTCCGCAGTCTTGAGCGGCAGATCGCCGCGCTCTGCCGCAAGTGCGCCATGCGCTTCGTCTCCGACGAGCCGCCCAAGCGCATTTCCATCACCGGCGGCAATCTCGAAGACTTCCTCGGCGTCCGCAAATTCCTGCCGGAGGCAAACGTCACGACCGATCAGGTCGGGCTTGTCACGGGCCTTGCGTGGACAGCCGTCGGCGGCACGACGCTTGAGGTCGAGGTCAACGTGGTCGACGGTACCGGCAAGCTGGAACTGACCGGCAATCTGGGCGACGTGATGAAGGAATCCGCCTTCGCGGCCATGAGCTTTATCCGCTCGCGCGCAAAGGCGCTGGGCCTCGCCCCGGATTTCTACAAAACGAAGGACATCCACGTCCACTTCCCGGAGGGAGCCGTCCCGAAGGACGGGCCGTCCGCCGGTATCACGATCTGCACCGCCATCGTCTCGGCGCTTACGAACCGCCCCGTGCGGCGCGACGTCGCCATGACGGGTGAAATTTCCATCCGGGGCCGCGTGCTCGCAATCGGCGGGCTGAAGGAAAAGACCATGGCTGCTCTGCGCCACGGGGTCAAGACCGTCATCATCCCGGCGGAAAACGAAAAGGATCTGGAGGAGATCGACCAGACCGTGCGGCAGGCGCTGCAATTCATCACGGTTTCCAGTGCCGACCGCGTGCTGGAGGCTGCCCTTCTGCCCGCAGACGATGCAGCGGGGACAATTTCGGTTCCCGCCGCGCCCGCAATGCCGATCCCCGCACCCAAAACGCGCCGCAAGCCCGGCATCCGGCAGTGAGGAGGCCTGCATGAATCTGCATAACGCGGAATTTGTCCGCTCCGTCACCTCCGTCGCCGACTGCCCGAAGGACGGCCTGCCGCAGATCGCGTTTGCGGGCAAGTCCAACGTTGGAAAGTCCTCCGTGATCAACAAGCTTCTGCTGCGTAAGAACTTCGCCCGCGTCGGCGAGGCCCCCGGCAAGACCACGCATATCAACTTTTTCCGTATTGACGAGGCCATGTACCTCGTCGACCTGCCGGGCTACGGCTATGCCAAGGTCCCGCAGAAGGAAAAAGAGCGATGGGGCAGGCTCATGGAGGCCTATTTTGCCGCGCCGGCTACGCTTACCTTCGGCGTCATGCTCGTCGACGCACGCCATGCGCCGACAGCAAACGATGTGGTCATGGCGAATTACTTTCTGCAGTCCGGCAAGCCCTTCGTGGTCGTGGCCAACAAGCTTGATAAGCTCAAAAAGAGCGAGATCGAGCCAAATCTTGCCCGCATCCGCGAGGTGCTGTCCCTGCCGGATGACGTGCGCCTGATCCCCTTCTCCGCCGAAAAGGGCGACGGCCGCGACGAGCTGCTGACCGTCATCCTGCACGCGGCAGAACAATAAACGCAAAAGCCGAGGCCCCGCCGTCTGCGGGGCCTCGGCTTATACGATCAAAACGCATTGCTGCCCGTTTCAGGCAGCAATGCGTTCGTAGGGGCGGAGCGTATTCGCCGAAAGCCGTTCAGTTTTGTGGTTGCCTGTGCTCGATCCACTTACTTTCTTTCCGGCACAAGGAAGATAAACACCAGCGAGCTGATGAGCAGCAGGTAGGGGTAGAACAGGAACGGGATAATCTGGAACGCGGTGAGCGTTTCGCCAAGCTCTGCGGCGGCGGAGATCGCCAGCAGCATCTGCGCGCCGTAGGGGATGATGCCCTGAAAGATGCAGGAGAACGTGTCGAGGATCGACGCGGCCTTGCGCGGGGTGATGCCGTACTCCTCGCTCATCTCCTTGGCGATGGGGTTCGCCATAACAATGGCGACGGTGTTGTTCGCGGTGGCAATGTCCATCGCGCCGACGAGAAGGCCCATGCCGATCTGGCCGCCGCGCTTGCCGCGAAACGCCTTTTTGATCCAGCCGAGCAGCGCTTCAAAGCCGCCGTACTCACGGATCAGCGCACAGATGGCGGAAACTAAGATCGCGACCATCGAGGTTTCAAACATCCCGGCCGCGCCGCTGCCCATGTTTTCGAGCAGGGCCTTGACTGCGAGGATGCCGGTCTGCCCCGTCGCGCCGGTCGCGAGCGCGATGACCGCGCCGGATACGATACCGATGAGCAGCACGACAAAGACGTTGATACCGATGATGCCGCCGATGAGCACGAGCACATAGGGGATGATCTGAATGAGATTGTAGGCAGGGATGGGCGCGGGGTGCACGTCCGCGTTCAGCGTCAGCACGAGAATGAGTGCGAGCGACGCGAGCGCGGCGGGGAAGGCGATGTGGAAATTTTCGCGGAATTTGTCCTTCATCGCGCAGCCCTGCCCGTTGCAGGCGGCGATGGTTGTGTCGGAAATGAAGCTCAGATTGTCACCGAACATTGCCCCGCCCATGACGGACGCGACACACAGCGGCAGGGAATAGCCGCTCGCCGCGGCGATGGGGATGGCGATGGGGACGATGAGCGTGATGGTGCCGACGCTCGTGCCCATCGCGGTGGAGACAAAGCAGCTTACGACGAACAGCACCGCCACGGCGAATTTCGACGGGATGATCGAGAGCATGAAGTACGCAACGCTTTCCGCACTCGAGCGGCCCACGACGCCGACGAACATACCCGCGGCTAAGAAGATGAGCAGCATCGTGATGATGTTCTTATCGCCCACACCATGGCCCATCAGCGTGAGCTTTTCGTCGAACGACAGTGCGCGGTTCTGGCAGCAGGCTACGAGCAGCGCGATGAGAAAGATGACGACGATGGGGATGGAATAAAATCCCATCGGGATTTTGAGCACGTACTCAAAGATCAGGCCGAGGCCCAGATATAAGACAAGGAACACTAAGATCGGCAGCAGCGCCGCGGGATTGGCTTTTTTTGACATGGGATGACACTCTCTTTCTCCAAACATAAAAAAAGCTCCTGCGCGGAGCTTTTTGTGCGATATGAATTATTATAAGGAGCGTGGAGGACCTTGTCAAGTGAGATTTGCCCAAAATTGAGCGCAAAAGGGCTTGACAGAAGGACTCTAATCTGTTAGTGTACAAATATACTCTAACAGATTAGAGAGGGAACAAGATGGAAACGCCGAAAATTTTTGAGAGCGAATACCGCTTTTGCCAAATTCTGTGGGCACACGAGCCGGTCAAGAGCCGTGAATTGGTCGCGCTCTGCGCCGAGCACCTGGGCTGGAAACCGACGACGACCTACACGGTCATCAAACGGCTCTCTGAGCGCGGGGTGCTGAAAAACGAGAATACTGTCGTCACGTCGCTCATCTCACAGGACGAGGCGCAGACCGCCGAGATCGACGAGCTGCTCGACAAGCGCTTCGACGGCTCGCTGCCCGCGTTCGTCGCCGCGTTTACAAAGTCGAGCCACGTGAGCGACAAAGAGCTTGACGAGGTGCAGAAAATGATCGACCTTTATCGAAAGGAGGATCATCATGGATGACGTCTTTTTGAAGCTCTTGAACCTCAGCATCAGCGCAAGCTGGCTCATTCTGGCGGTGCTCGTGCTGCGGGTTGTCCTCAAAAAAGCGCCGAAGTGGGTCATGCCGCTTCTCTGGGGTGTGGTCGCACTGCGGCTTGTCTGCCTGTTTTCGATTGAAAGCGCGCTCTCGCTCATCCCGAGCGCCGAGACCATCCCGAGCGAGATCGTGACCGAAACGCGCGAGCCGGTGCTCTACGAGCAGGCGACGCTTGACATCGTCACGAATCCGACGCTGCCTTCGGCGGCGGAGGTCCACGTCGGCGTGAGCCGCCAGCAGGCGCAGGTCGACTTCAACATCTACAGCGTCCTCTGGCTCGCCGGCATGGCGGCGCTGCTCGTCCACGCGCTCGTGAGCGCGGGAAAGCTGAAAAGAAAGCTCGCAACGGCGATTTTGCTGCGAGATAACATCTACGAGAGCGAATTTGTCGATTCGCCGTTCGTCTTCGGCGTGGTGAAGCCGAACATTTATCTTCCCATGCACATGGACGAGGGGACGGCGGCGTATGTCATCGCGCACGAGCACGCGCACCTCGCCCGCCGCGACCACTGGTGGAAAGTGCTCGGCTACCTCGTGCTCGCGCTGCACTGGTTCAACCCGCTGGTGTGGGTCGCCTACATCCTCTTCTGCCGCGACATCGAGCTCGCGTGCGATGAAAAAGTCGTCAAGGGGCTGGACGGTGCGGCACGCGCAGACTATTCACAGGCGCTGTTGTCCTGCGCCGCGCCGAAAAGAGCCGTCGCGGCCTGCCCGCTGGCGTTCGGCGAGGGAAACATCAAAATGCGCGTGAAAAGCGCACTGCACTACAAAAAGCCCGCGTTTTGGGTCGCCGCCGCAGCGGTGCTCGCGGTCGTGATCGTGGCCGTGTGCTTTTTGACGAATCCGAGGTCGGAGCGCGGCAGCCTTGTCTGGGCGCAGAAGCTGAATGCGGCGGACGTTGCGTCAATCGAGCTCTACGTTCCGGCGGAAGGGGAGGCGCGGCAGTATAAAAAACTCGATACGGAAGAAATGGCACAGGCAGTCGAACTGATCAACAGCAGCCGCGGCACATATATCGAAAAACCGGAGACGGTTTACGCCGGCTTGCCGGTGTGGTTCCTTCTCACGATGGACGACGGCACGGTGCATGCTGTCGGCAGCGTAGTGGGCCATTATCTGATCATCGACGGCGATACTTTTGATGCGGACGTCGAGAATCAGGCGGAATGGGAAAACTATGTGCTAAAGGGCGATTCGGCAAGTCCGATCGACATGGCAGACCGGCTGTCGTATGCACTCTATGGGATGACAACGGGGGTGTATACGCTCGGCGAGGCCGTTTTCGAGGATTCCGTCTGGGAAACCAGCTATGAGGAGACCTTTGCCAATACGAAGTCCACGCCCGAGCTGTGGCTTTCCTCCACACTTGGCACGGACATGACCGGTATTCTGTACGGTACAGTGACGGCGGCGAGAGGATACAGCTACCGCTTTTCGGAGTGGGAGGAGATCGACCTGACCGTGAGCAACTTCGACTGGCTGTTCCGCAGCGCGAGCGGCGAAGACTGGAATGGCACGAGCGCTGCGAAGCTGCGCCGCGAAAATGCTCACGCTTGGCGCGGTACGAAAACGGCCGATGACGACAATGCAACAGCCACGATACCGGAGATCGCGCGTCAGGATGAGCTTGCAGCGATGGACCAGTGGCTGCTATTACAGCAGAAGGACGGTAGTCTTTACCTCGTGATGGGCTATCGCAGCGGGGGACTTCCCTACAGCGGGGCACATCCCTACCGCTGGATCGTCCGCCTGAACGGCGGCGCGACCGAGCTGACCCGCGCTGACCTGAACGGCGACGGGA
>ERZ857693.3984-NODE-3984-length-11241-cov-13.234311_pt1 | contig 11241 bp, 14 predicted proteins | sample MGYA00519765_ERZ857693 | MGnify/ENA primary metagenome ERZ857693 (study PRJEB31778, sample SAMEA3449354) | human gut metagenome | biome: human gut; feature: human-associated habitat; material: faeces | place: United Kingdom | collected 2010/2012 ... | reverse complement strand
CAACTGACTTGTAATCAGTAGGTTGTGGGTTCAATTCCTATAGTCGGCACCACTTAAACAATATACAGCCTTGATGGCTGTTTTTTATTTTTCTTCTTGTTGTATAATGAATATAAAGAAATATGCATATCAAGGAGAAATAATATGAAAGAAGTATTTGAAGTGGGTCTTGATACCATTAAAAAGATTCAAGAAACACAATTTGAAAAATTAGAACAAACTGGTCATTTAATGGCTCAAGCTTTTATGGAAGGTCATAAGTTTTTCGTAAGTGGAAGTGGCCACTCTCATACAATGGCAGAAGAGATGTATGCTCGTGCAGGTGGTTTAGCTTTTGTGGTTCCCATTTTGACAAGTGAACTTACGATGACGGAGCATCCGACAAAGAGTTCACATATTGAAAGACTTAGTGGTTATGCCAAAATCTTAGCAGAGTTATATGGTATATCTTGTGGTGATGTCGTTTTGATTGCATCCAATTCTGGGCGTAATGCCTATCCAATCGAACTTGCACTTGAAGCTAAAAGTCGTGCTGCACATGTAGTTGCCATCACAAGTATGAAATATACAACTGCTCAATCTTCTCGTCATTCTTGTGGAAAGAATTTGTACCAAATTGCAGATATTGTCATTGATAATTGTGGAGAAATTGGAGATTGCGCTTTATCTATTGATGGTTTGGATGCCAAGCTTTGTCCAACATCAAGTATGGCCAATTCTTTCATTGCACAATGTATCAATGTGGCATGTGCCGAATATTTGATCGAACACAACGTAGAAGTACCTGTTTTTTCTTCTTTAAACTGTGATGGTACGGAAGAAAGAAATGACAAATTATTTAAAAAGTATACACGTATGTATTAGAATAAGGGGGGCGAGGTGCTTATGAATAAAAGAAATTTATGGATATATATATTTGGAATCACAATCATCATTATTGGATTGATTAAATTGGATACATTGATTTCTATGGTATCTATATTATGGAATGCATGTAGAGTTTTAGTGTTTGGAGCTATGATGGCTTTTGTGATTAACTTGGTTATGGCTAAGATTGAAAAGCGCTTAGGTTTTATGAAGAAGGGGAAGCGTGCAACAAGCCTGCTTCTTTCTTTGATTTTAATTTTTCTTTTTGTGTATTTCTTAATTACACTCGTTGTTCCATCGTTAAGCGAAGCCATTGGAGTGATTGTGGCTGTATTGCCAAAATATTTTGAGAATACACAGAAATTTTTGGTGAATTTATTTGAGAACAATCCACAGCTTGCGGAATCTATTAATAACTTAGATATCAACTGGAAAAATTTGATTCAATCCGGTATTAATGTTCTTTCGACTGGTGTTACCAATGTTGTAGGCACGACATTTAATGTTGTGACAGTCATAGTGAATAGTGTATTTAATTTTGTGTTGATGTTTATTTTCGCAATCTATGTTTTATTAGAGAAAGAAAGATTCGTTCAGTTGTATCACCGTTTAACGAATCTATATCTAAGCAAAATTGTGAAACGTAGAATAGATAAGTGTTTGCAAATTATTAATCAGACTTTTAGTGCTTTTATTGGTGGACAATGTATTGAGGCAACTATTCTAGGGACACTATGCACATTGGGTATGATTATACTACGTATGCCATATCCGGCTATGATTGGAACATTAGTTGGAGTTATTAATATTATTCCGATGATTGGAGCTTATATTGGTGGGGCGATTGGTATGTTTATGGTATTTACTGTAAGTCCAATTATGTCTTTTTGGTTCTTATTATATTTATGTATTCTTCAACAAATCGAAAGTAATGTGATCTATCCACATGTCGTTGGAAATTCAGTAGGATTACCAGGAATCTATGTCATGATGACTGTTGTGATTTTTGGATCTTTAGCAGGTATTCCAGGTATGTTTCTAGGAATTCCTACAATGGCAAGTGTGTATAAAATTGGTGTTTTATATCTAAATCGAAAAGAACGCTTAAAAGAAATGAATGGATGACGAAAAATCGTCCATTTTTTCTTATATGCATGATATAATGTTGTGGCAAAGGAGATCAGTTATGTTTGATGAAATTCATGAAGAGTGTGGTGTGTTTGGTGCATATCGCGTAGATAATGCAGCAAGTATTACGTATTATGGTTTGCATTCCTTGCAACACAGGGGTCAGGAAGCGAGTGGTATTGCCGTTTCAGATGGCGAAAATATCACTTTACAGAAAGGAAAAGGCTTGACTGTAGATGTTTTTCAAAGAGAAAAATTAGACTCTATGGTCGGAAGATTAGCTGTTGGGCATGTTCGTTATAGTACAGCGGGCGGTCAGGAAAATGAAAACATTCAGCCAATTGTATCAAAGGGACATAATGGAAGTTTAGCTATCGTTCATAATGGACAGATTGTTAACGAGAAAGAGCTTCGTATTGAACTTGAAAATGAAGGGGCTATTTTCCAGGGAACAAGTGATAGTGAAATTATTCTTCACTTGATTCAGAAACAAAAAGGTACTTTAAAAGAACGTGTCATGAAGACTGCAAATCGTATTGAGGGTGCATTCTCTTTCTTAGTTATGAATGAGGATACTATTTATGCGGTTCGTGATCGTCATGGTTTAAGACCTTTAAGTTATGCCAAAAGTAAAGATGGCTACGTAATTAGTAGTGAAACATGTGCTTTTGAAGTTATGGGAATTTATGAAAGTGTGGATTTAAAACCAGGAGAAATCGTAGAGTTCCATAAGGGTATTGTGAAACATGAATTTTATTCAACAAATACAGATAACCATATGTGTGCAATGGAGTACATTTATTTCGCAAGACCAGATAGTGTAGTGGAAGGTATCAATGTACATGCGTTCCGTAAGGCTACAGGATCTATTCTTGCCAGAGAAGATAAAGATTTACATGCGGATATCGTTATTGGTGTTCCAGACTCATCTTTATCAGCAGCCATTGGTTATGCAGAAGAGGCGGGTATTCCATTTGAAACTGGATTGATTAAAAACCGTTATGTAGGACGTACATTTATTCAACCTACACAGGCGATGCGTGATCGTAGCGTTCGATTAAAATTAAGTCCTGTATCTAGCGTGGTTAAAGGAAAATCAATTGTTATGATTGATGATTCGATTGTACGTGGTACGACTTCAAGAAGAATTGTACAATTATTGAAGGATGCAGGAGCTACCCAAGTGCATGTTCGTATCGCTAGTCCAGTTATCACGAGTCCATGTTTCTATGGTGTAGATACTTCTACAAAGGATCAATTGATTGGTGCTCAGATGAGTGTAGAAGAAATTCGTGACTACATTCATGCGGATACATTACGTTTTATGACCGAAGAAGAAATGAAGGAAGCTACGCATGGCGTTGGTTTATGCTTGGCATGTTTTAATGGAGAATATTGTACAAAATTGTTCTCATATCAAGAAGAATTGGATAAATAATTATGACTATAAAGTGTTTGGCTTTTGATTTAGATGGAACTTTACTTTTAGACGAATCGAAAAGAATGGATCCAAGAACGGTGGATTCGATTCAAAGGGCGATGGCACAAGGTATGCACGTTGTGATTGCGTCGGGTCGAGATAAAAACGGATGTAAATTTGTATATGAACCATTGGGATTAGAAAATGGAAATCATTTTTTGGCATTGGTAAACGGACAAGTTGTATATGATTTTGAAAATAAAGAATATGATTTGGATGATGTTTTAACGGCAGAAGATGGAGTTAAGATTCAGAAAGTTTGTAAGCAATTTGGTGTAGAGGGAATTTTTCAATGTGGATATGATTTTTATAGTTACATATCTTCATTGAATCGTGTAAAGAAAAAAGTCAAAAATGCCATTTTAGGAGAGCCAGATGATTATGGCTTGAAGGATGGCAAAGAAAATCGTAATTTTATTGATTTGCCTTTTGAAGAAATTCGTTTGACGCAAGATATCAATAAAGTGATTATGGTGCATTCTCCTAGATTCTTTGAAAAGAATTTTGAAGGAATTAAAGCGGCTTTAAGTGATTATGATGTATTGTTGATTGGTCCAGATTGGCTGGAAATTATGCCAAAACATGTCAACAAGGCTAGTGCATTGTGGAAAATCTGTGATAGGCTTGGAATCAGCATGAATGAGGTCATGGCTTTTGGAGATGCACAAAACGATTTGAAGATGCTTCAACAAGCAGGTATTGGTGTAGCTATGGGGAATGCGATGGATGAAGCTAAGTATGCAGCTACTGTAGTTACGGACACAAATATGAATAATGGTATTGGAAAAGTCATTGATGCTTTGTTGGCGGGCAAAGAAATGGACTTACGCAAAGGCTTGTTATAGAATAGAATCAGATAAGGAGGAACCTTGTATGAAAATTGTAAATACAGAAGAATTTAACGCATTAATGAACGAAGATGCAGTTTTAGTCGACTTTTTCGCAACTTGGTGTGGACCATGTAAAATGTTGACACCTGTACTTGAATCAGTCGCAAATAAATTAGATGGAAAAGTGAAAATTGTAAAGGTGGATGTGGATGAAAGTCCAGATTTAGCGCAAAGATTTGGTATTATGTCTGTTCCAACAATGATTCTATTTAAAAAAGGACAACAAGCTGCAGCATTCTCAGGATATATGCCTGAGGCAATGTTGATGCAAAATATTGAAAGTAAACTATAGGATGATTCGTCATCCTATTTTCTTTAGGGGGAAAATATGTATTATATCGCATATGGAAGTAATTTAAACAAAGAAGAAATGAAGCAGCGATGTAAAGATGCGAAGTTTGTGTCTTTGGCAAGACTTGAAAACTATACACTTACATATCGTGGAAATCCTGGACGAGCTTATCTTACAGTAGATAAGAAAAAAGGGGATTTTGTGCGAGTAGCTATATGGGATGTGAGTGAAAATGATAAGAAGAGTTTAGATGAATATGAAGACTATCCATACTTATATGATTGTTTTGAAGAAAAGGTATTATTAGAAAACAATGAAACAATCACTGGTTTTATCTACCAAATGTATGATCGTTTTCCAATATGTAAACCAAGCGATTCGTATATGGAACGTTGTAAACAAGGCTATAAGGATATGGGTTGGGATTCTTCAATTTTAGATTTTTAATGAATTTTAAAGTTTGGTGTGTCATAATAGAAAGAAAATAAGGGGACTTTAAAAATGAAAAATTGGAGATACTTAATTTTAAGTTTAGTTTTATCCTTGTTCATTCATTACTACGTCACAGCTGTTTTAATGGAAATTTTTGGCATGGGATGGTATCCAATTCAATTCGTCGTATGGTGCATTGAACTGGTTGTTATATATGATGCGTTGATGTTTTTTACGAAAAACTGGAATGTAAAACATCGAGCCATGTTTTTCTTTGTATATTATATATTTTTGATTATTGCCCTATTGATGCGCTATGATCAAGGTATCAGTATTATTCAATTGAATCCATTTGCCTGTCTTAGAGAAATCTATTATGGTTCTTGGACAGAGTGGATCGTATTCGCATTTAATATTGGATACTTTATGTTTATGCCATGGGTGAATGGACTGCTTATTTCATCAAATAAAGAAAACTTTATTGTTTCTGTATTCATTGGTTTTCTGTGTGAATTTATGCAGTTGATCTTTCATAGAGGCGTATTTGATTTAGGGGATATTTCTCTATATGTAGTTGGAATCTTGTTGGGGATTTATGTAAAAGAAAAGTACCATGTTCATTTAAAAGAAAAGAGTGAAGTACATGACAATTAAAAAGGTTGCGATATTCGGTGCGGGAGCTGTTGGCTCCTATTGTATTTATGGTTTATCAAAGTGCGATATACAATTAAGTGTCATCGCAAAAGATGAACGAAATGAGAGATTAAAAAAGAATGGTTGTTTAATCAATGATGTCATTTATCATCCCGAAGTATTAACGCCTGAAGAAGCACATGGAGTAGATCTTCTTATTGTATGTTTAAAATACAATGCGTTGCCAGATGCTTTAGAAGATATTCAACAAATTGTAGATGAACATACATTAGTGATGTCTTTAATGAATGGTGTGGATAGTGAACAAATTATTGGAAATCAAATTGGTATGCAGCATATGGTGTATTCATTGATTAAAGTTGCAAGTCATAAAGAAGGCTTAGGATATGTATTTGATCCAGAAACAACGATTGGAATCGTACTTGAGGAAAATAAGGAAATCGATGAATTGTTTAGTCAAAGTGATCTACATTATCGAACAACTTCATATATTCAGGAAGAAATATGGAGTAAGTTTCGTTTAAATGTAACGAAAAACTTACCTCAAGCTATTCTTGGAGCAGGTGTTGGATGTTATTCGGATAGTGATCATGTGAAAGCTATACAGTCTGGATTAAAGGATGAATTAGAGACTATTGCAAAAGCTAAAGGTATTGATATGTCAAAGGCTGATTCAAGTGCAACACGTGGTAGTGCAGTGCCTAAAACGGCCAGATATTCTACACTGCAGGATTTGGATGCCAAAAGGCATACGGAAATTGATATGTTTTCGGGGGCAATAATGAAGATGGGGAAAGAACTAAATATTCCAACGCCTTATAATGAATTTGTATATCATATCATCAAGGCTATGGAAGAAAAGAATGATGGTTTATTTGACTATAAATAAAGAGAAGTGATTTGACTCACTTCTTTTCTTTTAGAATGTAGAATGTATTTTTTCCTTTTCCATGTTGAGAGATTTGACCTTCTTCTTTCATTCTGTTTAAAATGCGTCCACAAGTTGTTTGAGAAAGGTTAAATGCATCTTGAACATCTTTACGAGTGAATTGGGTGTGTGTTTTCGCAAACTCTAATATTTTGTTTTCAGGACAATCATAAATTATTGTATCTTCCTGAATTTTATTGTTTTTCTTTTGATAATTTAGATTTGGAAGAATAATTTTAAAGGCGTTTTCTGTTGTCGCAAATTGAGGCTTGAATTCAGATTCTGAATACGAATCAATAATCTTTTGAATGCCAGTACCATAAGCTTCAATGAGTTCTAATCGGTAAAAGATATTTGCGAGTTTTGGGTTTCGACAAACAGAAATACCAAATCGAATGTCTTCTAAAGTGATTCCTTTTAATAAGCCTCCGATTGAAGTGAATTCAATACGATCTGTATACATACGAATGAAAGAACTTGCGCTATATGAATATTCACGATGAACAATTAGATTCAATAAAGCTTCTCTAATGGCTACTTCTGGATAATCTCTTTTATCAATTCTTTTCAATCCTGAAAAGTTGGAATGTTTTTGATTTCTAAAATCGATATAAGAATATACTTCGTGCATTTGTTTGAATAATGAACCGGTAAATTCATTTCGATCTTGAAAAACATTCTGTGTTTCTCCATTAAAAACTGCAACTTTAATTGTGTGCTTACATTGATCCGATAAAAGTAGTCCTAAATTCGTGTATATACCATCTTGATTTTGAATGCCTAAGTTCTTTTCTTTAAATGGGATGTTTGATTCATCGAATTCAGTTTTAGCAGAAAGAAAAGTTAAGTCTTGTTCTAAAGAACGCATTTGTTCAAAATCTTCTTGAAATATCATAAAATAGCTCCTTTTTACCCATATACTAACCAATCTAACCATTCTAATCAATAAAGAATTTGTTTTTCTTGTTGTGCATATCCCCCTTCCTGATGATAGTGAACAAGAAAAATTAGATTGACAAAGAATAAAGAAAAAATTATTATAATGATAGGGAGTGGGAATTCCCACATTTAGATTTATGTTGGAGGTGTTGATAATGGAAACAATAAAGGATTATGTTGCACATTTGGATAACAAAAAAAGAATTACTCTTAGAGGAGCTACTTATCATTACTACAATGTGAAAGAATATGGAAATGGTTGTATAATTCTTGAACCTCGGGAATTATCAGTGCCAAAGAGCATTTCAGCTAGAACATTGGCAGATATGGATCGTGCGGTAAGTAATTTTAAGTGTGGAGATGTTTCCACGGCTATTGATTTGTCGGATTTTTCAAAGGAATAATAAATGAATTTTAATATACGAATGGGAATTCCTGAAATGCAGGAACTTTGGCAAGATTTGCAACAAAAATATCGTTCTGGTAAGATCAAAAAGAAGGAAGAGCAACTCTATAAAAAATGGGGGAAAGCTTTAAAGTTGTTGTCGGCGGATCCATTTTATCCGAGTCTTCAAACCCATGAAATAGAGCCTTTATCTAGACGTTACGGAATGAAAGTGTGGCAATCTTATTTGGAAAATAAAACAAGTGGTGCAATGAGAATGTATTGGGTTTACGGACCGGATCAGAAAGATATCACGATTATTGGATTGGAGCCACATCCGGAAGATAAGAAAAATGGCGCATACGATAGAATTTCACTGTCGGATTTGTAGAATAAATTTGAATAAGGTACTAAATATGAGTAGTTAGTCTGTGAAAATAGGTTAGCTGCTTTTTTTCTTAAAAATTCAGAATGATTCATTTCTAACCATTCTTGTCAATAAGAAAAGAAGTGATGTTACTCACTTCTTCTTAGTCTAGATTGTATAATTTCTTATATTTTTTGATTAAATAATCTGTGTAGTAATCAGGATTAAATGGTTCTCCACTTACTTCTTCTACGATTTCAGCCATAGATTTACTTGCAGCATAATGGTGTACATTTTCTTTTAACCAGTTTGTGATTTTTTCAAAGTGGTTTGTTAGTAGGGCATCTTCTACGTCAAATTGTTTTTCCATTGTTGCATATAATTGTGCAGCATACGCACTACCCAATGCGTATGTTGGGAAGTATCCTAAGTATCCTGTAGACCAGTGCATATCTTGTAAGACACCTTCTTTATAGTTTGTAGGACGAACACCTAAATATTCTTCGTATTTATCGGCCCATACTTCTGGTAGCTTATCATAATCTACATTTCCTTTCGCAATTTCTTTTTCGATTTCATAACGAACCATAATGTGTAATGGATATGTTAATTCATCCGCTTCTGTACGAATCAAAGCACATTCAGTTTTATTGATCATGTTTACTAACTCGTCAACAGACACATCTTTAAATTCTGGGAATAAATTTACTAATTGATTATAGTTTGCTTGCCAGAATGCGTGACTTCTACCAACGTGGTTTTCTAAGAAACGAGATTGTGATTCGTGCGCAGCCGAACCAACAGCCTGTGTTAGCATGGTTCCTTCAAAAGCAGGATCCATTTGTAGTCCATAAAGAGCGTGTCCATATTCGTGTACAGTTGAAAGGATGGCACTTAAGAATTGATCTGGATAATAGTGTGTTGTGATACGAGTGTCGTTGCTTGAGAAGAAATCTGTGAATGGGTGTTCTGTCGTTGAAAGGTATACTTTCCCAAAATCTACTTTCATGAAGTCACAAATAACATCCATAAATTTTTCTTGGCGATCCACTGCATAAGTTTCATGAAGTAAGTCATCATTGATTTGTGGCTTGTTTTGAATTTCATGAATTAGTGGAACTAATTTCTCTTTCACATTATTAAAGAATGCATCATATTTTTCTTGTGTCATTCCTTTTTCATAACGGTCTAACAATACATCATACGCATTGTTTCCATTAAACTTAGGGTCATATTCTAAAAGGTGTAAAGTCTCTTTCATGATTGCTTGTAAATGAGGCTTGAAATGTTCATAGTTATCTGCTTCTTTAGCTTCATGCCAAGCAAGTTCACTATCGGCTTTGACTTTGACATAGTTCGCATATACATCACTAGGAATGTTTTCAGATTGTGCTAAGGCTTCAAGGCGATAGTCGACTTCTTTCTTTTCTAAACTTCCTTCTGGCAATGTCTTTGCGTATTCCTTGATCTTTTTGATTGTTTCTGGATCATTTTCAATGATGAATGCTTGTTTAGATAGTCTAGACAACATTTCATTTGAATAAGGAATTCCTTTCTTTGGTGCAATTGTCATTTGTTCAAAATAAATGGTTGAGAATGCCAATGAGAAGGCATCTAATGTTCTTTCGTATTCTTGATAGAATGGTTCAAATTTTAACATGGTTAAATTCCTCCTGCTTTTATTGTAACACAAAGAAAAGAATAGTCATTATATAATGAAAGCGAATTTTCAAAATGGTGATATAATACAGAAAAGGAGTAAAGAGTATGGATGCAATTTTTAATCGTACGAGTATAAGAAAATATAAACAGGAATCTTTAAAAAAAGAAGAGATCGATTTAATTTTAAAGGCGGCATTTAGTGCTCCTAGTGCTAGAAATAGTCAGCCTTGGCAATTTATTGTTGTTCAAAACAAAGATACATTAAAGGATTTAAGTCAAATGACACCCTATGCATCTTTTCTAAAAGATGCAGCCATGGGAATGGTTGTTTGTGCGGATAAAAATAAGAATGATAGTTTGGATTATTGTCAACAAGACTTGGCAGCGGCTACAGAGAATATGTTGGTTGAAGCGAAAAGTTTGGGTATTGGTTCATGCTGGTTGGGTGTGTATCCGAATGAAGAGCGTTATTTGGCTTTAAACCAGTATTTTAAATTGCCAAAAGGAATTGTTCCAATGTGGATGATTTCATTTGGATATATAGATCAAGAAGAGGTTGTAAAAGATAAGTTTGATTCTTCGAAGGTGCATTATGAAAAGTATTAATATTGTAGAGTGTAAGAATGAAAATGATTTAAAAGAAGTAGCTATTCTTGCCGAAAAGATTTGGCATGAATTCTTTCCTGGAATCATTTCAGAAGCACAAATTGATTATATGGTAGATAAGTTTCAGAGTTTTGATGCCATGCAAGACCAAGTAAAACATCAGCAGTATCATTATCATAAGGTATATGAAGGTGATGAGCTAGCTGTATATGAGAAGTTTGGTTTTCAATGGATTGATTCTGTACAGACAGATATAGGAAATGATTTCATCATGGATGATTATATCTTAGAATATCGATTAGGGACATTTTTATAAGTGTTCTTTTTTCTTATGTCTTTAATAATGGAGACAAGGTTGAACTGTGAAAACGTTAACACAATAATTATAATGATGATGTCGAGGAGCTGAGAATGGTGAATAACTTAACAGAACGAGAGTTAAAGATTTTATCTTATCTAATTGATGAAGATGACTTTATCAATGGAGACGATTTATCGAGTCGACTCGGAATTTCAAAAAAGACGATCCAACGAGAGATTGGTAGTATGAATGAAATTGGTACTACGTCAAGAAAAAGGACTCATAAAATAGATAAATTTTAAATTCTAAT
>ERZ857693.3983-NODE-3983-length-11251-cov-2.586459_pt1 | contig 11251 bp, 9 predicted proteins | sample MGYA00519765_ERZ857693 | MGnify/ENA primary metagenome ERZ857693 (study PRJEB31778, sample SAMEA3449354) | human gut metagenome | biome: human gut; feature: human-associated habitat; material: faeces | place: United Kingdom | collected 2010/2012 ... | reverse complement strand
TCTGCCCGCTTTTTCATGCCCATGTCCAGAAAGTATCCATGTAAGAAGTCTTTCTGTTTTTTGGTCAGGTCTTTCTTATGTGTTACGAAGTATTTTCCGGAATCATACGGGTCATCAATAAGGCACCATCCACGCTCTACGAGGATATCTCTGCACATCCGATATCCGCTGTCTATGTTAAGCTCCCTGCAAAGCCACTGCGCCGCCATCTCATGACATCCCCATTCCGCCGGATGAAAATCACCTTCCGGAGACAGCCAGCCGTATTCTTTCTGCTCAGGTTCTTTTGCCTCAGTTCCAGGCTCGTCCTTCTCTTCATATTTCGGCAGACCGGTTGTATTAAACTCTTCTGTGCATTTTTTTAATGCATTCTCGTCCAAATCAGTCTCCATCAGAGCCAGCAGGTCATTTGCGTTGAGAATCTCTTTTGTCTCTTTGTGACACATTATCAGCATTCCCCTGATATAGTCTATTGTGTATACAACCGGAAGACATCGCATCATATAATATATGCTGTATTTGTATTCCGGGTGCAGTTTTACATCAACGGAAGTCAGGAAGTTTGTCTGCATGTGTTCGGTACAGTAGAAAAAATAATACGAGAACCCGGCCTTGTACGAAGTGCAGGCTCCGCTGTTGTTTATTTTTACGTTCTTTTTTATGCATTTTTTGAGTTTGTTGTATTGGCAGTGTATGTTTCTGCATGTAATTTTTGGCATATTGCACCATTCCTTTCTTATTATATGTGTACCAGGCAGTCTGCCGTTTCCGGCTCGCCGCCAAATGTTGTCATTTACAATATGCCGAATTTTTTATCCGGAAAAACACAAATGCCGCTGCATGCGGCAGCGGCATTTAAACAAAGAAAGGAATTTTTTCGGCGGCGAATCCGTCTTATGAACCAGGAAGATTTCTCTTCCTCATCTTTTATATACAGTATACCAGATTTTCCGGCATACGCAAATTTTTGTCGGATTTTTTTGCCGGCAACAAAAAAAAGCGCCTAACGGCGCTTTTTTTCAAATACGGAAACTTTTTTCTTTTGTGTTCTTTCTTATGTATTCCAGTGCATATGCCTTGGCATTAACCATCTCAGCAGCATCCATCTGTGGCATTAATTTATCAATAGTATTAGCTGTTATGATATCCTTTTTCAGAAACTGAATTAAAGCATCTTCATCTTTATCAAGAATCATCCATTCAGCAATACTTTTTCCTGCCCGGCGAAGATAGGTTTTGATTTCATTGCATTCTACGGCGTCATACATTTTCAATGCAAGCCGTTGCTTTATCCTCGGGTCAGATGTAATACTGAGGAATGTCGTCCGGTTTACATCGTCAGAATCTGTATCCCTAAACAGTACTGTATCAAGCAGGCTTTTTAACTTTCTTAATCCGGTTTCTGTAAGTTTAGCCGGCACGAAAATAGGATAAGCCATACCGTCAATATTGATTTTTAAATCAGTCAGACTGCTTCTGCTGCTCCATTTCTTGCAATTCGACTTGACAATGCTTGCAATAACCGGTATGCTGTGCGTTTTGATGTTGGCTTCATTAAGCACAGGGAAATTCCACAAGTCTATATTTTTAACAGATTCCGGGATTTCCACATTTTGAATCGGGCAGTTGAACGCACCGCTGTCAATCGTTTCAAGGCCTTCATGCAAAGTTACTGAAGTAAGACCTGAGTTACTGAAACAGCTTGAAGAGATATATTTAATATTTTCCGGGATGTCTATATGCTGTAAGCTTCGGCATCCGTTAAACATAGCTCCTGAATTGAATGGCTCGCCAAGGTTAGTAAGCCCTTTTCCAATATCAACATGCATTAGGCATTTGCAGCCATTAAAGGCATGCTGCTCTATTCGTTTTAATGAATCTGGCATGGATACGGATTCAATCATTGAGTCCGCAAACGCAAATGCTGAAATTACTTCTGTCCCTTCCGGTATGTTTACGGGCTTCGTTCTTCTTCCCGGACATACAAGAAGAGTCTTTCTGTCGGCCGAATATACAATGCCATCAACATCAATATAACCAAGAGACCGTGTCTTCTCTGTCAGCTCTATTGTCTTAGCATAAGCCAGTCCATATTTCGCCAGAGATTCCTTAACGCGTTCATTGTCGTCATCAATAACGATAGTGTCAGCGTTAAGCTGAAGGTCAGAGAGCATTTTCATATCTTTTATTACTGCTTTTTTCAAATGCCGTTTTTCTATAGCGTGGCTTACTACGCAATCACGCGGCAAAACGATTTCGTCTGCATCTTCGTTGACATCGATGATTATATTATTGCCAACCATAACGACGCCGTTCTTGAAGTCAAGCATGCTGACAGCCGAGCCATCAAAAGCTCTGCTGTCAACAAGTCTCACATTATCTGTGTTGATGATATTTGTGGACATACAGCCGGCGAACGCTTTATCTTCAATAAACATAACTTTATTCAGGTCAATCACATCTTCCGGTTTCCTGCAGAACACATTGTACAGAGAGCTGCTTGTCGATACCAGTATTTGTCCTGAAAGAAACGATTTGCTGTCTGATTCTACATATTTTACATTCGGGAACATAAAATTTGAGAAATGAAGCGAATTTACACCAGGACCAATATAGATTTTCTCTACATCCGGAAACTGTTTCATACATTTTTCCAGCAGAAACTGCATTGCATATTCGCCATCCGGGCAGACAAACCGAGCTTCCTTAATTCCTGGTTTAATATCAATATCACGGATAAAAAGATACTGGCTGCTGCTAAATGCATGCAGAGATAAGTATGACATACCGTTACCTGTATATCGCTTGCAGCCTGTATCACAGTCATAAGACCTAACCATTTTTTCCATTATTTTTTCTTCCTTTCTTTGTGTTGTTGTTTTATTACATTTTTAATATGCTGTATTTCGCGGAAAAGAAAAACCGGCTGCCGCAGGCAGCCGGGGTATTTAGATATGAAAATCTTCTGTTTTTCGCTCTTTTATCGCGTCCAGGGCATAAGCCGTCAGGACGGCGTCATCTTTGATTCCGTTCAAAATCCATTGTAAGTCATTATCATCTACAAATTTTGACCTTAGCATCCATCCAAATTCATTTAAGCGGTTTTTATCGTTAGTAAGCCTTTTTGCGATATCGTTTCCATACATTAGCAGGAACAGCGAAAGCTCTGCAGGTATGGTGATGCCATTTTTGGTGAAGTGGATATACAGCTTTAATGCAATATCCTCTTTCTGGCCATGATGGCTGGCTACATTTAGCAGAGACGCAGCATATTCGTAATCTATATCGTAAGATGACATGTAAAAATCTGCTTTAGCAATGTCTGGGCTATCTATATATGATGGCATATAAAATTTGACATGTGGGACGTCAACTTCAAAGATATCTCGCGTATCATATACAAACTCCTCAAATGTTGTAACCGCACGCAAGAAATTCTTTGGTAGCCTGTCTTTCTTAAAAACAAAATGACTTACATGCTGGAAATTTCCATCGCCCACATATGTTAACGAGGCAGGAAATTTAACTGTATCTACGTTTTTACATGATGGAAAAGCATTTGGCCCTATTTTTTCAAGTCCTTCATGAAGAATGATTTTTGACAGGTTAAGACATCTTGAAAACAGGTTTTCGCCGAGATATTTAATTTGTGGTGGAAATTCAACTTTCTTTAATGCATCGCATTTGTAGAATACTGGTCTTTGCATACCTCCAAGGATGGTTATGCCTCTTCCAAAATCTACATGTTGAAGTTTTGAGCATTTATTAAACGCCGTGCAGCAGATATTCTGCAGTGAGTCTGGGCAAATGACAGATTTGACCTTACTATCTTTGAATGCACTTGTTTCGATACTCTTTGTTCCATCTGCAATCACAACCTTTTTTGTTCTGCCGGATGGGCACAGAACGAGTGATTCACCGTCTTTTGTGTAGATAATGCCGTCAATTGATTTGAAATATGGATTATCTTCAATATCAATTTCTTTGACCTCAGGCATATCAGGTAGATTTGAGAATCCCATATATTCTTTTGATGTAAGACACACCTTGCTTACCTTATTCCAGCTTGCATTACTGAGTTTTTGGAGGTCTTTGCATATATTCCGTGCATTTGACGGTATGGTGATTACCTCGGCGGTACTGTCAACATCAATAATCAGGTTGTCAACCATCTTAACGCCATCAATGTATGGTTGACTCCATGCGAAATATTGTTTAAAAGCATCAGAAAGCACGGAAACATTTTCATCAATTTTCTTAATCTTTGCCAGGCATCCGTCAAGTGCATGGTCTGCGATAAATGTAATATCTGCCAAGTTTAAAACGTCTGTCGGCTTTTTAATGAATGCATTGATTAATGTGTACTGATTGTAAAGTCCCACTTCTATAAGCATTTCGCCAGATGCAAAAGAACTGCTTTCAGAAACAACTTGCTCCACATTTGGAAACGTGGAGTTTTTAATCTTAATCCCCCTCACTCCGTTTTCAATGCAGATTTTTTTAATGTTTGGAAAGACCTTGTTTTCGTCCATAAGATTGTATTCTATAAATTTCCGGCTGAAAACCAAGGTGTCAATATCAGGCTTTATGTATACTGACATAAATTTTTTCCTGGAAGCTGGCATAGTAAAGACAACTCCGTCTTGACCGTTTTCCTGGAGCCCGTTGCTATATGCGACTTTTGGAATTACTTCTGTATTCATATCCTTTTTTCCTTTCTTTTTTCGGCATTGCCGTTTCCTGTAATATGCCGAATATCGCCGGAAACTGAACTACAGCTCGGTTTTTCCCTGGAGTACTTCTTTCAGCATATTTTTTGCTTTTTTCTCTATTTGCTCTATATCAGCGGAAATCAGACAGTTCCCATACCTGGCTGCCATTTTTATCATCAAGTCTCCATGTTTCTTTTCGTATTCCAGAGCTTCGGCCTTTACTCCATCATCTGTAATTTTTGGCAATTTTTCTGCCAGGGCTTTCACCTGTGAGACCTCCAGGCTCTTTTCAAATACGGCATATGCTCCTCTGGTAGTATCAGATGAGGTCATATTTGTTTTGTATGTTTCGAATTCTTTTTTGATATATGTTTGAAATGCCTTGTTAATATCGTCTTCGTATATGATATTTTTAACCATATCTAACACGTACTTACAGGTACTATCAGTATTCCTGTCTACGTTGATGATATACGTATCAGGCTTTCCTGCAATTTTCCGTATATATTTTGAGACTTCGGCCTCGTCCTCGTTTCCGTAAATCGGAAGCATATTTACAATCCTGCCAAGGCTGTATTTCGGCGGCTGGACGATAAGCTGCACGACCGCTAAGTCTTTTTTACGGGCTTTTTCTGCCAACGCCTCAGTCTGCTTTGTCGTCAGCATAATTACTTTATTTTCAGTATCTTTTTTCGTGATTACGGAATCGCCTTCAGACATAATTGCTTCGCTGTCATCCATTAAGTCACACCTTTCATGAAATCCAGTTATATTTACTCCGTTTTCCCGCAGATATCCGTATATCTTACACATCCCGGAATCTCTCGCTCCGGTCAGCACGCATATATTTTTTGACATATTTTTTCCTCCTGTTTGTGTTTTTCCGGCGGAGCTGACACCCGCCGCCGGCTTCTTACTCATCTATCTTCAGCTCCAGGCTTTTCGGACGGTCATTGGCAAGCCTGAAAGCCAGAAAATGTTTCAACATCTTTGCGATTTCTGAAACATCGCCGGAAATGACGGCATTCCCATTTATTTTTGCCATTCTCGCGAGAAGGTCTTTGTTCTTTCTCTGGTAGTCTACGATTTCCTTCTGTAATTTCGGGTCAGTCAGCATTGAAAGCTTCTTATATAAAGATTGCATCTGGGAAATCTGGTAGCTGTTTTTGAATAACTCATACGGGTCAAGCTTTCCCCTGTCATACATTGACTTTTCTTCTGCTCTATGTCTTTCCATCTCGCCTTCCATGAACTCATCCAGTTCAGCCTTCAGCATCGCACATGCCAGCGGCCCGGCCTCGCTCTCCTTTTCGTAATAAGCAAGCATTTTCAGGATGTACTCCCCGACTGCATCAGTGTTTTTCTCGGCATTGATGATGTAGACGTCCGGATTACCTGTCATCTTCTGAATGTATTCGCTGACAGTTTCTTCTGTTTCCCGTTCAGCAAACGCCGCAAGGCTGGCGATGCCTGAGATATTGTCTGCCGGGGGAAAGACAAACTGCACCACATTCAGTTTATTGTCACGCCCGCTTCTTGCTTTCACAGCCTGCATCAGCAGCTCCGTCTGTTCGGTGGTAAGTACGAGCATGCGGTGTCTTATATCCTCACGGGTTAAGACAATATTTGTCTCATCATCAGACGTATACCTGAGAACAATGTCTTCTTCTTTTTCCGCTCTCTTTCCACTTGCATCCTGCAGATTTATCAGCGACACGCCTCTCTTATTCAGAAAATGCACTATCTTATGCATCTCAAAGTTTGACGCCCCAGTGATTACGCATATGTTTTCCATTATTTTTTCTCCTTTTTTGAGTCTTTGTGTTTTTCTTACTTACAATATGCCGGATTTTTCAGCAGCCGGTGTATTTTTGCGGATTTTTTTGTTCTGCAGGCAGCAGCCGGCAAAAACTGGCCTGTTTTGTGGCCATATTTTTTCAGCATTCTATATATACATAACAAATACGAAAGGAGATATTCTTATGAAACTTATCGAAGGACTTTGGGACTGTCCATTTTGCGACAACAAACGAATCAGAGCGGGGCAAAAGACCTGTCCGAGCTGTGGACATCCGCAAGACGAAAATACGAAATTCTACATGCCGGACGAAATCAAATATGTTTCAGATGAAGAGGCGGCAAAAATCAGCCGCAACCCTGACTGGCAGTGTTCTTTCTGTGGCAGCCTTAACAGCGATAACTTAGATTCATGCGCAAACTGTGGCGCCACAAAAGAGGAATCTGAACGAAATTACTTTGAAATGCGGCAACAGGAAGAGGAAAAGAAACGTAAAAAAGAAGAGCAAAAAGAAGAGCAAAAAGCATCTTCTCAGAGAAGCGATTCAGAAGAACCAAAAAAATCTTTTCTGAAAAGCATATTACTTCTCATTGGTACATTTGCGGCAATCGCATTTATCATTTTTGGGTTGGTATCATGCTTTTCGCCAAAGGTCAGAAACGTCACGATTGATGATTTTGAGTGGAAACGAACGATTGACGTTGAAGAAATCGTCACCTATGACGAAAGCGGCTGGACGCTTCCAGATGACGCGCGGCTGCAATATACAAAAAGGGAAATCAGGTCATATAAAAATGTTGTCGACCACTATAAGACAGTCTCGGAAACAAAGACAAGGATGGTAGTAGACCATTACGAAGACAAAGTCTCTCATGTCGACCTTGGCAATGGATATTTCGAAGAAAAGACTGAAAGGGCTCCTGTATATAAGGAAGAGACCTATACAGAAATCTCTAGCGAGCCGGTTTACCGGCAGGAGCCAGTATATGATACGAAATATTATTACGAGATAGACCGATGGACTGTTGTTGATGCCGCAAAAAGCTCTGGACATGACCAGAACCCATCCTGGACGGAGTTAAAGCTTAAAGACAGCCAGAGGGCCGGCAGCAAAAAAGAGTACTATTCCGTGACCACTACATATCAGGGAAAGAAAGGCAAGACCAAGACAGAAAAATACAACATTGATTTTTCTGAATGGAAAAAATTGAAAAAAGGTGAAGAAATGTTGAAAATCAATTTCAACGGTTTCGCCGAAATTAACAACAAAAAGTAAGAAATAAGCGCACCCGGAAGGTTTAGCCTCCCGGGTAATTTTTTTGCCAGCGGCATCAGACCTTTGCCCGCAAACAAAAACCCGGCATCAAAGATGCCGGGCAATTCAATTTAACTATTTTTTTACAACGAAAACACATCTTCATCATCAGAGTCATCAACCTGATTCATGACATACGCCGACAATGCGGCCCATTCTTTCCTCTCAGCAAGTTCGCCGATGCGTTTTAACTGCTCTTCGCTGACTACGCCAAGGCGTGATATTCTTTCCAGTCCGCTTTCGTCCTCTTCTTCAAGCAGCTTATCAACGATTCGTGTTGAATTCTTTTTTAAAAATTCTTTTGCTTCTTCGTTATTATTTGTGAAGCATTCTTCCATCGCTGCAAGGAACGCCGAATCAGCAACATTGGCAAAGCGGTAAGCGCTATCAAACAGGTAAGTATCAGCTTCAGCAAGGCTGCAACCTTCAAGGTGAAAAATGGCAGTCTCAATACCGATTTGAGACATTTGCTTTGGAATATAGATTGTTTTACCTATATCTTTTAAGTATACTTTTACCGCTTCCACGCCGTCATTTGAATCAAACTCATCAAGCGTGATTGCACTGATAAAACCTTTCGGGAGTGTATCGCCATTAAAGATTACACGCTGCACGGTTGAAAAGCACAGGCTGCCGCAGTTTTTTAATGAAGCTGGCAGTTCTACCTTTTCCAGATGGCTTCCGTAGAATGCACGCGTCGCAATGCTCTCAAGACCTTCATTAAATGCAATAGCCCTCACGCCGCTGTTTGCAAATGCCGATTTGCCGATTGATTTTAACTGTTTTGGAAATCTAAGTACTTCAAGGCTGTCACATGAGTTGAAGATATAACCGTCTTCATTTTCGCCAAGATGTTCAATACCGTTTCCAAAATCAATCTCTGTCAAAGCATAGCAGCTATCAAAAGCGCTCCTCTCAATTCTCTTCAATGAATCAGGAAAAGTGACAGACTGGATATCAGAAAAAGCAAATGCATTTTCACAGATATCTTCTGTACCGTCATGCAGCTTTACACTGCCGTTCTTTTTTGCCGGGCTTTTGATTACTTTTTTGCCGTCTTTGGAATACAAAATTCCTTCGTATGAAGTATAATAAGGATTTTCTTCGCTTACGTTAAAAGCAGTAATCCGTCTCATCGCGCGGTCAAGGATTGCCGGGATGATTTTCTCCGTGCAGTTAAAGAATACTTCGCCGCAAATATCATCAGACAGCAGGTCTTCCGTAGTTCTTACAATATAGTTATCCATAAAAAATTCCCCTTTCTTTGTAATTCGTATCATTTACAATATGCCGAAATCTATTGGAAACAAAACCTGCGGGCAGAAGCCTGACCGGCACATTTACTTCCGGCATCAGTCCTGCCAACACACACTTCCGACCGCCAGCAGATTACACCCCGGCGTCAGCCGGCCGACATCCTCTCGCAACCCCAATCTTCTTTACAGAGCCCTCTCATTATTCTGTCGGCCAACACCTTTCCTCCCGGCTTGACCGGCCAATACCCTTCCGGCCAATGTTCTCCATCTTTTTTCTTTTCTCATTTTTTACAGAGTGCTTTCCTTTTACTTCTTAACAAACACCGTCTCCGTCTCATGCACCAGCCCGAGCCGGTCTCTTGCAACCCCCTCAACATACTCATCAGTCTTTATATACTCCGCTTCGTCATCAATCTTCCCTGTCCTGTCTTTCTCGGCATCCAAATTTTGTTCAGCGTTTTCGTATCTCTGACCATATACTTTCAGCTGTGTTTTTATTCCATGCCGCTGCACCGTCATCGCTGCAAACAATACCACAACCGTGACCGCAACCGCCAGCATAGCTTTTTTATGCATATTTTTCCCTCCTGATTTTTTTCTTATTACAATATGCCAAATTTGCCGGCAAAACTTTGCGGATTTTTCGTAGAAAAAACAAATTTTAAAAAAGTTTTACTTTTTCTGAAAAATCCTGCATACTATATATGCAAGCGAAAAAGCGCTTGCGTATACGAGCCGAAAGTGCTCAATTTCAGGAAAGGAGTTTTTATGTGATACTGACAATTAATTTCACCGACAAAACCGAATGCCTTGCATTTTGTAATATCAATATCGACACAAACGAGCCGGACGCGATTCTTACCGCATACCAGGAGACCATCCCAAAAGTCCACACTCCCGGATATTCCGGAACCGCCGCCCAGCTTCTGCAGGAAGTAACCGGTATTGTAATGCAGGAGCACCCTGACATGGTCGTTGTATCAGTTAACGACGACAGAAAACTTTCAGCGTCGCCAGAGCATACGTTAAACATTGAACTGGTTGAACGCTACGTAAACTAATTAAAAAGGAGAAAAAATAAAATGACAAAAAACGCAAAAAACACAGATTCACTTTCAAGCATTGTAGAGAAGGCAGTCAAAGCTGCAGGAAAATCAGCATCAAAGGCTATTGACAAGGCTGTTGATGAGGCAGTCAAGCTTGCTGATACACCGAAAGCAAAAGAAGTAAAGAATAATGTAAAGAAAGTCGCTGATGAAGCAAAAAGCACAGCAGCAGACATCAAGGAGGGAGCAAAAATGATTAAAGAAGACACAAAGGAGGCAGCAAAGACAGCAGGCACAGAAGCAAAAGCCGCTGTTAAGGCTGCAAGAACAAAAGTTTCAGACGTCGTACTTGAGGTTGAGGAAGTGAACGTATCTGTAAGCGATATTGAAAAGGAAGTAAAGAAAGACGCGCTGGCGAAAGGGCTTAAGGGCGATATCAAGATTTACTTAAACATCAACGAGAAGGCAGCTTACTACACCGTAGACGGTGAAGGCGCTTCTGAATACAAGATTGACTTAACAATGCTCGGCTAATCGCCGGTTGCACGACCGCCGCAGAACATCCTGCGGCGGTCTTTTTTTGCCCTGCTGGCAGCGTTACAAAAAAAACGCGGCTTCTTTTTTTTATTTTGCATATTAAATAATGGGTACACATGCAGGCGAAAAAACTGCAAATATTTTAATAAACCCAAAGGAGAAAAGTCAGGTCAACTACTCCGTCCCTAAAGGGAGCAGAGTTTGCTAGACTCCTTCCACAGTAGGTTATAGAGCTTGTGTCTCGTTCATTTGGTCCTAACGTCATCTTCCCGGAGGAAAAAGCTCCCAAACTATGCTTTAGCATGCATCCCTGGGTACACAGGATTACAGAAATCACATCGCCGGGCTGTTGGCATGCCCGTTTTTTAATTCCAGCAGGATATACCCGCCAAAAATATATTTATTTTTTAGAAAAATGAGGATTTACATCACCATTTACGTATTCGATGCCAAGAGCAAAAAGATTCATTGCTCCAATCCTATCATCATTTGAACGATATCCACATACATCGCAAACATATTCGTGAGTATCATGATTCCGGTTTTCTTTATGTATACGTCCGCATGCAGGACATCTCTGGGATGTA
>ERZ857693.3975-NODE-3975-length-11265-cov-3.305888_pt1 | contig 11265 bp, 8 predicted proteins | sample MGYA00519765_ERZ857693 | MGnify/ENA primary metagenome ERZ857693 (study PRJEB31778, sample SAMEA3449354) | human gut metagenome | biome: human gut; feature: human-associated habitat; material: faeces | place: United Kingdom | collected 2010/2012 ... | reverse complement strand
GATATACTTCTGCCTAAGAACGCCGATATGTCAAAGTGGGCAGTAGTTGCCTGCGACCAGTATACCTCTGAGCCTGAGTATTGGGCTGACGTGGAAAAGATAACAGAGGGTGCAAAAAGCGCACTTAACCTTATCCTGCCTGAGGTCTATCTGGAGGACGATAACGTTGATGAAAGAATAGCCGACATACATAAGAATATGGACAGCTATATCAGCGAGGGCGTTTTTGAAGAGTATAAGGACGCTATGATATACGTTGAAAGAACACAGTCTGATGGAAAGGTCAGAGCGGGCATTGTTGGCGCTATCGACCTTGAAGAGTATGACTACCGCAAAGGCTCGAAGTCTGCCGTAAGAGCAACAGAAGCCACAGTTGTGGAGAGAATACCGCCTAGAATAAAGGTAAGACGTGGCGCACCTGTTGAGCTGCCGCATATCATGATACTCGTTGACGATACAGAAAAAAGTGTTGTTGAGCCGCTTGAAGCCCACAAGGGAGAAATGAAAAAGCTCTATGACTTTGACCTTATGAAAAAGGGTGGTCATATCGCAGGCTATCTTATTGAAAAGCCTATGCAGGAAAAGATAATAGCCACACTTGAAAAGCTTGGTGATATCGACGCTTTCAATACAAAGTATGGTCTTAAGGAAACTTCACCTCTTGTCTATGCAATGGGTGACGGCAACCATTCTCTTGCTACCGCAAAGGAATTTTACGAGGAGCAGAAGAGAGAGAACCCTGATAAGGACATGAGCAATGCTCTTTGCAGATATGCCCTTGTGGAGATAGTGAATCTCCATTCGCCTGCACTTGAATTTGAAGCTATCCATAGGATAGTTACAGACGTTGATACAAAAGCTCTTATGAGCGAAATGACAGCGGCTCTTGAGCTTTCTGAGGAAAAGTCAGAGCAGGCAATAGTTGTCTGCGACAATGGCGAGGAAAAGACTCTCTATATACATAAGCCGACTTCAAAGCTCACTGTCGGCTCATTGCAGAATTTCCTTGACAGCTATATCAAGGAAAAAGGAGGCAAGGTGGACTATATCCACGGTGCAGAGGTCATAAGAGAGCTTTCCGCAAAGGAAAATTCCATAGGCTTTATGCTTCCTGACATGGGCAAGGAAGAGCTTTTCCCTACAGTTATCGTTGACGGCGCACTGCCAAGAAAAACGTTCTCCATGGGTCATGCCGAGGATAAGAGATTTTATGTTGAGGCAAGGAAGATATTGAAATAGAAACAATAAATAAATGTTGAAATAGAAAAATCGTAGACAATATATTTTAAAAGGAGTTTTTACGATGATAATTGAAGAAGTCAAAAAGGAACTTACAGGACATATCATTCCCTTCTGGAACAAGCTGAGAGATGATGAGAACGGCGGATTTTACGGCTTTATGGGCTATGACCTCAAGCTGGATAAGCAGGCTGATAAGGGTGTTATCCTCCACGCAAGAATACTTTGGTTTTATTCAAAAGCGTATATCACTCTGGGCGATAAGACACTTCTTGACAACGCACGCCACGCTTACGAGTTTATCAAAATTCACTGCATCGACTATGAGTACGGCGGAGTTTATTGGATGATGAACTATAAGGGCGAGCCTGCCGACACTATGAAGCATACATACAACATCGCATTTGCTATCTATGCACTGTCGTGCTACTATAACGCAAGCGGAGATAAAGAAGCTCTTGAGCTTGCATATAAGCTTTTCCACGACATCGAGAACAACACTCTCGACGAGTACGGCTACAGAGAAGCTTTTGACAGACAGTGGAACTTGGTATCAAATGATGCTCTTTCTGAGAATGGCTTGCATGCCGATAAGACAATGAACGCTATCCTCCACCTTATCGAAGCTTATACCGAGCTTTATAAGGCAGACCACAACGAGGAAGTTGCTAAAAGGCTTAAATTCCAGCTTGGTCAGATGAGAGATATTGTTTATACTCCTGAAACAAACGCACTGAAAGTTTTCTTTGACACAAAGTTCGACCTTGTGGGAGATATCCATTCATTTGGTCACGATATCGAAGCAACATGGCTTATGGATCTTGCCTGCGATACTCTTGGCGACGAGGAGCTTAAAAAGCAGTTTGCTGAAATGGATCTTAAGATCTCTCATAATATCCAGAACATCGCCCTTGATAACGGCGCACTGAACAACGAGCGTGAGAACGATAAGATAGACAAGAAGCGTGTATGGTGGGTAGAGGCAGAGTCTGTTGTTGGCTTTATCAACGCTTATCAGCACAGCGGAGAAAAGAAGTTCCTTGAAAGTGCAAGAAGTGTGTGGGAGTATATCAAGGCTGAGATAATCGACAAGAGAGAAGGCTCAGAGTGGTATGCCGAGGTTTCCTATGACCATAAGCCACATGATTGGAAAGAGATAGTCGGCCCATGGAAATGCCCTTATCATAACGGCAGAATGTGCATGGAGGTCATCAAAAGAGGCGTGGACTTCTGATGTTCAGGTATGAAACACACCTGCATACCGCCGAGGGAAGTGCCTGTGCCTCTGCAAGCGGAGCAGAGCAGGCAAGGCGTTATAAAGCCCTAGGCTATGACGGGATCATCGTCACCGATCACTTTTTCAACGGCAACTGTGCTGTCACCAACTTTGACAGTTGGGAGGACAGAGTGAACAAGTTCTGCAAGGGCTATGAGAATGCCAAAGAAGTGGGTGACAAGATAGGTCTGAAAGTCTTTTTCGGTCTGGAGTATTCCTACTTCGGTGCAGACCTTTTGACCTATGGTATCGACAAGGACTTTCTTCTTGCCAATGATAACATCAGTGATATAAGCTTTTATCAGTTTGCTGACAGAGTGCATAAAGCAGGGGGCGTGCTAGTCCATGCCCACCCTTTTCGTGAGGCGGATTGGTATATCCATGAAATAAAGCTCCTGCCAAAGTGGATAGACGGCGTTGAGGTCTATAACAGCGGCAACAGCAAAGAGGTCTATAATCAGCGTGCAAAATGGTATGCCGAACAGTTCGGCTTTGCACAGACGGGCGGTACGGATAATCACCACCTGTGGGTAGAGGACAGCCGTATCAGCGGTGTTGCAACTGACGAGCCTATCAATTCCATAGAAGATTATATCACCTCGCTTAGAGAGGGCAAATTGGAGGTCATAGTGCCGCCAAAGCCTGCGGAGGGATAAATAAAAAGATAACAGGCAGTGCAAATAAGCTTTGCTTGTTTTTTTGCGGTATCCTATCACATGAGGTAGGGACGAATAATGTTCACCCGTAGCTTCTTGACAAAGCTAGTGGTTATCAGGCAACCCAAGGTCGCTCCTTCAAAAAGCGTCTGTGTTATTTGTAGACATTGTTTGTACTTTTTGTGTAAGTTGAAACGCAAAATCTATTGACAAATCCACATTAATGAGCTAAAATATAAATATTGTTATTTTATATGGTGAGAAAGGAAAACCAAAATATGAAAATCAAAAGACTACTTGCAGCAGTGCTTTCCCTTGCAATGGGCGTATCAATGATGACAGCCTGTGGCAGTTCGGACAACTCCTCAAAGGCTGAGAAAGATTCCTCAGCTACAGAAAATACTCAGAAGCATACCAATGACCCTATGACAGTGACCACTGCAAAAGACCTTGTGGCTCAGATGAAAGTGGGCTGGAGTCTTGGCAATACCATGGATTCCACAGGCGGCTCAGGCGTTGACGCTGAAACCTCATGGGGAAATGTGGAAACCACAAAATTGATGATAGACCAGGTCAAGGACGCAGGCTTCAACGTGTTCAGACTTCCTGTTTCATGGGGTACTCACATGGACGAGAACTATACAGTTGACGAAGCATGGATGAACAGAGTTCAGGAAATTGTCGATTACGGTATCGACAACGGAATGTTCGTTATCCTCAACACCCACCACGAGGAGTGGTATATGCCTAAGAAAGACCGTGCCGATAAGGATATAGAGCAGCTCAAAGCCCTCTGGAAGCAGATATGCGACAGATTTCAGGGCTATGACGAACACCTCATTTTCGAGGGCGTGAACGAGCCTAGACTTAGAGGCGAGGGCAACGAGTGGATAGGCGACGCTGAGTCAAGAGAGGTCGTAAATCAGTATGCAAAGGCGTTCGTCGAAACAGTCCGTGCTTCTGGCGGAAACAACCCTAACAGATGTATAATGGTGACGCCATATGCCGCATCATCAACAAAGCAGAATATGGAGGCTTTGGAAGTTCCGCAGGGCGACGATAAGATAATAGTTTCTATCCACGCTTATCTTCCATATTCATTCGCACTTGATACCGCGGGCACAGACCAGTATACAAGCATTGATTCTTCTATCACAACACTCTTTACCGATATCAATGAAGTGTTCCTCAGCAAGGGAATACCTGTAATAATCGGTGAGTTCGGCTCTGTAAATAAGGCTAATACAGAAGCAAGAGTTCAGTGTGTAAAGGATTATCTCAGCACCGCAAAGCAGTATGGCGTACCATGCTGTTGGTGGGATAACGGCACAAGAATAGGAAACGGTGAGAACTTCGGACTTCTCAACAGATCCGAGGGCGGCTGGTATTTCCCTGAAATAGTTGACGCTATCATGGAAACAGTAAATAGCTAAAAAAATCAAGGACGGAAGCGATTCCGTCCTTTTTTTGTGTGCAAATTATGTGCAATTTTTGTGGGGCGAATTGATATCTTGCGAGCGGTGGGCAATCTTGCGGTAAACGGGCGAACGCTGTTCGCCCCTACAAAAAAACATATCCGTGTTCCGCTTTCTTATTTGTCGCACCATTCCTGTAGGGGCGACCTTTGGTCGCCCGTTCCTTCCACAAACTTTTTGTGTTTATCAAATACCAAAAAAAGGACGACCCCAAGTCATCCTTTTTCATATCTATTCCCCTGAAAGGGTCTTTTTCATTGCAATGTGCGGACAGTATTCGTCCTTGTAAACATCACCATATGCCCTGTAGCCAAGCTTCTCGTAAAATTGCTGTACTCTCGTTTGAGCCGATAAGCCGACTTCCTTGTAGCCCACTTTTTCAGCCTGCTTTTCAAGGGCTTCCACTATCATTCTGCCAAGATCTCTGCCACGATATGCCTTTCTAACGCAGATACGTCCAATGTGCGCTTCACCATTTTCGTCAAACAGTCTGCCTGTTGCAATGGGATATCCTCCTGTGTAGATAACAGCATGATAAGCCTCATGGTCGATATCGTCAAATTCGTTCACAAAGCCCTGCTCCTCAACGAATACTTGTTGTCTTATGAGCCTGGCGTCTGCGTTGTTTGCAAGCCCCTTTGCGATCTTTATGGTGTAATTATCCATTATATCAGCCCCCAAGACGTATCATTTCGTCGATACATTTTCTTGCAGAGGTTATCTCCTCGTCAGTCATCTTTATCTCAAAACCGCCGCCGTTGCCGATGCCCTCGCAAGTCTTGTAAACGTCCATAAGAGTGGTGAGCTTCATGTTAGGACAAAGTATCTTCTTTGAGAGTATGTAAAACTCCTTCTCAGGGAATCTGTACTGCAAATGCTCAGCAATGGAAATCTCAGTGCCTATGATGAACTCCTTTGCGTCAGACTCAGCCGCAAAATTCATTATGCCGGAAGTCGAACCAACATAATCAGCCATTTCGCTTACAGCAGGGATACACTCAGGGTGACAAAGCACCAGTGCATCAGGGTGAGCCGTCTTAGCCGCTATCATGTCAGCCTTTGTTACCGACGCATGAACAGGACATCCGCCCTGCAAAAGCATTATATCCTTTTCAGGACAGGCTTTTTTTACGAATGCACCAAGATTGCAGTCAGGAATGAACAGTATCTTGTCAGCGTCCATGTTCTTTACTATCTTCACCGCAGACGAGGAAGTAACGCAAACGTCGCAAACCCTCTTGAGTGCGGCTGTGGTGTTTATGTAGCATACTACCTTTCTGTCAGGCTCCTGCGCCTTTATCATTTCTATCATCTCAGGTTCCATTTGCTCTGCCATTGGACAGCCTGCCGATGGATTTGCAAGATAAACGTTCTTGTCAGGGTTGAGCATTTTTGCCGCCTCAGCCATAAAATGCACTCCGCACATAAGTATGTTTTTGTTTGAGACCTTCTGCGCCTCAACGCTTAGCTTGTATGAATCACCTGTAATATCTGCTACCTCTACTATCTCCTTAGCCTGATAGCTGTGCGCAAGTATACAAATATCGTTTTCTTTCTTTAACTGAAGAATTTTTTCCTGTACGTCCTTTATCATATCCAGATCATGCCTTTCGACCTTTGAAAAGCATATCCTCCTTTCGGTGTTTCGGCGTTTGCCGAAAGATTTATACCATATTATTATAGTATGATATAGACATTTTGTCAAGGGCATTTGTACCATAACAAGCCATGCACTTGACAAATTCATCAACAGGGTGTATAATCAACAGTGTTGACAATCAACTGCCTTGACATTTGGAGGAATAACAATGAACGATAAAACAGCCCAGCGTTTTGGAGAAGTTTTCAGACGATTTTTTGAAACAGGATATATGGACGACCTTGCAGAGCTTTTTCAGGGCGAAAGCAAAGTGATAGTCTATCTTAGCACAGCCGAGGGCATAGTCTACCCCTCAGACATAAGCCGTGACCTTATGATATCACGTCAGCGAGCAACGTCAGTGCTCAGTGCAATGGAGAAAAAAGGCTTTGTTAGCCTTGTGCGTGACCCTGAGGATAAACGCCGTGTTCAGGTGAAACTCCTCCCAAAAGGTGAAAAATCCATTGAAGAAAAGCAGCAGCGTCTTGAAAAATATTTCAGCGTGTTCGTTGACGCATTGGGTGAGGAAAATCTCAAAAACCTCCTTGACAGCTCCGAAAAAGCTGTCGAGGCACTTGAACATACAATGAAGGGCAACTCTCAGAAAGTCTGAGGTGCGGAAAGGAAACTGCCATGAACATTTATAACGAATTTAGAAAAACGGCAATAAACCGCTATAGCAAGACCGCTCTCGTGATGATGAATGACGAGGGTGAAACAAAGGAATATACATTCGGACAAACTTTGCAGCAGGCTGATATTTTTTGCAGCCGCCTTAAAGCCATGGGCGTCGTGGCAGGGGATAGGGTCTGTATCGCCTCTGAGGGCAGACCTGAGTGGAATATCGCATTTCTCGCCTGTGCAAAGCTAAACGCCACAGCCGTCCTTTTGGATTATTCGCTTCCTGTGGCAGAGCTTGTCGCACTGGTGAAAAAGTCACAGCCTGTGTGCGTTGTCACTTCTCAAAAGGCGGCAAAGAAGCTTACAAGCGTGAAAAATATACCTGTTCTCGATATCCAAAACCAGCTTGACAGACTTGACGGTTCAGGGGAAAATATACTCCGCCAAGGTGAAGTAGGCGACCCTGATATCGCAGTGATAATCTTTTCAAGCGGTACGACAAGGACAGCCTCAGGCATCATGCACACCCACGATTCTCAGATAAATTCTTGCAAAATGGTCTGCCAGTGCAACGGCATAACCGATAACGAGCGTTACCTTGGTATCCTGCCAAACAGCCATATCTACGGGCTTTTCGCACAGGTCTTAGCCCCACTCCTCACAGGCGGAACAGTGTGCTTTATAGAGTCCCTCTCCGCCAAAGGTCTTTCCGCAGGCTTCCAAAACTTCAAGCCGACAGTTTTCCCTGGCGTACCAAAGGTCTATGAGCTTTTGAAAACCCAGATAATGCAGCAGATCAACGCAAGCAAAGTATCTTCAGCACTTTTCAAGAAAATGTTTCCTGTTGCACTTCATCAGCGTAAGATCTACGGCATAAACAGCGGCAAAAAGATCTTCGCAAAGATACACAAAGCCTTGGGCGGTGAGCTTAGATTTCTCTGCTCCGCAGGTTCGCCGATGTCAAAGGATACATTTGATTTCTTCTACGGCACAGGCTTTAATATTGTGAACAACTACGGTGCGACCGAAACGAGCATACCAACTATCGGCACATATGGCAAGCACGTCTATGCTGACACCTGCGGCAAGCCGTATCCTGATATAAAAGTTAAAATCGACCGCAGCGGTGAGCTTCTCATAAAGTCACCTTATATGATGATAGGCTACTATGGCGACAAAAAGTCCACAGATGAAGCTTTCAATCCTGACGGCTGGTTCAAGTCAGGCGACCTTGCAAGGTTCGATAAGCATAAAAATATCGTTATTCTCGGCAGATGTAAAGAAAATATCGTCCTATCCACAGGCAAAAAAGCCGCCCCTGACGATATCGAACAGGTCTATAGGGGCATCGAGAGCGTTGACGAGCTTGTGGTCTGCGGAGTGCCTGCGAAAGAGGGAAGCTATGATGAGGTACACGCCTTTGTGGTCTGTGCTGAAGATAAGCGTGAGCAGACGGAAGAAAAGCTAAAAGAAATAAGCTCCTCCGCAGGTCAGGCAATGAAACTAAGCGGCATACATTTTGTGGATTCTATACCAAGAACAGCTATCGGCAAGCCAAAGCGTTATCTGCTGAAGAAAATGGTCATGGAGGATAACCTCGACAGCCTTACAAAGCAGGCGAAAAATAGTATCGACCCGTCGGATATCCCGTCAATGGTGAGAAACGCCGTGGCAAAAATAGCACACGTTCAGCCGAATGAAGTCAAGCTCAGTACAAAATTTTTGCAAGAGTTCACCATAGACTCCCTCTCAGCTATCGAGCTTGCATTGGAGATAGAGGAGTTCAGTGGTGTGCGTGTTGACGGCTGTATGGATAAGGATATGACCGTGGGCAAGCTTATCGCCCTCGTGCAAAACCCAAACCGCATAAAGCCGCAAACAGTGAAATCAATGCTCTATCCTCTGGACAAGAAAAAGATAGACTATCGTATTTACCGCTTTTACAGAAATCTTGTGACAGCGTTCTATGAAGTCAAGGTCACCAACGAGGAAAATCTACCTGATAAGGACGGTTATATAATCTGTGCAAATCACGTTTCAAATTTTGATTTTATCTTCCTCACCCTGAATTTCAGATACGAGCGTTTTGCAAAATTCTGCTGTATGGCGAAAAAGGAGCTTTTCAACGGCAGTATAGCCAGTCGACTTATAGTAAGAATAGGCGGTATGGTGCCTGTTGACAGGGGCGGAAGAGTAGACGAAACAATGGCGGCTCTGCGTAAAAAGCTTGGTCAGAAATGGGGTGTGCTAGTTCACCCGGAGGGTACAAGAAGCAAAACTGGTGAAATGGGCAAGTTCAAAAGCGGTGCAGCCGTCCTTGCTATCGAAGCCAATGTACCTATAGTACCAGCCTACATCAAAGGCGGACACGAGATATTCCCACCAGACAGAAAGCTCCCAAGGCTTTTCAACTGGAAGCGTCTTAGCAAATATAAAGTAAAAGTCGTTTACGGTGAGCCGATATATCCAAACGGGGAAAGCCCTGAGGAACTTATGGCGAAAGTTCGTGATTCTGTGCTTGCCTTGAAAAACGAAGAGAACTGATTTAAAGTGAGGAGTGAGGAATGACAAATGAGGAATTAGGAATGAGGAATGAGGAATTAGCATAGCTGCGGTTTGAGATACTCCAAGAGGTAAGTTAATAAGACCATTGGTGAGTTAATTGTGCGAACGCAGTTCGCAATGAAAAAATCATCGCCGCAGGCGATACCTTCATTCCTCACTCCTCACTCCTCATTCCTCATTCAACCTCATTCCTCACTAAATTGTTTGACAAGTCGCAAAATATGTAGTATAATGTATTAATACGCTGATACGGTGACGTGTTATTGTAATATTTTGTTAAGGAATGAATATTTATGACTTTTGAGGAAGTAAAAAAGGTCACGGAGATCCTGCTGGAGTTTCTGCCTAATACACTGAAGCTTTTTGCATGGACCATCGTGCTTTCAATACCTGTGGGAGTGCTTGTGACAATGCTGAAAAAATGCCGCTTCAAGCCTATCTCGTGGCTGACAAATCTCTATATACTTGTCATGCGTGGCACACCGCTCATGCTTCAGATAATCGCTATCTACTATGCAGTACCGCTTATTATCGCAAGTGCTGCAAAGCAGGGCAAAACAGGCGGTATCTATGACGTGCTCACCAATATAAAAAACAACGAGAACTATATGTTTATCGCCCTTGTTACGGCATTTGTCCTTAACTATGCGGCGTATTTCGCAGAGATATTCAGAGGCGGTATCGAGGCTATCCCAAAGGGACAGTACGAAGCGGCTTCAATGCTCGGCATGACGAAAATGCAGACATTTTTTAGAATAATCCTGCCCCAGGTCACAAAGCGTGTTATCCCTGCCACATCGAATGAGGTTATCGTCCTTGTAAAGGATACCTCACTCGCAAACGTTATCGCATTCGCTGAGATAACAATGAAGGCAAAACAGCAAATGAACCTGTATAGCTCAATAACACCGCTTTTTATCGCAGGCGCATTCTATTTCGTACTCAACGCTATCGTGACGGTGGCATTTGCCGTTATCGAAAAGAAATTCGACTATTATAAATAAGGAGAACTCATATGGCTATTCTTGAAGTGAAAAATATTTCTAAAAGCTTTGACAGCCTTAGGGTGCTCAAAGATATTTCTTTTAACGTTGAGGTGGGCGAGGTAGTCGCAATAATAGGTCCGTCAGGAAGCGGTAAATCAACGCTTCTGCGTTGTATAAACCAGCTTGAAAAAGCAGACGGTGGAGAGATAAACGTTGACGGCGTGAATATGTTCCATACAGAAAATGGCAAGGCGGCGTATGCACCCTCTAAGACCCTCAGGGATATACGCCTGAAAATAGGTCTTGTGTTCCAGAATTTCAACCTTTTTCCGCACTTTTCTGTAAATCAGAATATAATGGAAGCCCCTCTCTATGTCCTTAAACAGCCAAAAGCGGAGGCAAAAGCCAACTGTGAGGAGCTTTTAAAGAAAATGGGACTCGAAACTAAAGGTAAGTCTTATCCCTGCGAGCTTTCAGGCGGTCAGCAGCAGCGTGTATCTATCGCAAGAGCATTGGCTTTGAAACCGCAGATACTTTTCTTTGACGAGCCGACCTCCGCACTTGACCCTGAGCTTACAGGTGAGATATTAAAGGTAATAAAAGAGCTCGCCAAAGAGAAAATGACCATGGTCATCGTCACCCATGAAATGGCATTCGCCCGTGATGTGGCAAACCATGTTATCTTTATGGACGACGGCTATATCGTGGAGGAGGGTACTCCGGAGGAAGTTTTCGGTCAGACCCAGAACGAAAGAACAAAGCAGTTCTTGCAGAGATTCAATGACAGATAGAACGGGAAAATGTTGTA
>ERZ857693.3972-NODE-3972-length-11273-cov-6.458281_pt1 | contig 11273 bp, 8 predicted proteins | sample MGYA00519765_ERZ857693 | MGnify/ENA primary metagenome ERZ857693 (study PRJEB31778, sample SAMEA3449354) | human gut metagenome | biome: human gut; feature: human-associated habitat; material: faeces | place: United Kingdom | collected 2010/2012 ... | reverse complement strand
CCTGCTCACCGTGCAGCTGGTCTACAAGCCGCTTCTTGTGCGCATGGCGAACGTATGGAACGATCCTGCGAAACGCCGCCGCTTCGATCTGATCATCCTGGGCATCTTCGTGCTCATCATCGTGCTCACTGTGGTGAATGTGGGGATCATGGCCTGGATCGGCATCCCTATCATGAGCTTCCTCTATGGCATCGATTTCGAACAGTTCAGGGGGCTGAGCTACATCATGTTGGCAGCTGGTGGCGTAACCGCTGCGATCGATTTTCTCTACCAGACCATCACGATCATGCGTCGTCAGAAAGACGTGACGAAGCTCTACGTCATCACGCTCGGTTTCTCGCTGTTCGTGCCTACGCTGCTCGTCATCTTCACGGGGTTGCCAGGCGCGGTGATCGGGTACTTGATCGTGATGACACTGCTCTTCGTCCTGTTGGTTTGGGAGTACTTGCGCATTCGTTCAAGCTTGAACAGGCAAGATCGCGCTCCACGTCCACGCGATCGTGCATCCGAAGCGCAAGAAGCGCAAGAAGAGCCCTTGCGTGAAGACGCGCTGATGCAAACAGCGCGTGCTCCTAGGAGGGCTTCATAAGAGCGCGCAGTTTTTCGCTTGCGTGCTTGCCCGCTGCATCAACGATGGAAGAGCTTCTGCATCTCGGAGAAGAGCTGCTTGCGCGTGAGCACGAGCAGCAATACCAAGAGCAATCGGAGAATAAAGACCATGAATTTCTTCGATACTATCAAGAAAATCGTGCAGTTGATTTCCAGACATAGTCTTTCCTTCTGTTTCAAAGTTTCGGATAAAATGTTCCAAACGATTTAACTTTGAAGTATTGACTCCGGTATTTGTTAAACAAAGAGATTGTGTAAAACCTTCTTCTCCATCAAAACAGGTATACTCAATTGACATTAGCCCAATATCCGCTGTACAGGTGACACCCATCGTCTCAGCAAGCGTATTCATAGAACTTCGTACACGCCATGCACCGGTTCCACAGGATAAGAGCATGATACCTACTCTGCCGATAATAGAAGCCTTTTCTGTAAGACTTGCCTGTGTGACCGGAATATTTTCTCCATTATTGTCAGTATATTCATGCCAGAGAACATCCATGTGATTTTTTTGTATTGTTGACTGACTCATTTTAACACTTCCCTTTACAGCTCTTTATAGATTCTTTATAGATTTCGTTACAGTTCAAGACTTTTTACCCCGGCTTTTTTAATCATTTTTTCACGACAGGTTAAAACAAGTCCATCTACCTCACTCAAATGGTGTAACATTTTCTTTTCAAATTCACGGATAGGAAGAAGAATACCGATTTCATCAAAAGTCTGTTCTTTCTTTAATCCGGTTTCCTGTCCGTAATAAACGATCGCATGAGGAGCTTCTTTTTGGATATTATGGAAGGTATTCCATACAACAGCGTAAGCCTGTGCTTCAGTTAAACCTAACTTTTTCGTATCAGGAAGTGCATAGAGAATCATAATACCACGTCGTTTATTTTCTTTTTTCTCCGTAATATTCATCTCGCTGTCGCCAACATAGGAACGAACGATATCATATCCATCGGCAAGATAAAGTTTAGAACGAGGCGCACATTCATGATTCTTATAAATTTCTTTAAATTTACTATACTCTCTACTGGAAACGATTTTCTTTGCTGTAGGCAAAAGCTCTCCGTCAGGATTTGTTAAAAGAACAGGATTCATTCCGGCTTTTCCATGAAATTTTTTAGGAATCAGGTACGCATCTCTTAAAAGATCAAACATACTTTTTCCGCAAAGTTTTAATAAAAGAGCGGTGACATCACCGTTTTGATAGGCATAAAAGAGTACTTTGGAAAAATGTTTCGGATCATCCGATTCTAATAAATGATTATCATCCATTGCATCATAAAAAACATCCATTAATTTTTTGCAGGAATCCGGAGAAGCAAGGATCTGGGAAAAAATAGCTTCAACCTCTTCCTCTCTTGGTAAAACAGTTTGCATAATAACACCTGGCTTTCCTTTCGTATGGCTTAAGTATAGAAAGGAAAAGTTCTGACATCAAATGTTTTATTTACATATTGAATATGTGTAGGATATATCGGATGCAAGATGACTCCCACATCTACGATATATCTTGAATAGAAATATAAAATTTTTCCATTATTTTTATCTTGAATCCATATTCATAATGCGTTATAATAAACGAGTAAATAAATACAGAATCTTCGGGGATGGGTGTAATTCCCTACCGGCGGTATTTGTTTCAGATGAAGCAGCTATTTATGAGCGAACGAATCTGGTAACATAAGCCCGCGAGCCATTGGCATGATTCGGTGCGAATCCGAAGCCGACAGTACAGTCTGGATGAGAGAAGAATGAGAAGAGAGCGGTTTTTATAGTATTTTTATTATGTTGAATGAAGCATCAGGTAAAGGATAGAGTCAGTAAAGGATAGAATTACATGATGTGGACTCTGACGCATAATATTATATCAGTTCGTTTAAAAGTGTAGCTTAACCCCGATAATATTTCTATCGGGGTATTTTTTATGGATTAAAAAAGCTAAAGTTTCCTTCCCTGTTCAAACTTTATTATTTGGAGAGAATGTATTGTGTTTTTCGTAATGTATTTTCAGAGCTTTTTGTAAAATCAAGGACAAAAAGATTTCGAGAGTGCATAGTAAAAGAATGGAGGAATTTAAAAATGAGTCAGTATTATCTTGGATTTGATGCAGGAACGCAGAGTGTAAAAGTAGCGGTATATGATGAGAATATGAATTGTATCGTATCTTCTTCCGCACCAACAACATTAACTTATCCGGAGCCGGGATGGGTAAGTATGGACGTGGATGAGTATCTGGCACTCACGATTAAAGGAATGAAGGAATGTGCTTCTTTGATGAAGGAAAAAGGACTGGATGTGACAAAGATTAAGTCGATTATGGGAGATGGTATTATCTGTGGTATCTGCGGTGTAGATAAAGACGGTAATGCGATCACACCATATATTAATTATCTTGATTCACGTACAAAGGATGATGTAGATCTCGTAAATAGCTGGGATTTAGACATTTTTGGAAAAGAAACAGGTAATCCGGAAGCAAACTGTATGTTCCCTGCCATGTTTGCCCGCTGGTTCTTAAAAAATATAGAAGGCTTTAAAGAAAACGGTGCAAAGTTTATTCATGATGCACCGTATGTACTGGCACATCTTGCAGGTCTTTCTGCAAAAGATATGTTTATTGACTGGGGAACAATGTCTGGATGGGGACTTGGATATAAAGTAGAAGAGAAATGCTGGTCGAAAGAACAGCTTGATCTTCTCGGTATTCCGGAAGAAATGATGCCACGAATCGTAAAGCCATGGGATATCATCGGACATTTAACAGAAGAAATTGCACAGGAAACAGGACTTCCGGCAGGAATTCCTATTTGTGGAGGTGCAGGAGATACTATGCAGTCCATGATCGGAAGTGGAAATATGAAGCCAGGACAGGCAGTTGATGTTGCGGGAACCTGTTCGATGTTCTGTGTATCTACAAAGGGAATTATACCGGAATTAAGCAAGAAAGGAGCCGGCCTTGTATTTAACAGCGGTTCTCTTCCAGATACGTATTTTTACTGGGGCTATATCCGTACCGGCGGTCTTGCATTACGTTGGTTCAAGGATAATATCTGTAAAAAGGCAGAAGACGATAATTATTATCGAGTATTAGAAGAAGATGCCAGAAAAGTGCCGGCAGGTTCAGATGGTGTACTTTTCCTTCCATATCTGACAGGTGGAATCAATGATATTCCGGATGCGGTAGGATGCTTCTTAAACATGACAATGGATACAGATCAGGCGACCTTATGGCATGCTGTTTTAGAAGCGATCGGTTATGACTATATGGAAATCACAGATCTGTATCGTTCTGCGGGAATTGACTTAAGCCGCATCACAATTACAGAAGGCGGAAGTCGTGATAATATGTGGAACCAGATGAAAGCAGATATGTTAGACAGTCGTACAGTCACATTAGAGAATGCGGCCGGTGCCGTTATGACAAACTGTATGTTTGGTGCCTATGCAGTAGGAGATGTAGACAATATCACCGAAGCTTTATCAGGGAATATTCACCTGAAAAATGTATTTGAACCTTCCAGGGAAAATGTAGAATTTTACCGTAAACAATATGAGAAAAAAACATACCTCGTGAAAAATACCATGAAGGAAGCTTTCGAAATCCTCAAGGAGCTGAGATAGTCTGCTTGGAAACAGACGACCGTTGAAGGAGCTAGCTATAGCAGAAACTCCCTGACCGAACCCCCCCCACACCATCAATTTATAGAAGTCAGAAAATGCAAACTCCTGTAATAGGAAAATGTGATGTCGGAGCAAGTAAAAATGCGGTGACGCATTTTCTACGCCGCGATTATCTTCACATTTTCCTATTACAGGAGTTTGCATTTTCGTCTTCCATATGATATAATTGTCGCTGTGCTTTGGAGATGTACCCAAGTGGCTGAAGGGTCCGCACTCGAAATGCGGTAGGTCGGCTATAACCGGCGCGAGGGTTCAAATCCCTCCATCTCCGTTTAATGTACTCTCAGAGTCTTTCTTGCACTTGCTTTTGTGGCTGATTTTCCGCCAGTCGCACCCGAATTTCATCAACGTACGCACCGCATACGTCTCAAAAATTTGGGCATAACTGACAAAAATCTTCTCACAAAATCAAGCACAAAAAGATTCCGATAATACATTTTAGATGACCAGAGGTTAGGTGATAAGGAATATAAGAGCGGCAGGGCTTTGAAGATAGAAGTCATGTCGCTTTTCTTATGTGGTGTAACAGTTAGTATATTGGATTTTTGAAATGAGGTGAAAAACGTGAAGAATATTGTAATGGGAATACTGGCGCATGTAGATGCTGGAAAGACAACATTATCGGAAAGTATGTTGTATTTATCGGGAACGGTACGTAAGCTTGGACGAGTCGATCACAAAGATGCTTTTCTTGATACGTATGCATTAGAGAGAGACAGAGGAATTACGATTTTTTCAAAACAGGCTGTTTTTTCACTTGGAAATAAAAAAGTGAACCTTTTAGATACACCGGGACATGTTGATTTTTCTGCGGAAATGGAACGAACACTGCAGGTACTTGATTATGCGGTGCTTGTTATCAGCGGAGCAGATGGTGTACAGGGACATACGGAAACTTTATGGAAGCTGTTAAAGCTTTATGATATCCCTACATTTATTTTTATTAATAAGATGGATCAGCAGGGAACAGATCAAGCGGCATTGCTTTCAGAATTAAAGGAACGTCTTGATGAAGGATGCATTGCCTTTGGGAAGGAAGAGAGTGCAGAAACCCTGGAAGAGCTGGCAATGACCGATGAAAAGGTACTGGACTATTTTATGGAGCATGAAAGTATCCGGAAGGAAGAAATCTGTCGCTTGATAAAGGAAAGAAGAGTATTTCCATGTTATTTTGGTTCAGCATTAAAGTTAGAGGGAGTACAGGAACTTCTTTATGGGTTTGAACGGTATATGGAGCCGTATACGGGAACAGAAGAATTCGGAGCGAAAGTATTTAAGATTTCCAGAGATGATAAGGGAGAACGTCTCACATTCTTAAAAGTAACTGGTGGAAAGCTTGTTGTAAAGATGCCGGTGAATCTGGTGGATAAAGAAGAAAAGGTGAATCAGATCCGTATTTATTCCGGAGCAAAGTATGAGACAGTAAATGAGGTGGAAGCCGGAGGTGTCTGTGCGGTTACAGGACTGGTTTCTTCTTATATCGGACAGGGATTTGGTGTGGAAAAAGGTACAGCTGCCCCGTTTTTAGAACCGGTTTTAACATATCAGATGATTTTGCCGGATGGAGCGGATACGACAAAGGTTCTCCGAGAGTTGAAACAATTAGAGGAGGAAGAACCACTTCTTAATATTGTATGGAATCCTGCATTAGAAGAAATTCATGTACAGTTAATGGGAGAAGTGCAGACAGAAATTTTAAAGACAATGATTGCGGAGCGTTTTCATTTAGATGTTGAGTTTGGTACGGGAAAGATTGTATATAAGGAAACGATAAAGAATCCTGTTGTGGGAGTCGGACATTACGAACCACTTCGTCATTATGCAGAAGTTCATCTTAAAATGGAGCCTCTTGAAACCGGCAGCGGACTTGTTTTTGATGCAGATTGCAGTGAGGATGTTCTTGATAGAAACTGGCAGCGCCTGATTCTGACACATTTGCAGGAAAGAGAACATCCGGGAGTGCTTACCGGCTCACCGATTACAGATATGAAGATAACAATCGTAGCAGGAAGGGCACATTTGAAACATACCGAGGGCGGTGACTTCCGTCAGGCAACTTACCGGGCTGTCAGACAGGGCTTAAAGTCTGCGGAAAGTATATTGCTAGAACCATGGTACTCTTTTGTTTTAGAAGTTCCGTCTGATCAGGTAGGCAGGGCGATGTCAGATATCGGACAGATGAATGGAAGTTTTGAAGGTCCGGAGGCGGAGGATAAGCAGGGAATGGTGCGGCTTACCGGAACGGCACCAGCTTCGGAAATGCGTGATTATCAGCGGGAAGTCTGGGCTTATACGAAAGGACGTGGGCGAATCACATTCACTTTAAAAGGATATGAACCTTGTCATAATGCAGAAGAAGTGATAGAACAGATTGGATATGACAGTGAGAGAGATATTGATAATCCAACCGGTTCTGTTTTCTGCGCACATGGTGCTGGATTTCTTGTAAAATGGGACGAAGTACCGGAATATATGCATATAAAAGAAGATTTTTTATCAGAAGGATCTGATGAGATATCAGAAGAAGAGCAGACGATAACAGGAAATGCCCGTTTTGGAAATAGTAGTTATTCTTCAGGATATGGAGATGATCCGGAACTCCTTGCAATCATGGAGAGAGAGTTTGGCTCAAAGCAAAAAGAAAGAGATCGTTACAGTGGTTATCGTAAACAGACAGTGTCGGCACCAATGCCCCGGAAAACTGTTATAAAAGATACCGAACCGAAAAAAGAATATTTACTTGTAGATGGATATAATGTTATTTTTGCCTGGGAAGAATTAAATGAACTTGCCAAAGCAAGCATTGATGCTGCAAGAAATAAGCTGATGGATATTTTAAGTAACTATCAGGGATTTACAGGCTGTACATTGATTCTTGTTTTTGATGCATATAAAGTAAAAGGAAGTCAGGGAGAAGTGCAGAAATACCATAATATTTATGTTGTGTATACAAAAGAAGCGGAAACAGCAGATCAGTATATTGAAAAGACGACACATGAAATCGGCAGAAAGTATAAGGTCACAGTAGCGACTTCGGATGCTTTAGAGCAGGTTATTGTTATGGGACAGGGCGCATACCGTATTTCTGCAAGAGATTTTTATGAAGAGGTAGAACGGACAGAAAAGCAGATTCGGGAGATAAATGGGCAGCAGCATGGTGAGAAAAGAAATTATCTTTTGGATTATGCAAAAGAAGAGGATGCAAAACATATGGAAGAAGTAAGGCTTGGGAAAAAGTCAGAGAAACTTGACAAAACCACTGTCTGCGACCCTAAGTAAATCCTAGTAAAGTAGTGTGGTATGCACAAAAAAACAAAGGGAAAAAGGGGCTGTTTTATTGACTTTTGAAAGTCTCTATGTTATATATGGAATTTAGACGTTACGATGAATGTACGCTCGGAATCTTTTCATAAAATCAAGCACAAAAGACTCGAGAGTACATAGGAGATGATAGGAGGAAACTATGCTTGAATTACAAAATATCAGCTATATGGTTGATGATGATGATAAAGAGATTTTAAGAGATATTAATCTTGCATTTGATGAGAAGTTTGTTGCGATTACAGGACCAAATGGAAGTGGAAAGTCCACTCTTGCAAAGATTATCGCCGGCATCTTAAAACCAACATCCGGTAAGATTTTATTAGATGGTGAGGACATTACAGACCTGAATATTACAGAAAGAGCAAAGAAAGGGATTAGCTATGCTTTCCAACAGCCTGTAAAGTTTAAAGGATTAAAAGTAAAAGATTTAATGAGCATTGCCTCTGGAAAGACATTAGATATTGCCGGAATCTGTGATATTCTTTCTCAGGTAGGATTATGTGCAAGAGATTATATTAACAGAGAACTGAATGGCAGTCTTTCAGGCGGTGAGCTTAAACGTATAGAGATTGCTATGATCAAGGCGAGAGCAACAAAGCTTTCCGTATTCGATGAACCAGAAGCAGGAATCGATCTGTGGAGCTTTAACAGCCTTATTCATGTATTTGAAGATCTTCATGAGAAGACAGACGGTACGATCCTGATCATTTCCCATCAGGAAAGAATTCTTGAAATTGCAGACAGAATCATTGTAATTAATGACGGACTTGTAGAAAAGAGTGGAAAAGGAGAAGAGGTTATTCCAGAGCTCCTTTACAAATCAAGTATGTGTCAGAAATTAAACAGAGATTAGGGGGACAGAATCATGGATTTAATACAGAAAGAATTATTAGAAGAGATTGCAGATCTTCATGGAGTACCGGCCGGAGCATATAATATTCGTGCAAATGGAGCTGCTGCTGCAAGAAATACGACAGCGAACATTGATATTGTTTCTAAAGAAGATAAACCGGGAATCGACATTATCATCAAGCCGGGAACAAAGAAGGAAAGCGTGCATATCCCGGTTGTGATCAGTCAGACAGGGCTTACCGACCTTGTTTATAATGATTTCCATATTGGTGATGATTGTGATGTGACGATCGTAGCAGGCTGCGGAATTCATAATGGTGGTGACGGACTTTCACAACATGATGGTATTCATGAATTTTTTGTTGGGAAGAATTCTAAGATTCGTTATGTAGAGAAGCATTATGGTAATGGTGACGGCAAAGGCGGTAAGGTGATGAATCCAAAGACGATCATTCATCTTGACGAGAATGCATATTTTTATATGGATACCGTACAGATTAAAGGAATTGACAGCACAATGCGTGAGACAGAAGCCGATTTAAAAGACGGAGCAAAGCTTGAGATTTCTGAGAAGCTTATGACACATGGAGAGCAGAAAGCAGAAACACAGTTTGCAGTGGACTTAGACGGTGAGGGAAGCAGTGCGAATGTTGTATCCCGTTCCGTTGCACGTAATGATTCTTATCAGATGTTCCGTGCGAAAATCTCAGGTAATAATGCCTGTGCCGGACATAGCGAATGTGATGCGATCATCATGGATAACGCAAGGGTTTGTGCGATTCCTGAATTAGAGGCGAACAATCTGGATGCAGAACTGATTCATGAGGCAGCAATCGGTAAGATTGCAGGGGAACAGCTTATTAAACTTATGACATTAGGTCTGACAGAAGAAGAAGCAGAAGAAATGATCATTTCCGGATTCTTAAAATAGTGATATACTAAACCTTATAATATACAGTCATTTGTGAATGAAGTGTAACATTGCGGAAACTTGAGTACAACTGGCGGAATTTAACCCCAAAAGCAAGTATCGAAAGATTCTGAGACTACATAAGAATACTAAGGGGGGACTTTTTATGAGACAATGTATGGATATGGATAATTTACATAAAAGATTAAAAAGAGTAGATGGGCAGATTAAGGCAATTGACCGTATGATCGAACAGGATGTTCCATGCGAAGATATCATTATACAGATTAATGCAGCGAAAACTGCCCTGCATAAGATTGGGCAGGTAGTATTAGAAGGACATTTGAATCATTGTGTAAAAGATGGAATTGCACATGGTGATGCAGAGAAAACAATCGCAGATTTTGCAAAGGCTTTAGAATATTTTTCAAGATTATAAAACGGATGAAGCAATGAAATAAAGAGGACATAGAATTTTTTTAGAATTTTATGTCCTTTTTTGTTATAAAAAGTGCAAAACAAAATAGCTACAGGATGGATATTTTTATTGCTACAAAAATAAAATCAACTTATAATATAAGAATATATTTTCGGAATTTTATAAGCGGATAAGATCAGGCTGGGAAATATCCGAATCAGATGAGAAAATGTGAGGTGTTAATATGAGCAGAACAGACGAAGAAATCAAAAGATATGAAACGAAGATGAAGTCTTGTACGACAATGACAGATTTACTGGTAGCGATGTCTTCCTGGCAGAGCTATGCACAAAGTTATAATTTAAGCACAGAAGAAAAGCGAATGGTAGATGAAGCGTATCTGAAGGCGGAAGAAAGACTGATTACTGCGGTAAAGCCAAGTTTATGGTAAGTTTTTGATTATAGATCTGCAGGAATATAAGTTTGCAGTGATAGCTGCATTAATAAAAGATTCAAGTCGAGCAGCCGCGAGACTTGGCGCGTGATTCTGGTCAGCGTAAGCTGACATATTCTTTACAGAATCACTGCGCATCCTCGCGGAGCGTTTATCTCAGTCGGAGATTGGACTCCCACTGAGACAAATTTGCTGTCACTCACCACCTGAAAGAGGTGGGAGTCTTCTCGACTGAGATAAACAGATTGCTAGTGGAGGGAGACAAAATGAACGGAACGAAAGGAAAAATGGCAGAGGCATTTAAGGAGCTTGTGTGTAAGAAGTCATTTCAGAAGATTACGATAAGCGATATCGCAAAAGAGAGCGCCATGACCAGAGAAAACTTTTATTATCATTTCCGGGATAAATATGACATCATGCACTGGATTTTTGAACAGGAAATCGTAGAAAAACTTCCGTCAGAAGAGGAATCGTTTGAAATGTGGTTTCATACATTATTTATGAACACATGTGAGGATTATAAATATTACAGAAAGCTGATAAAGAATCTGAGTGTAGAGGAAGTACGCAGTGACTTATATAAACTATTTGAACACAGAGTACGTCTTATGGTCGAAGAGTGTCTGGATGATTCTGTGTGGAATCTGCGTAAGGAGAAGGAAGATTTTACAGTAGTATTTTTTACGGAGGCTTTTCTTGGATTTTATATCAATTACGTCAGGGAGCATGAGGAAATTAATCTTCAGTTACTCCAAATGGAAATAAAGTTTCTCTTTGATAAATTTCTTTCAACCGTAAGAATTACGAAAGAGTAAGTAACCGAGCAAGAAACATAATAATTAGATAAAATATCTAAAAGAAAGATAGGAATAATTACTGAAATAGTGCAAAATAGCCCATGAAAATGGAATTGTAAGGTAAAAAAACGAAAAAATATCGTAAGAAATATGACAGATTCTCACATAATTCTTACAATGTAAAAAGACAAATACCCCTATAAGTGTTATATTTAAATCAGC
>ERZ857693.3967-NODE-3967-length-11290-cov-3.341611_pt1 | contig 11290 bp, 9 predicted proteins | sample MGYA00519765_ERZ857693 | MGnify/ENA primary metagenome ERZ857693 (study PRJEB31778, sample SAMEA3449354) | human gut metagenome | biome: human gut; feature: human-associated habitat; material: faeces | place: United Kingdom | collected 2010/2012 ... | reverse complement strand
TCGTCGAGCAGCAGCAGGTCCGGGGCCTCAAGCAGCAGCTTGCACAGGGCCACGCGGCGGCGCTCGCCACCGGAGCACACGTTGACCGGGGTGTCCGGGTCCGGGCACTGCAGGGCGTCCATTGCCTGCTCGAGCTGGGAGTCGAGGTCCCAGCCGTCGGCGGCGTCGATCTCGGTCTGCAGCTTGCCCATCTCTTCCATCAGGGCGTCGAAGTCGGCGTCCGGATTGGCCATCTCCTCACCGATTTCATTGAATCGGGCGACCTTCTCGGCAATCGGGCCGAACGCCATCTTGATGTTCTCGCCCACGGTCTTGGTGTCGTCCAGCGGCGGCTCCTGCTGCAGGATGCCGACCGTGAAGCCCGGGGTCAGGCTGGCCTCGCCGTTGCTCACGGTCTCCAGGCCGGCCATGATCTTGAGCAGGGTGGACTTACCCATGCCGTTCGGGCCCACGACGCCGATCTTTGCGCCGGGCAGGAAGCTCAGGGTCACGTCATCGAGAATCACGCGGTCGCCGTAAGACTTGCGGGCCTTGATCATCTGAAATACGAATTCTGCCATGTTGTGCAGTTACTCCTTAAAAAGGGGTTGAAATTCCGCTGTTTCTTTAGTCTTTAGTTTGTGATGGATACGCTGTGTGCAGCGCGGAGCACGCCCCCCGAATCACGGATCGCGGTGCGCCGCGTCAGGCCTGTGCCGCCCTGTCCGCATAACGATCGAATCCACGCCAAACCACCGCCCACCATGGTATCGGAAGGGCTGGAATGGCGGGCGTCGCTATGGCTTGGAGGGGTAATGGATGGGCCTGACATTGCCGTGGCGCGACGCGCCGGGCGGCGCGCCGTGGTCCAGTGATGCTGTAGTATATCCTCTTGTGCTTCATTGAGGTACAGATGGCCCCGTAGCTCAGTTGGTTAGAGCGCCGCCCTGTCACGGCGGAGGTCACCGGTTCAAGTCCGGCCGGGGTCGCCACCAAGCTCCTGACAAATGTCAGGAGCTTTTTTGTTCTTTTGCCGTATTTCGTGGTGTAGGGCGAAATATGGGGTTATAGGCCAAAATGTGTGTCTGGTGTTTAGTCGTTTGATGGCCATTCGACTCTGGCATGGAAGCTGTTTCAGTCGATGCCGATGCCGTATCGCATGGAAATACCGAAGGTTTCGTGCTGGCCTTGGGGCTCTGCTCGACACGCCGATAGTCTGAATGACAACGTTTGCTATTGAATGACAACGTTAGCGTTAACAGTGCTTATAAATGGTGAAAAACGTGTGCAGGGTCACATTGGCAGAACGTGCGCGAGATATGACAAATCATGAAAAATACGCTATGGGAGGTCATGGCAACTCGTTACTATTTTCGCTGTCTCGTACGCCACACAAGCCTTCAAGGAGTAAGCCATGACCACGCTCGCCATTGATATCGGAGGAACTAAGATCGCCGCCGCCGTCTGCGATGAAAACGATAGCATCATCCAGCGCTGGCGCGTCCCCACGCCGATGGATGCCGACGCCATCAACCAGCACATCGCCGAGGTGTACCGCGAGGCTGTGGCCGCCGGACACACCGATATCGAGGCCATCGGCATCTCCGCCGCCGGCAACGTGAGCGCCGACCGCAAGACGCTCACCTTCTCCGCCAACATCCCGGCCTGGATCAACTACGACCTGTCCGAGCACGTCGGCGCGCTGATCGACCATGCCGTGCCGGTCGTTGTCGAGAACGACGCCAACTGCGCCGGCTGGGGCGAATACGTGCACGGTGCCGGCCAGGGCAGCTCCAACATGGTCGCCCTGACCGTGGGCACCGGCCTCGGCGGCGCCATCGTGATCAACGGTCAGCTGTACCGCGGCTCCTTCGGCATGGCCGCCGAACTCGGCCACCTGCCGATGGTCCCGGACGGCGACCACTGCGGCTGCGGCCTGCGCGGCTGCGCCGAGCGCTACACCTCGGGCACTTCGCTGGAGAACTTCGCCAAGTCCGCCGTGCGCCGTCGTCCGCAGGATGCCAAGCGTCTCATGGAGCTGTGTGGCGGCGACATCTCCAAGCTGGAAGGCCCGATGGTCTCCCAGGCCGCCCAGGAAGGCGACGTGCTCGGCCTGTACGCATTCGGCAAGATCGGCGAATGGCTTGGCCGCACGATGGCCGCCGTTTCCGCCGTGCTTGACCCGGACCTGTTCGTGATCGGCGGCGGCGTGGTGGCCGTCGGCGACATTCTGCTGGAGCCGGCCCGCTACAACTACCAGCGTTTCCTGGAAGGCAGCGCCTACCGCGGCCATGCCAAGATCGTCGCCGCCACCGCCGGCCAAGACGCCGGCCTCATCGGTGCCGCCAACCTGGCTCTGCGCTGACGATGCCGCTCCGGCAACGGGGCGTTAGTCTAATGGTGAGTCATGGCCGGTGCCATGGCTCACTGCCGCGCTGATAGTGCGGTCGATGAGTTTCCGCTGCCTGACCATGGAATCGAATTTCGGGTTCTCGGCGATTTCCTCATACTCGTGTTCGGTGGTCACGCCGGCGATTTCGGCGATAATCTCCTCATAGGACGTTTCGACGGTTCGATGCACGCCGGTGACGTGCCCCTGACGTATCACGACAATGCGGTCGGATACCGCGAACACATCCGGCAGATCGTGGCAGACCATCACCACGGACCGGCCTTCGGAGCGCAGTCGCTTGATATATGCGAGCACTTCCGCCGACTGCATCACCGACAGTGCGGCGGTCGGTTCGTCCAGCAGAATAAGCTGCGGGTCATTGAGCAGCGTGCGCGCTATGGCCACGGTCTGGCGCTGGCCGACGGATAAGGATGCGATAGGGGAGCCGACCCGAATCGCCGAGCTCAGGGTCTTCAGCACGGAACGGGCACGCGAGTTCATCGAATCGTCATCGCGTATGCCAATCTGATTGATCTCCTTGCCGAGGAACAGGTTCGAGGCCACGTCCAGGTTGTCGCAGAACTCCTGCCCCTGGAACACCGATGCGATGCCCATGCGGTCCGCCTCCCTGATCGAGGGAATGGTCACCTGTTCGCCGTTGAGATAAATATGGCCGAATCCCGGCTGCAGAAATCCCGCGATGACCTTGATCAGAGTGGACTTTCCTGCGCCGTTATCGCCCACGATGGCGATGACCTCCTGGCGCTGGATGGACAGATTCACCGATTTCAACGCCTCGACGAAGCCGAACTTCACACAGATGTCCTCCAGCCGCAGCAGAGGAGGTGTGCTCGAATTCCTCATGGTGTGTTCCTTCTTATCACTCTTCTCCTGGTACCGGTCACTGGCTGACGTCATTGCGAACCGAGAACTCGATGGCGCATAATGCGCCGCCTAGCGCGCAATTGTCGTCCGGGTGGGATGACACGAGTACATCGATGGGTGCCACGGCATCAGGGAACAGCATGCGCTGCAACGCTTCATTGAACGGTTGGATGAATACGTCGCCGGTCATGGCCAGCTTGCCGCCGAGCACAATGACCTCCGGATCCACGCTGATGCACAGATCAGCCGCCACCTGACCGATACGCACGGCCGCGTCGGCGATGATGCGACGGCAACCGGGGTCGCCTTCGTTGGCAAAGGACACCAGATCATCCAGAGTCATATTGCCGTGTGTGACGCTGAGCAACTGCACCAGCCTGTTTTCCGCCACGACGGTGTCAAGGCAGCCGCGGTTGCCGCATGAACAGATGGCACCCAGCGGGTCGACCTGGATATGGCCGATTTCACCGGCCAGGCCGGTCACGCCATGCATGATTTCGCCGTTGATGACGATGCCTGCGCCAACCCCGTCGCTGGCTGAGATATATACGAAATTGCGTTTGCCTGCCGCCACGCCCATACGGGATTCGCCGTATGCCGCGAAATTCGCGTCATTATCGACGTATACGGGAACGTTGAACGCCGTGCGCAACGGGGACGTGATATCGACGCCGTCCCATCCGGGCAGAATGCCGGGAATCGCTATGGTGTGGTCGCTGGTGGCCACCGGTGCGGCCACGGCCACGCCGATGCCGACCAGCTCGCTGGCTTCGGCGTCGATGCTGCTCAGGGTCTCATTGATGAGCAGCATGGCGCGTTCCAGCGTTGTGTCCGCCTTGTGGCCCAACGGCAGGGGGAGCGTGTGCTCAGCGATGATTGACTTCGAGAAGTCAACGATAGAAAGCGTAAGATGACGTCGCGCGATCCAAAGCCCGACGCCGAGGCCCTGATGCCGTGCAAGGGTCACCAGAGTGGCTCTGCGACCGTTGCGAACGGTGCTTTTGGTCTCCAGCTGGTCTTCGTCGACGAGCTGATGGACGAGCGTGGACACGGTCGCAGTGGACAGTCCTGTCACCTCTGCGAGTTCGACCTGTGTCATGGCGCCGAACTTGTGGATGCTGGCCAGCAAGTTGGCGCGGTTTGCCTCGCGAAGCGAGGTCTGCGAACCGAAAAGCCTTGTTGCCATAAGAATCCAGTGTAGTCGTTACCGGCATGAGGCACAGCGAGGCGCAGAGCGTGGATTTTTCGGCGTGTCGCCTTGTGATGCGCGAAAAAATCGCCATTGCGTTCATTGGTCGAACGCAAACGACAGGAAATTCGCTTTCTTGAGTTTGACAACTTAACTTAATACGGTATTCTATGAGATGAACCTGAGGTTATTCTCAGGTTCGGGCGACCAAGGAGGGTTCGCCATCCCCTCGAAGATGAAGGAGAGCAAATGAAGTTCACTAAGAAGATCGTCGCCGTGGTGGCAGGCGTTGCCATGTGCGCGGGCCTCGCGGCCTGTGGTGGCAGCCGTAGCGGCCAGGCAACTGGCGGTGATGCCAAGATCGAAAAGGGTGCCACTATCGGCATTTCGATGCCGACCAAGTCCGAAGAGCGTTGGAACAAGGACGGCAACAACCTGAAGGCCAAGCTGGAGAAGGCCGGATACAAGGTCATCCTGTCTTTCGCCGACGATAAGCCGGCCCAGCAGAACGCTGACATCGAGAACATGGTCAACAACGACGCCAAGATCGTCGTGGTCGCCTCCAAGGATGGCACCGCAGTGGGCCCCGCCGTTGAGAAGGCCCGCGATGCAGGCGCCAAGGTCATCGCCTACGATCGACTGATCATGAACACCGACGCCGTCGACTACTACGCCACCTTCCAGCTGGAGCAGGTCGGCGTGCTCGAGGCCACGTGGCTCATTGACCAGCTCAAGCTTAAGGATGGCGCCACCGGCCCGTTCAATATCGAGCTGTTCACCGGTTCCCCGGATGACAACAACGCCAAGTACTTCTTCAAGGGCGCTTGGGATCTGCTGCAGCCGTACTTCGAGAAGGGCGTGCTCGTCTCCCCGTCCCAGCACGGTCAGGGTGGCGTGACCAAGGACTTCACCGTTGAGGATTGGCAGAAGATCTCCGTGATGAGCTGGAAGACCGAGCAGGCGCAGAAGGACATGGAATCCATCCTTGACTCCACCTACGCCCACGGCGAGAAGCTCGACGCGGTCCTCACTCCGTACGACGGCATCGCCCAGGGTGTGATCAACGCCATCGAATCCAAGCGTCCCGACATGAAGCCGGGCACCGACTCCTGGCCGTATATCACCGGTCAGGACGCCATGGAGATCGCAGTTGCCAACATCGCCAAGGATAAGCAGGGCGAGACCGTGTTCAAGGACGTGAACAAGCTGGCTGACGCCGTGTACGACATGGTCGTCGAGATCGCCGAGGGCAAGGAAGTCTCCGGCCTGAACGGCAAGTTCAACAACAACAACATCGACGTCCCGTCCAAGCTGCTTGACCCCCAGAACATCACCAAGGACAACCTCCAGGATCTGGTCACGGCCAACTACATCACCCAGGATCGCTTCGACGAGCTGACTAAGTAGTCCTCATCAGGCAATCCGTAAACAAACACAATGACATGCGGCGCATAGCCGATATGCGCCGCATGTCCATGAACACAGAACTGTGACGAGGAGTGGTGACATGTCATCAAATGACACCATCTTGACGATGGAAAACATCACGAAGACGTTCGGTCCGGTCAAAGCCCTCACCGATGTGAATCTTTCCGTCGATCGCGGCGAGATCCACGCCATCTGCGGCGAGAACGGTGCAGGTAAATCGACCCTGATGAACGTGCTTTCGGGTGTGTACCCATACGGTAGCTATTCCGGCAAAATCACCTTTGATGGCAAGGAATGCAAATACCATACTATTAATGATTCCGAGGCCGACGGCATCGTAATCATTCATCAGGAACTGGCGTTGAGCCCGTTCCTGTCCATTGCGGAGAACATCTTCATCGGCAACGAGCAGGCCAAGGGTGGCGTAATCGACTGGGACAAGACCCGTGCCGAGGCGAAGAAGCTGCTCGATCGTGTGGGACTTCCCGAAGACCCGGATACCAAGGTTATGGACATCGGCGTCGGCAAGCAGCAGCTCGTCGAAATCGCCAAGGCATTGTCCAAGGACGTGAAGCTGCTCATCCTCGATGAGCCGACCGCTGCACTGAACGATGAGGATTCCGCCCACCTGCTTGACCTGGTTCGTCAGCTACGTGACGAGCAGGGCGTGACCAGCATCATCATCACTCATAAACTCAACGAGGTCGCCGCCATCGCCGACAATGTCACCATCATTCGAGACGGTTCGACCGTCGGTGTGATGTACGTGACGCCGGAGACGCCGCTCGACCAGGAAGAACTCATCCGCAAGATGGTGGGTCGTCCGCTGCACAACCTGTACCCGAACCACCCCTCCAATACCCCGGGCGAGGAATACCTGCGTGTCGAGGATTGGACCGTGCATCATCCGCTCGACGCGGAGCGCGTGATCGTAGACCATGCGAACATCAACGTGCATGCCGGCGAGATCGTCGGTCTGGCGGGTCTGATGGGTGCGGGTCGTACCGAGATGGCCATGTCCATCTTCGGCCACTCTTACGGTTCCAACATCTCCGGCAAGGTGTTCGTCAAGGGCAAGGAAGTCAAGATGCCCAACGTGCAGTCCGCGATTGACGCAGGTCTCGCCTACGCCACCGAGGATCGTAAGGGCAACGGTCTGAACCTGCTGCAGAACATCCGAGAGAACGCGTCCCTGGCCTCCCTGACCAAGATCAGCAAGGGCGGGGTTGTGGACGACAACCTTGAGCGCAAGGAAGTTGAACAGTACCGCAAGGACTTCAACATCAAGTGCCATGACATCGATGTGAATGTCTCCACCCTCTCCGGTGGTAACCAGCAGAAAGTGCTGCTCGCCAAGTGGGTTATCTCGCAGCCGGACATCCTCATCCTCGATGAGCCGACCCGAGGCATCGACGTCGGCGCCAAGTATGAGATCTACGAAATCATCGATAAGCTTGCCGATGCAGGCAAGGCCGTCATCGTGATTTCCTCCGAGCTGCCCGAGCTCATCGGTATCTGTGACCGCATTTACACGGTGTCCTACGGTGTCGTCACCGACAATGTTGAGAAGAATGGATTTACCCAGGAATACCTGATGAAGGGTATGACCAAGGAAAGGGAGGTGGCAGCCTGATGAGCGCCGCAACTGCAACACCTGCAAAGAAAGAAGAAAAGACCGGCCTGCTGGCCACGGTTGCCAACAATGCCCGTCAATACGGTATTGTCGGCGCACTGCTGGTCATCGTCGTGGCCTTCGAGGTCCTGACCGGAGGCGTGCTGCTGAAGCCGAACTCCTTCGTGTCCCTGATTCAGCAGAACGCTTACGTGATCATCCTGGCCATTGGTATGGTGATGGTCATCATCGCCACCCACATCGACCTTTCGGTTGGTTCCTTGGTAGCCTTCATCGGTGGTGTGTGTGCACTGCTGATGGAACGCGCCGGAGTCAACTGGATGCTCGCCATCGTCATCGCTCTGGTCGTCGGCCTGATCGTCGGCGTCTGGCAGGGCTTCTGGGTCGCCGTCATCGGCATCCCGGGCTTCATTACCACTCTGGCCGGCATGTTGATCTTCCGTGGTCTCGCCACCGTGATCGTCGGCGAATCCGTGCCGATTACCTCCCTCGAATTCCGTGGCATTGCCCGTAACTACCTGCCCAACATCCTTGGCTGGTGGGGTCCGTTCGATGGTCTGACCATTGTGCTCGGCATCCTGTGCATCGTCGGCTTTGCCTGGAGCCAGCTGCGCAAGCGCGCCCGTGTGGCCAAGGTCGGCCTGGTGCCCGAGCCGATGAGCCTGACCGTCCTCAAAATTGTGCTTGCCGCGGTCGTCATCGCCTTCGTCACCTACCTGCTGGCTTCCTCCGGTAACGCTGATCAGGGTGGTACCCCGATCATGCTGGTGATCGTCGGTGTGCTGGTCTTCATCTACAACTTCATCCTGACCAAGACCGTGTTCGGTCGCCACGTGTACGCCGTTGGTGGCAACCGCAAGGCCGCCATCCTCTCCGGTATCAACACCCGCCGCGTGGACTTCCTGCTGTTCGTCCACATGGGCTTCCTGTCCGCAGTGGCCGCTGTCTGCATGCTCTCCCGTCTGGCTTCCGCAACTGCTCAGGCCGGTATGGAGTTCGAGATGGACGCCATCGCCGCCTGCTTCATCGGTGGCACGGCCGTTACCGGTGGTATTGGTACCATCCCGGGCGCTGTGATCGGTGCATTCGTGATGGGTGTTATCAACCAGGGTCTGTCGATCATGGGTGTTGACACCGCCGTGGTGAAGACCATCAAGGGCCTCGTGCTCCTGCTGGCCGTCGCCGTGGACATCATGTCCAAGCGCAAGAAGAGCTGACCTTCCCCTTTCTCCTCCTCGATGTGGGATTCGTGCCGGTGCCGCTGGTGCGGATCCCACACTGTTATCTGCCGTCATTCTTGTAATCAAAGGACTTTTTCCGCCATGAAACTCACCGCGCGCTCCACCTCCCGTATGTATGCATTGACCTGCTTGGCCTGCGTTATCTGGCTCTGGCAGTCACTGGTCGAGGCCAATAACGATGGCTCGCTGTTCAATTGGGCCACTATTGTCTTCTCGCTGTGCTTGCTAGTGGTCATCGGATGGAGTGGTTGGAATGCCGTCGCCGGGTGGAACGCCAAGGAGACTGAGGCCGCCACGGCAGGTGCCAAGGATGATGAGGGCAGCACTGATCGGTAGCGTATATACGGCTGTTGTTGCCGGGGACATATAGGTCCCGGCAAATCTGCAGCGATATGTGCATTGCAAGCCAGGGATTCCCTGGCTTTTTTATGTCGAAACGGAACTCGACACGGGCGCGCAGGCCGTTGGGTTTGTCTAGAGCCTGCATATAGTTACTTATGGTAATGACTATTGGTAACTAATTGGAGGTTGGGCCAGCGATGTGCGATTCCCGAACCGATACCAAGACCGGCTTGCTTCCGGTGAATGAGGTGCGGAGCCTCCTGGATGTCTGCTGGAAAGCGAAGGCTATCACCGAGCTGATGCCGGCATTGCCGAAAGGTATGAAACCGCGCTATGTCCACGTGATCGACGCCGTCTGGCATATCAACGAACCGAATGGGCAAGATACCGGCACCGCGCGCGTGGGCGACGTCAGCGCATTCCTCGGCGTCACTACGCCGAGCGTTACCAAACTCGTTGGCGAGATGGTGGAGCTTGGTCTGGTGGTCAAGCATATGGATGCCGCCGATCGGCGTGCGGTGACGCTCACGCTCACCGAGCGTGGACTAGATATCCGCCGCGTTTACGTAGAGGAATACCATGCGCATCTTAGCCAGCTATTGGGCGGGCTGACCGTGGAACAATGCGAAACCACTGTGCGCACATTGACCGAAGCCCTGCGGCTTATGCAGGAAGACGCGCAGCATCGCAAAAGCATGTGAATGAATGGAGGAGAGCAACGATTATGACTGATTCAGCAACACAACTACCTCACGGCGGCAAACAACCCTTTTCCGGCAAGCTCGTCATCGCGGTCGTCTCGCTTGCGATTCTGACCTTCCTCGGCATCCTGTCGGAAACCTCACTGAACATCGCCTACTCCACGCTGATGGAGGAGTTCTCCATCGGCGCTTCGGTGGTGCAGTGGCTCACCACCCGCAGGAAATGGGGGAAGTCAAATAGTATGCCCGCAGCGGATTGGTTGGCTTTATGATGGAACAGATATGCCATCACAGGAGAAGCAGGAGAACTATCATGCTTGATGAACCACCAGTCACTCCGATCCGCAAGGCCAGTGACGGCCTCGAACTGCCCGCCACCGGCTTCGGTACGTACAAGGTCAACGGCCTAGCCGGTGTGGACGCCATCAAGTCCGCCATCCATCAGGGTTACCGCCTCATCGACTCCGCGTTCAACTATGAGAACGAAGGTGTGGTGGGTCGCGCCATCCGCGAATCCGGCGTGCCGCGCGAAGACATCATCGTCACGTCCAAGCTGCCCGGCCGCCACCATGCTCACGACGAGGCTCTGCTCACCATTGAGGAGAGCGTGTGCCGTATGGGCCTCGACTACATCGATCTCTATCTGATTCACTGGCCGAACCCAAGCCAAGGCCAGTTCGTCGAGGCATGGGAAGCGCTGGTCGAAGCTCGCGAACGCGGCTTGGTCAAGCACATTGGCGTCAGCAACTTCCTGCCCGGCCACATCGACCTGCTCATTCGCGATACAGGTGTGACGCCGGCCGTCAACCAGGTCGAGCTGCACCCGTACTTCCAGCAGCGCGAACAGCTGTCCTACGACAATGCGCACGGCATCATCACCGAGGCATGGAGCCCGCTGGGCCGGGCCAACCAGATGCTGCGCGATCCGGATCTGAAGCGCATCGCCGCCAAGCACGGTATTTCCGTGGTCCAGGCCATTTTGCGCTGGCACCTCCAATACGGCGACGTGGCCATCCCGAAGTCCCTGAACCCGGAACGCCAGCGCCAGAACCTTGACCTGACCGCTTTTGAGCTCGATGATCAGGACATGGCCGATATCGCCGCGATGGACAACCCCGAAGGCCACACCTTCGGCCAGAACCCCCACTGGCACGAAGAAGCGTGATTCCAACATGCAACGCCCTATTATGACTTCGCGGTCGTTTTTGCGCACGCCGTCTGAAGCGGCTGGGCCCGGCGACGAGGCAACTATTCAGGACCTCGTGGATACGTTGGAGGCCAACCGTTCACGGTGCGTGGGCATGGCCGCCAACATGATCGGCGTGAGCAAGCGCATCATCGTCTTCGTGGACGAAGATCTCGGTGGCCGTATCACGGTGATGCTCAACCCCGTGATTACCGCTTCGGACGGTGCCTTCGATACCCAGGAAGGATGCCTGTCCCTGACCGGCGAACGCCGCACGCTGCGTTATCGACGTATTGAGGTCAACTACGAGAACC
>ERZ857693.3949-NODE-3949-length-11334-cov-10.159234_pt1 | contig 11334 bp, 9 predicted proteins | sample MGYA00519765_ERZ857693 | MGnify/ENA primary metagenome ERZ857693 (study PRJEB31778, sample SAMEA3449354) | human gut metagenome | biome: human gut; feature: human-associated habitat; material: faeces | place: United Kingdom | collected 2010/2012 ... | reverse complement strand
CGGTGATTTAGGCTTAGATGAAACCGTTCTAATTAGTGACAACCAAACATAAGGACTGTACTGACCGTCTCAGCCAGCTCAATCCGGGACTGGCATGTGAAGTGAGACAGGTTCTGGATGTGAATAAGCAGGAGCGGCATATCAGAGGTGGTCTTGCAACCAGAGAAAAATACCTGCATCAGCATGAAATGTGTTAAAATAAAACTCAGATATATAAAAAAGCGCCCGCGGATCGGCGGGCGCTTTTCATAAAGAGGATAACATAGAAAAATGGAAGAAAATCTGAACCGAAATATTGTAAATAAAATATTTGATATGCAGGAAACCGAAATATGCCATAATCCATATGACCACGAACAACGGAAATTATTTAGTATTGAATCGGGAGATTTGCGACAGTTAAGGAGATGCCAGAGGGAGAAATATGAGGGAAAATTAGGAAGAGTGGCAGATGAGGATCTGAGGAATGATAAGAATATTGCAATTATTGTTATAACACTTGCATCCAGAGCGGCAATTCGCGGAGGGATTAGTCCGGAACTTGCTTTTACAATGGCAGACAATTATATATGTGACATCGAAAGACAGAAAGACAAGAAGGTTATCGCAAAAAAAGCAGAAGAATATGAAGAGGAATTTGCAAGACAAGTAATGGAGGCGAAAAAATCACCGGAAACTAATCATTATGTTGAGAAAGCAAAAGATTATATTTATAAACACCTTCACAATGTAGATATTCATCGTGTATGGGAAGAAACTGGGATAAACGGTGATTACCTGTGCAGACTATTCCAAAAATATGAAGGATGTTCTGTGGAGAAATATATACGAAAAGAAAAAATAAAACAGGCAAAGGAATTATTACAATATTCAAATTATCAGATACAGGAAATTTCGGAATATTTATCATTTTCGAATCAGAGTTCTTTTACTAAGTGTTTTAAACTTGAAACTGGAATGACTCCAAAGGAGTTTCGGAAAAGCTGTTTTAAGCAAACCAGGTAAGTACTCTGCTTCAATGGCGAATAACATAAATTCTGCGCATCGCAAAGTGTATTACTGAGAGCGGTGAGAGGGGACAGTAACCAGAGGATAAAACAGTGAGAAATACAAACTGTAGAAAGTCGCTGCAGGCAAAAAATGTTCGGTAAAATAGTATATAAATACTTAAACCTCGATTATATTCAAAGATATAAAAGCGCGCTGAGTATTATTTCAGGAGGTAATCGGTATGAAATACCATGTAAATTCGAAAAGAGTAATAGGAAAACGAAGTCCTATGTTATATGGACATTTTATCGAGCATTTTCACAGACAGATTTATGACGGGATTTATGATCCGGGAAATGAATTATCAGATGAGGAAGGATTTCGCGAGGACATCATTGAAGCGATGAAGAAAATCAAAGTCCCTGTTTTGCGTTGGCCGGGAGGATGTTTTGTATCTTCTTACCATTGGAAAGATGGGGTGGGAGAGAATAGGCAGCCATTTTTTGATAAAGCATGGCGTGTAGAGGATCCGAACACGTTTGGGACAGATGAATATATTCATATGTGCAGAAAAATAGCCTGTGAACCTTATATCTGTACCAATGCAGGAACCGGAACAGCAGAAGAAATGAGTGACTGGGTAGAATATTGTAATCTTGAAAATGAAGGTAAATATGCAAAATGGAGAATTGCTAATGGAGAGGAACAGCCATACAATGTAAAATATTGGAGCATCGGAAATGAAAATTATGGAAATTGGGAGATAGGTGCGAAAGGTTCTGAAGAGTGGTGGCGACTTGTAAAGGAATCTGCAAAAATGATAAAGCATGTGTCACCGACAGTAGAATTATCAGCAGCGGCACTTCCTGATATTGACTGGACAATGAACCTTTTAAAACATTGTGGAGAATATCTGGACTGGATTTCTCTGCATGGATATTGGGATATGCTTGCGGAAAAAAATGAACTTGCAGATTATACTCAGTGCATGGCATACACGGAACAGGTAGACCGGGCAGTTACTGACGTAAAAGGTCTGCTTACGGCATTACATCTGGAAAAGAAAATAAAAATTGCTTTTGATGAATGGAATTTACGAGGGTGGCATCATCCAAATGTGCATACAATTAAACAGGGAATTGATAAAGACAGCTATCTTATACCGAGAGACAAAAATGACGATAATTCCTCTTATACGATGGCAGACGCTGTTTTTACGGCATGTTTTTTAAATGCAATGAATCGCAATTGTGATATTGTTGGAATGGCTAATTTTGCACCAATTCTGAATACAAGAGGATGTATTTACAGTTATAAAGATGGAGTTGTACTGAGAAGCACTTATCATGTATTTGACTTGTATGTGAATCACATGGGGGATACTGTTCTGGACAGTTGGGAAGAAGGTGAGAAAAATACATTCACAGTGTTGGATAAAAATGGCAGAAAAGTAACTGTGAATACACTTGATATTTTGGCTACACAGCATTCTGAAACAGAAAAAATTTCTATTGCCGTTGTAAACAAAGAACCGGACAAAGAAAAGAAACTGGAAATCTGCCTGGATGAAAATTCATATGCGAGGTACGAAGTTCAAGAGTATCGGATCGTGGGAAGTTCGGTAGATTCTTATAATGATATTGATAGAACGGAAGTATTTATTGAACAGCTTCTGACAAAGGAAACAAGTGGCGTATATCAGGTGAATCTGGCACCACATTCGATAAATGTGATTGACTTTAAGATATTATAAAATGTAGTGATAGATGCATTCAGGCGCGGATTGCAGAAAACTGGCATCAGAATTCATCTTTTACATACGCGATAATAAAACAGGATGTGAGATCCCGGCATTAATACGGAACCTCACATCCTGCTTTTATAAAATACAGATCAGATTATTAAAAAGAAGCCTCAAAAGCCTTATTAACTGGTCCGGTAGTATGTTCGTCAAATATGGTTACGGGTAAAACTGCACCGGTAAACTTGCTGTCTAAATTTTTAATCTTATTTAAAAGTATTGAAACAGCAGTATCCGCAATGCTTTTGTCTGTATTGTCGGCGACACTTGTCAGTGGCGGAAGGTATGTATGTGTTTTTCGCAGATGGTCAAAACTGATTAAAGATATATCTTCGGGAATACGATATCCTCGTTCTTTTAGTATTTCCATTGCAGAATAGCTCTGAAGGTCGTTGAAACCGATCACAGCGGTGTAATCGACAGGGAAAAACAACTCTTCGTATGATTTATAGGAAGAAGTTGAAGGAACCGGAGAACCAAACACAGTATGATAATCTATCTGGCGAACGTTAGAAACCGGTACGTTTGCCTCTGAGAGTGCATCCATAATACCAGCATAACGACGAGTCTGTGAGAGATTATATTTTGGCCCCGGAAGATAGAGAAATCGACGGTGACCCAATTCCAGAAGATGCTTTCCAGCAAGATATCCTCCCTGATAATCATCGCAGCGTACGAAGTCCGTCTGACATTCTGGTATTTCACGGTCAATCAGTATCAATGGGATGTTATTTTGATTGATGAGATTTATAGCATTTTTATTATAATTTCGTGGAAAAAAAACGATTCCACTGACATTATAAGATAATGCGAGGGACAGTGAATAATCTGCGTAATTTTTTTCTATGTATGATGCTAAAATTAAAGTATGATATCCATATTTTCGCAATTTGATAGAAATTTGTGAAATAATATCAGAATAATGAGGGTTCTGAATATCGTCAACAATAACGGCAATCAGGTTTGTGTGACCGGAACGCATGGAAGAGGCAATTACGTTTTTCATGTATCCAAGCTCATCTGCAACCTGCTTAATCCGGGATATAGTGGCTTCCGGGAGCCTGGGATCGTCTCTGAGTGCGCGGGAAACTGTATTGACGGAATAACCGCACTGTTCTGATATATCTTTTAATGTAATTCTTTTATGGTGTTGACTGTTCATTTAGGTACTCCTTCTGGTAGTTTGCAGAGGGGACATCTTTCTCTGTTTGATTTGCAAAGTCCCATTTATATTTTGACTCTGTAACTGTGAAAGTGTTGAACAGTTACAATATGTTCAATTATATTCTATAATACCGCAAAAATCAAATGTCAATAAATGAAAGCGAAAACAGAATATAGTATTGTAAGTTATGTACAAAAAACATGATATAAAACATATAATTTGTACAAAGTAACGGTGAAATTAAAATCTGCTATTGACATTTTGGTGGATTAACGTTAATCTAAACGTGTAGCAAAGAACGGTACGAAAGGTACACAAAAAACAATTTAGGGAGGGTAACTATATGAAAAAAAGACTTCTTGCCTGCACATTAGCAGCTACGATGGTTCTTGGTTCTACAGCACCTGTTTTAGCAGCAGATGACGGATCAACACAGGGAACCAACACATTTGTGGACGGAGGAACAGATCTTAGCTTCTGGACATTCCAGGAACTCCATGTAGGCTTCTGGACATCCATGGCAGATGAATGGAACAAGCAGAACCCAGACAGACCGATTAACTTAACTGTTACAACAGGCGAGTCATCATCTTTACATAGTAAATTGCTGATTGCCTGCCAGTCCGGAGAAGGTGCTCCAGATATGGCAGATATTGAAATCGGACATTATGGTGCATTCCTAAAAGATGGTTACTTACTTCCAATCAATGATGCTGTAGAGCCATATAAAGATGACGTTGTTATGTCACGAATCAGCATGTACGGAGACAACGAAGGAAATTATTACGGCGTAGACTTCCACTTAGGAGCTACAGTTGCTTACTATAACATGGATATTATGAATGAAGCTGGTATTGATCCGGCAGACATCGTTACATGGGATGATTATGTAGAAGCCGGTAAGACTGTACTGGAGAAGACAGGAACTCCGATGTGTGCAGTAGAAACATCTGACCTTTTCTTTCCACAGTGTATGATGCTTGAAAAAGGTGCTCAGTATGTAGACGAAGATGGAAATCCAAACCTTGTTACAGACGAGCATGCAGAAGTAATTGATTATATCCGCAGCATGATCAACGATGGTGTATGTGAGATTGCTCCTGGTGGTGGATTCCACACAGAAGAGTGGTACGGACATCTTAACGGTGCAGGCGTTGCATCCGTAATTATGCCATTATGGTACATGGGAAGATTTACAGACTATTGCCCGGATCTTGAAGGCAAAATGGCAATCTATCCAATTCCTGTATGGAACGAAGGTGATACACGTGAAGTCCTTCAGGGTGGTACAGGAACATCTGTTATCAAAGGAACAGAGAACGAACAGTTAGCTAAAGACTTCCTTGCTTTTGCTAAATTATCAAAAGAAGGTTGTACATATGAGTGGGAAAAACTTGGATTTGACCCGATTCGTACAGAACTTTGGGATGATCCGGCTATCACAGAAAACAAAGATAATAAGTTCCTTGCATACTTTACTACTAACCCATTTGATATTCTGAAAGAAAACGGAACAGACATTACTGCTCCAAACATCAGCGGCAGTTATTCAGCAACATATAGTACACTGGTATCTACAACTTATTCCAATGCATTCGAAATTTCTGTAGACCAGGATGCTAAAGAACTTCTTCAGAGCGAACAGGATTCTATTATCTACTAAAATATATGCTTTGAATTTCAGGCATAGAGATTAAAGATTAATTGGAAGGCTGCAGGAGGAGATCCTGTAGCCTTTCTTTTAGCAAAATATCGGAAAAATATATGTCTGGATGTAACATAGGGAGGGATAGCATTGAAAAAACAAAGTAAATTTAAAAAATTATTATACTCGCAAAAGGTGGCACCCTATGTATTTGTAATGCCATTTATCATTACATTTGTTGTATTCTTCGCATACTCAATCGTGAGCATGATTATTATGAGTTTTCAGAAGGTTGCCGGACCAAATACAACATTTGTAGGACTTGAAAATTATAAGATCTTAACAAATGCAGTCTTTATTAAGAGTTTGAAAAACAGTATCTTCTATACGATCGTTACCTGTCTTTTAATGATTCCGATTCCGATGGTTCTTGCTGCAATGCTTAACAGCAAACATATGAGGGCCAAAGGAACATTTCGAAGCATTCTGTTTATTCCGGCACTGACTTCAGTTGTAGTTGCAGGCGTTGTTTTCAGACTGATGTTTGGTGAACTGGACGGTTCTTTTATGAATCAGGTAGTTGGACTTTTTGGAATAAAACCAATTGTATGGCTAAGAACACCGGCTACGGTCTGGTGTACAATGTTTTTCCTGTGTCTGTGGAGATGGACGGGTGTAAATATGATGTACTATTTATCCGGACTTCAGCAGATACCAGCGGACCTGTATGAATCTGCATCTATTGATGGAGCAACAAGTATGGAACAGCTCCGTTATATTACAATTCCATTATTAAAACCTACAACAATTTATGTACTTACCATTTCCATTTTTGGTGGTATGGCAATGTTCTCAGAGAGCTATATGCTGTTTAATGGAAATAAATCACCGAACAATGTGGCTACCACGTTAGTGGGTATGTTATATCGAATGGGATTTGAGCAGAGTCAGCTTGGTATTGCAAGTGCAATCGGTGTAATATTCCTGCTTATTGTTCTGGCAGTTAATATTGTACAGCTCTGGATCAATGGAACTATAGGAAGTAAAAAGGGGGAATAAACAATGTCAATAACTAAAAAATCAAAAATCTATTCAACGTGTTTATTTATCTTCTTTGTGATTATTGCGATTATCACGTTGCTTCCATTAGCGCTTCTTGCTGTTTCATCACTTCGTCCCGGCTCTGATCTGATGCGTTATGGACTGAACTTCTCTATTGACTGGGCAAGTGCGAATTTAAATGAATACAAAATGTTATTCAGCGGTGCGAACTCATATTTCATATGGTATAAAAATAGTTTGATTATTACAATTGTTCAGGTTGGACTGGCATTGTTCTTAAGTGCATGTGTAGGATATGGATTTGCAATGTACAATTTCAAAGGAAAAAATATTTTATTCCTTTGCGTATTACTTGTAATGATGATTCCTACAGAAGTAATCTTACTTCCATTGTACAGACTGATCGTAAAAATGGGTCTGATTAATAATATGTGGGGTATTATTCTTCCGTACCTGGTTGTACCGATGCTGGTATTCTGGAATACCGAAAGATTTCCTGGATGCTGCCAGAGTAGACGGATGTACAGAATATGGCATTTTCTTTAAGATCATGATTCCTTTGATGAAACCTTCTTTCGCTGCTATGGGTATTTATCAGGGTATGCAGAGCTGGAATAACTTCCTCTGGCCAATGATCGTAACAAACTCAATTGATAAAATCACACTTCCGGTTGGTCTGCAGAGTCTTCTCTCACCATACGGAAACAATTATGATATTCTGATTGCAGGTTCCTGCTTTGCAATCATCCCGATTCTTATATTATTTATTTGTTTCCAGAGATACTTTATCGAAGGTATGACAGCCGGCGGAGTAAAAGGTTAATAATTTTAAAATATGGAGGAAACCAAAATGAAACAGGCAAAAATGATTATTGACAAAGCGTTTAAAGTTTCTGAAGTTGATAAAAGAATTTACGGATCTTTTATCGAGCATCTTGGCAGAGCTGTTTATGATGGAATTTATCAGCCGGGAAATCCATTATCAGATGAAGATGGATTCCGTACAGATGTATTAAACATGGTAAAAGAATTAAATGTTCCGATCGTAAGATATCCAGGTGGAAACTTTGTATCTAACTTTTTCTGGGAAGATAGTGTGGGACCTGTAGAGGAACGTCCGGTTCGTCTGGAACTTGCATGGAGAAGTCTTGAACAGAATAAAATTGGTCTGAATGAATTTTCCAAATGGCTGAAAAAAGCAGATGCAGATATGATGATGGCTGTTAATCTTGGTACAAGAGGAGTAGCAGATGCCTGCAATCTTCTGGAATACTGTAACCATCCGGGCGGAACGAAATACAGTGATCTGCGTATCAAACATGGAGTGAAAGATCCTCACAATGTAAAAGTATGGTGTCTGGGAAATGAGATGGACGGTGACTGGCAGATTGGACATAAGACAATGCATGAGTATGGACGTCTTTCCCAGGAAACTGCAAAAGCGATGAAACTGATTGATCCTACGATTGAACTTGTTTCCTGCGGAAGCTCAAATCTGGATATGCCTACATTCCCTGAATGGGAGGCAACGACATTAGGATATAATTACGATTATGTAGATTATGTTTCTCTTCATCAGTATTATGGAAATTTAAATAATGATACAGCAGATTTCCTGGCATTATCTGATGATATGGATAAGTTTATCCGTTCAGTCATTGCAACCTGTGATTATGTAAGAGCAAAAAAACGTGGAAAGAAGAATATTAATCTTAGCTTTGATGAGTGGAATGTATGGTTCCATACAAGAGAAGCTGATGATGAATTTATGGAAAAAGATCCATGGCATATTGCTCCTCCGCTTCTGGAAGATCAGTATAACTTTGAAGATGCTCTTTTAGTAGGTCTTATGTTGATTACGTTAATAAAACATGCAGATCGTGTGAAAATGGCTTGTCTGGCACAGCTTGTAAATGTAATTGCTCCTATCATGACAGAGAAAGATGGTGGTAAAGCATGGAAACAGACAATTTTCTATCCATTCATGCATGCATCCAGATATGGACGCGGAATGGTTCTTCAGCCGGTTATTGACACACCTGTACATGATACAAAAGAGCATGAAAATGTTACGGATCTTTCCAGTGTAGCCGTATGGAACCAGGCTGACGAAGAACTTACTATTTTTGCAGTAAACAGAAATATCAATGAAGATATGGAACTTGTTACGGACTTACGAAGCATGGAAGGATACCAGATGGTCGAGCATATTGTACTTGAGAATAATGATATGAAAGCATGCAACAGTGCTGCTGGTGAGAATGTAGTTCCGACAACTGTATCAAGAAGTAAGGTAGATAGTGGAAATATGACTTCTGTACTTGCAAAGGCATCATGGAATGTGATCAGATTAAAAAAACAGAAATAATCAAGTAAAAGGTTGACAAAACAAAAATAAGAAGATGTTTTTACTGTTGCTTATCCAGGGCTATAGCAGTGAAAACATCTCTTATTTAAGCTGTTTCGTCAACTTTTTTGATATATTTTTTATATAATGAGAATTTCCTTTTGACGGGCCATAAGAAAACGTAGAGTTACAGGTAGCTTTTCAAAAATATTCTTTGTATAATAAATGCAGATATTTTATAAAAGCACATAACATGGAGGATAAAGAAAGATGGCATTAATGGAAGTAAATTTTTTTTCAAAAGCACTGATGCGTCCGGTGACAATGAACGTGATCTTGCCAGCAGATAAGGTATTTTTTGAAGAAGAAACAGAAGAGGATAATAAACCGTTTAAGACTTTATATTTGCTTCACGGAGTAATGGGAAACTATACAGACTGGGTAACGGGAACATGTATCAAGAGATGGGCGGAGGAGAAAAATCTGGCAGTTGTGATGCCATCCGGAGCAAATATGTTCTATATGGATCATCCGAATGTGAATGAAAATTATAGTGAATTTATTGGAAAAGAACTTGTAAAGATCACACGAAGAATGTTTCCGTTATCCCACAAAAAAGAAGATACATTTATTGCCGGGTTATCTATGGGAGGATACGGTGCAATTCGAAATGGTTTGAAATACCATGACACATTTGGATATATCGCAGGTCTTTCTTCTGCTATGATTCTTGAGAAAATGGGGACAGCAGATGACAGTTCACCAATGTTTTTTGAGAAGAAAAGCTTTCTGGAAAGTGTATTTGGAGATTTGTCCAAAATTCAGGACTGCGAGATTAATCCAGAATGGATCGCTGGAAATATGAAAGAAGATGGAATTCCATTTCCGCATATGTATCTTGCCTGTGGGCTGGATGATCCTCTTCTTTCTCCGAACCGTAAATTTAGAGACACCATGTGTGAACTTGGTGTAGATGTGACCTATGAGGAAGGACCGGGAGCTCATGAGTGGGATTTCTGGAACCGCTATATTAAGAAAGTTTTGGAATGGCTTCCTCTTGACAAGGACAGCAAAGAGGGACTGAACAGTGGAAATGTAGGTTTATAGAAAAAAGAGGGGATTTACTGCAACCGTAGTTGGATAAAGCCCCAGAATGGATAAAGGGGGATATAAGAAATGAGCGAAGAACTTAGGTACAATGAGCCATGGATTCTACAGAGAGCAGATCCATATGTATATCGGCACACAGACGGAAATTATTATTTCACCGCATCTGTACCGGAATATGACCGTATTGTGCTAAGAAGAAGTAAAACTCTGGCGGGACTGAAAGGCGCAGAAGAAGTGACGGTCTGGGAAAAGCACAAAGAAGGAATTATGAGTGAACATATCTGGGCACCGGAACTTCATTATCTGGATGGAAAATGGTATATCTATTTTGCAGGCGGAGATAAAGATGATATCTGGGCAATTCGCCCATATGTGTTGGAATGCGCAGATGCAGATCCACTTACAGGAGCCTGGACAGAAAAGGGCAAAATGGGACGCGCTGATGAAGACGAATTTTCTTTTGAGGCTTTTTCTCTGGATGCAACTGTATTTGAAAATAAAGGAAAACATTACTATGTATGGGCTGAGAAAGTAGGTGTAGGAAAACAAATTTCCAATCTTTACATTGGCGAGATGGAGACACCGTATAAATTGAAAACAGTTCAGGTATTGCTTACTACACCGGATTATGACTGGGAAAGAGTTGGATTCTGGGTAAATGAAGGTCCGGCGGTAATTCATCATGATGGAAAAATCTATCTTACCTATTCAGCATCTGAAACAGGCATTGCATACTGTATGGGAATGCTGACAGCTGATGAAAATGCCGATCTCCTTGATCCGAAATCATGGACTAAAGAACGCTACCCGGTTCTTTGTACAGATGAGTCAAAAGACATCTACGGTCCGGGACATAATTCCTTTACCGTAGATGAAGAAGGAAATCCTATTATGGTTTACCATGCAAGAACAGAAGCAGAGATAGTAGGTGATCCACTGTATAATCCGAATCGACATGCCATGCTGATGAAAATCCGTTGGGATGAAAAAACAGGAGCACCGGTTTTCTCTTATGAGGCCCAATAGAATTAAAAATGAAGGGCTTAAATATTTCTGATAACTAATGAAAATTTATCATTTGACCAAATGAGGCTGAAGCGTCTGTATGGTGTATTCATGCAGCGCTTCTTTTTTGCTTCTGTCAATCTGAAGATAGTGTGCATAAAGTACATCCAGAACCAGCAGAATAGGAAACTGTGGGGAAATGATATTTC
>ERZ857693.3934-NODE-3934-length-11372-cov-8.967924_pt1 | contig 11372 bp, 10 predicted proteins | sample MGYA00519765_ERZ857693 | MGnify/ENA primary metagenome ERZ857693 (study PRJEB31778, sample SAMEA3449354) | human gut metagenome | biome: human gut; feature: human-associated habitat; material: faeces | place: United Kingdom | collected 2010/2012 ... | reverse complement strand
CGATTGCTGCTGTAAGTCCTCTGGTTTCTACCATTCCTAATGCTTCCTGTGTCATAACTTTTTCCTCCTTATGAGATACTGTTTCCTTTATCTGTTCTTTCTGGGATTCTGTTTTATTTGCTGTTTCTGCCGCCGTATCTGCCGTCTGAGCTTTTACTTCCGGTTTTGAAGAAGTTTTTGCTTTCGTTCTTCTTGGAGCGGCTGCCTTTTTAGGGGCATTTTTATCTGCTTCCGGTTTCTTCTCTTCAGCCATTATTCATCCCCCTGATTGTTCTTCCAGCGACTTGCACTTAATTCCACCATTCTGACGATTTCTTCATGAGGACGTGCAATTACTGCATAACTTACCGGTTTCTTGATCGCACCTGTCGCTGCTGCATTTACTGCTTCTGTAACGGCAGATACATCGCCTTCAACTATAATAGTAACCAGTCGTCCGCCCAGCTTACGTTCCCATGACGCCAGCTCAACGTCTGCAGTTTTGCACATGATGTCCAGTGCATCGATTGCTGCAACGACACCAGTGATTTCTATAAATCCATATGATTTACTCATGAGCGAACTCCTTTTTTATACTTCTCAATCTGCTGGTCAGATGCTTGGAAGGATTTTCTCTACGTCTGTATGAGGTCTCGGAATTACATGAGTAGCAACTAATTCGCCAAGTCTGGATGCTGCTGCGCTTCCGCTTTCTACTGCTGCCTTAACAGCTCCTACGTCTCCGCGTACCATAACTGTTACAAGTCCGGATCCGATCTTCTCTGTTCCTACTAATGCTACTTCAGCTGCTTTTGTCATTGCATCAGCTGCTTCAATTGCTGCTGTAAGTCCTCTGGTTTCTACCATTCCTAATGCTTCCTGTGCCATTTCTGCTTCCTCCTGAATCTACAAATAAATATCTGATTATATTTTAACTGATGCCCAATGGATATGCAACTGCTAATCCTTATCCAGGGCGCTGATCTTCAGCATTTTTTCCGTTCCCTCTTCCGGGTTCGGGATCACATAATGCTGTACCACACCAGTCATTCTGTTTGCAACTTCCATGCCTGCTTCCACAGCCGCTGTAACATCAGTTACACTTCCTCTGAATTTAATGCAGACAAGGAGCGGTACCGGCAGGCTGTCAGCATTGGCTGGTTTGTTTTTATCAAAAACCTCCAGGCGGACATTTGCTGCCTTACATCCGGCATCGCCTGCTACAAAGGCTGTCGCCAGCCCGAATACCTCTAAAATTCCTACAGCTTCTGCCATTTCTTTTCTCCTCTATTGCCAGGCTTATTATTTGTTGCTACTGTTCACTCCGTTCACAGCAATACTCTTTGCGGGATATTACCGGTGAACAGTAACTATTTGTTTACAACTGCGATCTTAAGTCCTGTCATTGCCAAGTTTGTCTGAAGAGCTTCGTTGATCTGCTCTAACGGGAATTTGTCTGTAATTAACTCAGACATTGGAAGACCGATTGCATTTGCTCTCTTAAGGAAATCAAATGTTGTAACATAATCTCTGAGAGTGTAAACCCAGGAACCAACCAGATTGATTTCTTTGGAGCAAAGATCAAAGTGCGGGTTAATTGTAGCATCTCCACCATTGATGAAGAAACCAAGTTCGCAAAGGCCGCCGCCGTTACGGATAAATTTATAAATATTTGCATGAGCTTTTGGATTTCCTGTACACTGGAATGCAAAATCTGCAAGGTGTCCACCCTGTGCTTCTTTTACAGCCTCTGTCAGTGCTTCGATTCCTTTGAAGTTCATGAAGTTAACGCTTGTATCTGCTCCCATTCTCTTCGCAAATTCAAGACGTTTCTCATTTCCGTCTACTGCGCAGATATGTTCTACGCCCATAGTACGAAGTACTGCAATGCAGATCAGACCGATTGGTCCGCAGCCCTGAACTACAACTCTGCTGTTGAAACGAAGGATTCCGGTTGTTTTTGCTCTCTCAACTGCATGTACAAGTACTGCACATGGCTCGATGAGGATTCGGGAATCTAGATCCAGATCACTTACATTAAAGAATGTAGTTCCGAAATTTCCACCTCTTAAGAAGATGTAATCGGAAAACCATCCGTTAAGATGTACATCATCATCCGGAAGAAGTCCATATACGTCAGCTCCACCTACGTTCTTCTTGTTCAGGTCGAACATTGTGATTTCCGGATCATCTTTAAAGATCATACAGGTAACGACTTTATCGCCAACCTTTACAGGTTTTCCTGCAGTATCTACTTTAACATTCTTACCCATAGCCACGATTTCACCTGTACCTTCATGTCCAAGTGCTACCGGGATCAGGCCAAATGGATCTCTTTTAAATTCATGTGCATCTGTACCACACACACCGCATCCTTCAACTTTAACCAGGATATCGTCATCTCCAATCGGAGGAATCGGATATTCTTTCAGTTCGAAATGTTCCTTTTCAGTTAATACAGCTACTCTGGCTGTCTTCGGGATTCCAGTTGTTGCTGCCGGTGCAGAAACTGTTGCTGCTGCCGGTGCATTTCCTGTCATGCCGGAGAGAACCTGTTTCACGATTTCTTCTATATTTACATTATTCATGTCCATGTTCTTTCTCTCCTTAACTCATCATCTTTAACGAATGCAAAGGCTGTCTGCCATTACGCAGCGTCTTCTCTTGGTAAATGTACTTGCGCAGGTAAGACCTTCACCTGTACGGCTTGCGATTGTAAATGTACAATAGCCTTCACCGCCAAATCCTAATGCAGCATAGGATGGTGCATTCTTTACAAGGATTGCTGTATCAATTGCTTTCGCATATTTTGTAATATTATCAATATTCTTTGAATGGATATGTGCAGAATGGCGATTTCCGTGTTCTAACCATACTGCCTGTTCCACTGCATCATCAAAATCTCTTGCTCTTACTACACCAAGGATCGGCATCATAAGCTCTGTTGTGATCAGCGGATGTTCCTTCGGTCCTTCAAATACGATACAGCGGATATTTGCCGGTGCATTGACACCGATCATGGAAAGAAGTGTTCTTGCGTCACGTCCGACACATTTACGGTTCAGTTTTCCGCCTGCCAGAACTACTTCTGTAAGTTTATCCTGTTCTTCTTTAGATGCAAGATAACAATCATTCTCAGTTACAAGATAATGCATCAACTCATCTACGATAGAAGAAACTGCTACGATCTCTTTCTCTGCGATACATGGAAGATTGTTATCAAATGTACATCCGTTTACAATGTCTGTTGCCGCTTTACGGATGTCAGCTGTTTCATCAACAAGTGCCGGAGGGTTTCCTGCACCTGCACCAATGCCACGTTTGCCGGAAGAAAGAACTGCAGTTACAACTCCAGGTCCGCCGGTTGCAGCGATAAGCGGGATGTCTTTATGTTTCATCATCACATTGCTTGTCTCAAGTGTAGGTTTCTCTACAGTAACTGCAATGTTGTCAGGACCACCGCACTCTAATGATGCTTCATTTAAAAGATTGATTGCATAAATGGAAGTTTTGATCGCTGCAGGATGAGGATTGAATACAACTGTATTTCCTCCTGCAAGCATTCCCATTGTATTACATAAAATTGTTTCACTTGGATTGGTACATGGAGTAATCGCACCGATCACACCGAAAGGTCCCATTTCAATAAGAGTTAATCCTCTGTCTCCTGACCATGCAGTTGTTGTAATAACTTCTGTTCCCGGTGTCTTATCAGCTACGAGATGATGTTTGAGAATCTTATCTCCTACATTTCCCATACCGGTCTCTTCCACACCCATGCGTGCCATTACTTCTGCATTTTCTTTTATTTTCTTACGAATGCAGGTAATAATTTTTTCTCTCTGATCCATGGACATTTTCTTTACAATAAGCTGTGATTTCTTGGCAGCTTCAATTGCATCATTCATTTCTTTGAAAATGCCATGTTTGCCAGTCGGAGCGTCTGCTATCTGCATTTTTGCCATAACTTCCTGTACAATTTCCTGTACCATATTCTCATTAATTGGCATGAGACTGTCCTCCTTGATTATCTATGCTCTTATTTCATTCCTAACTGAGCCATTACTTGTTTTGTAATCTCAGCAACTAACTGTGCATCAGATGCAGCATTATTCTCTGCCGGTTTTGAATCTCCACCTACGAAATCATACTGATATCCAGGGAATTTCTTGAATTCTCCGTCCTGACATGCTCCACCGCAGTTATGACAGTTCTTGCCGTCTTTGTTCAGGCAGAGGTTTGCCGGATGTTTACCAGCCATACCGAATTTACGACGAATTTCATAAAGTTTCTCAATGTTCTTCTCATCAAATTCCTTAGGTCCGCCAAGAACTTTTGACTGATACAGAAGCTGTGCGTAGAACTCAACAGATTCCATCTTCATGTAAGCTGCGTTTAAGTCTGTGCTCCATGTCAGTGCTCCATGGTTCTCAAGAAGAACTGCATCGAAATATGGAAGGTATTTTTCAAGATTATCCGGAATCTCCATTGTAGATGGTGTACCGTATTCAGCGATCGGAACGCATCCAAGTGAGATAACTGCTTCAGGCATGATCGGCTGTGTCAGCGGAATACCTGCAATTGCAAAAGATGTTGCATAAATCGGATGAGCATGCACAACAGAACCTACGTCCGGTCTCTTCTCATAAACTCTCATATGCATTTTGATTTCAGAGGATGGTTTGAATCCCGGGTTAGCCTGGATCACATTTCCTTCTCTGTCTACTTTACAGATATACTCCGGTGTCATAAAACCTTTGGATACACCTGTAGGTGTGCAAAGAAATTCGTTGTCGTTCAGTTTTACAGAGATGTTACCATCGTTTGCAGCTACCATGTTGCGGCTGTAGATTCTTCTTCCGATGTCGCAGATCTGTTTTTTGATTTCATATTCGTTTACCATGCTCATTTTCCTCCTTAAGGCATTGATATAGTTTTTGACGTTTCTACCTGTGATTTTACACTATCGGTCATAAAAAGTCAATACATTTCCGTTGTTTTATGTTGTTTTTACAGGTTTTATTGTGTTGTTTTTGTTTGTTTTTTTCTTTTTTTATTCCAATAATCGTATCAGATGCAAAAAATGCCTCATCCACCGATCTGACAGTCCAGACCGCAGACCGCATGTACTGCCTTTTTTAATGTTTCCATATGTTCTTTGGACGGTGGTTCCACATTTCCCATCAGATATGGTCTGCCAAGTCCCTCATATTTATCCTGTCCAAGTCTGTGATACGGAAGAAGATGAATCTTGTCCACTCCGGGAAGTGTGTCTGCAAACCTTGCAATCCCCTGGATTTCCTCCACTGTATCATTAAATGTGGGTATCACCGGTACACGGATTACCAGCCTGGTTTTACCGGAAAGCGCCACTTTTCTGGCATTTTCCATCATCAGTTCATTGGAACGTCCTGTAAATTCTTTATGTTTCGCAGGATTTGTATGTTTAATATCCATTAAATAAGTATCCAGATACGGTAAGATTGTCTCAATCGTCTCCCATTTTGCACATGCCATACTCTCGATCGCAGTAGAAATCCCTCTCTCTTTGGCAGCTCTCAGAAGTGCTCCTGCAAATTCCGGCTGACAGAGACATTCTCCGCCGGAAAGAGTCATACCTCCGCCCGAGCGGTAATAGTATACCCTGTCTTTCTCAACTTCTTCAATCATCTCCCTGACTGTCACATCACGTCCGATGACCTTGTCTTCTCCCTGCACTTTCATTGTCTGGATCTTATATTCCTGAGATTCCGGATTGCAGCACCATTTGCACCGCAGGACACAACCTTTCAGAAATACGATCGTCCTTATACCCGGTCCATCATGAATAGAATATTTCTGGACATCAAACACTCTGCCCTTTGTATCCAAATAGTCCATGCTTTTCCTTTCTTATTCTGTTATCCATACATCCTCTGCCTGTCACTTTTACTTCCTTCAAAAAACATCTGAATCAGAAGCCCTGTTCTGTACGACGGATGATATCATCCTGAAGGGAACGGGAAAGTGTCGTAAACAGTGCACTGTAGCCTGCCACGCGTACTACCAGATGTTTATATTTCTCAGGATGTTCCTGTGCATCCAGCAGTGTCTGCCTGTCAACTACATTAAACTGCATGTGCATTCCCTTCTGGTCAAAGTATCCGCGGATCAGTGCAACGAATTTCTCCAGTCCCTCTCTTCCTGAAAGTGCGGATGGGTGAAATTTCTGATTAAAGAGTGTTCCGTTGGATACAATAAAATGATCCAGTCTGGATACGGAAGTTGCCGCTGCCGTAGGTCCCTTTACATCCTTGCCCGCAGATGGCGAAACGCCGTCTGCAACAGGTGTGTGTGCATATCTTCCATCCGGCGTCGCTCCTGTCTGTCCGCCCAACGGTACATTTGCAGATACAGGATACAGACCTGCCTGGAACTTTCCGCCTCTTGGATTGTTATACTTCTGAAGCGGTTTGGAATATGTATAGGCAACTTCTCTTGCAAAATAATCAACTTCCGGAATATCATTTCCAAATTTCGGAACTTCATCGATCATATCGTGGATTTCTTTGAATCTCTGTGTCTTCTGTTCACCCGGTTTCATTCCCATGAAAGTTTTCATAAGTCCTTCTGCAGTGGAAGCATCCACATTTCTGCCTGCTTTCTGCATTGCCTTCATGATCATCTCTGTCATATCACCTGCGGACTGCGCATCCAGTCCTTTATCATAGTTCCATGCAAGAGCTTCCTTAAGTTCTTTCATAGATACTTTCTTATCCTCATAGACCAGTTTGCGGATTGCAAAAAGTCCATCTGCCATATTGGCGATTCCAAATCCCTGAGGACCTGTAAAGTTGTAAACAGCTCCACCTTCCTGGACAGACTTGCCTTCTTTCAGACAGTCATCTATCATACAGGAAAGGAATGGTAACGGACAGCGTTCCGCATGAGCTACATCAATAGCATTATCTGCATTCACCAGCAGGGAAATGCAGTATTCCATCTGTTTCTTATATGCGTCAAAGAATTCATCAAAGGTCTTCATCTGAGTGACATCGCCGGTAGGGATTCCCACCATCTCACCTTTATCCATACCATTCGAAAAAACAAGTTCCAGAGGTCTGCACATATTAAAGAATGCGGCATCATGCCACCCTTCTGTCTTACCGGCTTTCTGTGGTTCCACACATCCGATGATATTGTACTCTCTGGCATCCTCCAGAGATAAGCCTCTGTTCTGCAGTGCCGGAATAATCACCTCATCATTGTAATATGCAGGAAGTCCGATTCCTGTTCTCGTAAGCTCGGCTGCCTTTATCAGGAATTCATGCGGAGAACCATTCCATACTCTCACAGAAAGTGATGGAGCCGGAAGATGCACATGCATGGATGCCTGAATACACATAACAGAAAGATCGTTAGTTACATCCTCTCCCTCTTTATTCTGACCACCCGCAATCAGATTCTGGAAAAGGCTGTATCCTGCAAATCCTTCCGCTGAAGCCGCATCACGACATTTATTCAAGTCATTTAATTTAACCCAGATGCAATCCATCAATTCCTGTGCGAACTCTCGGGTAATAGTTCCTGCTTCCATATCCTTCTTATAATATGGATACATATACTGATCAAAGCGACCCGGTGAAATAGAATGTCCACTGGATTCCATCTGAAGAAGCTGCTGTACAAACCAGAATGACTGACATGCCTCATAGAAATTCTGTGCACCCTTTGCCGGTACCCTGCTGCAGTTCTCTGCGATAACAAAAAGTTCCTGTTTTCTTACCGGATCACTTGTCTGTGCCGCCATTTCCTGCGCAAGTTTTGCATATCTGCCTGCATAATCGATCACCGCCTTACAGCTTAAAATCACTGCTTCAAGGAAGTGAGACTTTCTTGCATAATTACCGTCACCGACACTGCATCCATCCAGCTCTTTCTGAGCTTTCTCCATGATTCCCTCAAAACCGGTTTCCAGTACTTCCCAGTATTTAACTGTTACATGTCCTACACCATTGTAAAAATAGTTCCCAGGTGTAAAAATATTGTGTTCAATTGCCTTGATTGCTTCCGGTGCCATATAGGAAGTTGCAAGTTCACTGGTTGTTTTCCCTTTCCAGTACTTATCTGCCTCCTTAAGTTCGGCTTTGGTCTCCTCAGCAATCTCAAAAGGATCCGCAGTTCTGGTCGCAACTGTATCCAGTTCAGCTTCCAGCCACTCATAAGAGAACTCCGGAAATGTCTGACATCCCCTCGGCGCAATCGTACTGCTTCCGACAATCAGTTCATTGTCACGGATAATGATCGGAATATTATGAAGAATATGCGCAAAAGCCTTTGCTCTGCGTGTGATGATCGGTTCTCCTTCTGTTTCCTTATAAGATTCTGTGATCAGCTTTGCTCTGGCTGATTCGATCACCGGCATATGTTCATACAATGCATCTACCAGTTTCTGAATTCTGGGAGACTTGGGAATATCTGATGTTTGAAATTTTTCCATGTTACTCCTTTCTCATGAATAAAAGCTGCACCCATACCAGACCCCAATACATTCCGGTATCATTCTGACAGCAATATCCTCCATGTTTTCATATAGATTCATTATACCTTATGGCTATTGCGAAGTCAACATAAATCAACATGTATATTCTGAACTTTTATGTTGTTTTTTATTTGTTTTTTCTTCCGTTCTGGTTGTTTTTGTTTTGTTTTTATGATTGACATTTCATTTTTCTTCAGACACGTTAAAAGCAGCATATCAGGTTATGATCCATAACTCTGATATGCTGCTTTTTAATATCGTATATTGTTTTTTCTGCATCGGATGACTTTAATGAGAATGCTTTTCCATCGCTGCACTCCCATATATTCATATACACTTAACTATTGTTTCCTGTTCTCTTTTTGTTCTCTGGCTTCTCTTACTTTCTCCCTCTGTTTCGTCAGATCGTAATAATCATCTGTAAGAACCCCATGTTTTCGCATCATATCAAACACAGTCTGCTGAGCAGGTGTCATCTTCATGCCAATAGAATTATTATAATCCGTAAGAACGCATCCTGTTTTCTCAATCAGCCAGAACAGCGGAGAATCATCATCCGGGATCATTTTCCAGATTTCGTTCTCTGTCCATGGAAGCAATTCCATCATTCCATGAAGATGTCCTCTGGGTATTCTTACGTAATCGCCGTCCGGCTTGATCAGACCGTCAGAAAAGTTCTCATCCTTAATTTTCATCTCATTTAACAGTTCTTCTGTTATCTTCATCCTCTTTTCCTCACCCTCGAGTATTGCTTTTTCCTATTATACGTTTCCCGCCAGAGTTACGCAAGTAAAAAGTCTGAATAGCCTCTTTCCTCAAAAATATATGTTACTGTTCACTTAGGACCAGTGACCCCAATATATCTATCCCTGCCTGCAAGAAAGTGATAACCTTTGTTTTGTATTATACACACCTAAGGTTTTTCATTGCAAGAATTTTCTGTCGACACATATCCAGACTCTTCGACATAGTTACTGTTCACTCCATGACCAGTAACAATTGATGCACACTTTCAAAACTCCCATATAGGCATATGCACAATTCTTCTCCCATCTATTACAGCAATCACCTTCACAGTATTTTCCTTCGCTGTAATCGGCTGGTCAAATATAAGGGTATCCCCCTTCTGGTGCCAGAAAATCTCATCACCATTTAGGTTCAAAGACAGAATTGTAACATCCTGCTCACCGGTAGTTCTTATAACTTGTATTTCAGGATATTCATTTACAGGGACTGTTTCTTCGTGTACAAAACGTATTGTGTCATTTTTATTATCATTTATGTTATTGTTTTTATTTATATTTTCATTTTTTTCTCTATTTTTATCATTTCTGTTATAGAATCCAAGTCCATGAGATGTCTTTGCCATTCCGACTGCTGTAAAAACCGTGCCGGCTCCTGTGAGTTTCAAGTGCTCACTGGTATTTTCTTTTTTAGGACTTTCCGTAATTTTTGCTTTGGACCTATCTGCTTTTTTCCGATCAGTATTCTTTGTTTCTCTGGCAGTAATCCTGCTTTCACTTATATTTTCATCTGCTGCGGTATCTTCTGACTTTTCTTCTTTGCTTTTTGAGCTATCCTTCTTTACACGGGGAGTGTTTTTTGTAGTATTGCTTTTAGACTCAGTTCCATTGGCACTGTTGTCTGCATTTATATTCGTTTTCTCATTCTCTGCGTTTTTGTTTGCCGATGAGGCTGCCGTGACACTGTTTTCTTTCTTGTTTTCTTTTGGTCTTCTCTCAGAACCCGCAGCTTGAGGTTTTTCCCAGCCCTCTTTATCACCTGTGTTGTCACCGTTCTCAGTTTTCGACAAGCCAGCTCCCGCGTTGCTATTACTGTTATTGTTATTATTGTTATTATTGTTGTTACTGTTATTATTGTTGTTACTGTTATTATTCCCGCTGTTGTTATCGTTACTGCCGCCGCTATTGTGACTGTTATTATTACCGTCATTTTCTATGTCATTACTGCTATTACCGCTATTCGCGCTGTCATTATTGCTGTTGTTATTACTTTCATTACCATTACTGCCCCCATTTTCTTTCTGCTCTGTCTCCGTAGCTTCCTGATTTTCTTCAACCTCTTCCTCCCAATTATCAAATATACCTTCATCAGCACCAATATCGATATCAAATCCTCCAAATTCTCCACCATAAGTGTAAAGTATACCAACTTTGGTAATAAGTAAAATCACTGTCACCATCAGATAAATTCCAGGTTTCCGAAAGTTATTCCAGATGCTGTGTGAATATATACCTTTTCGATTTGAATTTTTCGCAATTTTTCTCCTTATGCTTCTCCATCTTTTCATTTTGCCTCACCTGTTTCACTTTCCATCTGTTTTTCCCAGATTTCAACGCTCTTACAATCCGTCCCATCTGCCTTACTGCTTCTGTATAAAACATAAAGTCTCCTGCTGGAATTCTTCTGACCTCTTCGCAAAAGGAACAGTCCATATTTCCCATACCCTTCTGCAAATTCCGGCGCATACAACAGCAGCTGCTCATAATACACGGCTGCCCGTTCCCACTCTTTCTGAAGTTCCGCATTTACCGCCAATAACAAAAGCAATTTTCTCTGCTCTTCATCTTTCGTATATTCTTTTTGCAGTTTTTGCAAAGCACTTTCTGCATGCTCGCATTTTTTAAGAAGAAATTTATCTGCTTCTTTGTCTGTACTTTTTTTATCCGCTTCTGCTGCAAATTTCTTTGACAACGAAGAAGACTCATTTTCCTCTATCTCGTAATATCCCTTCGTCACTTCTGCCAATGCACTTTCAAAAGTGACCTGCTGTTCTGTTCCCGCAAGCAATACCCCTGCTGCCAGCAAAATCCCTGTAGTACCAACTGCCACTACTATATTCTTTCTGGCA
>ERZ857693.3931-NODE-3931-length-11390-cov-7.771063_pt1 | contig 11390 bp, 9 predicted proteins | sample MGYA00519765_ERZ857693 | MGnify/ENA primary metagenome ERZ857693 (study PRJEB31778, sample SAMEA3449354) | human gut metagenome | biome: human gut; feature: human-associated habitat; material: faeces | place: United Kingdom | collected 2010/2012 ... | reverse complement strand
CCTGAAGATCGCGGTTCGTGGCGGAGACGATGCGCACATCGATGGGGATCGGCTTTACTCCGCCTACCGGCGTGATTTCCCGCTCCTGGATGACACGGAGAAGTTTGACCTGCATGTTCAGAGGGAGCTCTGAAATCTCATCCAGGAATATGGTTCCGCTCTGTGCCACTTCAAAGAGTCCTTTTTTACCGTCTGACCTGGATCCTGTAAATGCTCCCGGAGCATAACCGAAAAGCTCGGATTCGATCAGATTGTCTGGGATAGCCCCGCAGTTTACCGTTACGAAAGGCCCTTCGCAGCGATTTCCTTCTTCGTGAAGCTGCTTGGCGATCAGACCTTTGCCGACGCCGGATTCTCCGGTGATCAAAACAGTCGTGTTGACGGAAGCCAGTCTTTTGGTCAGAGTCATGACGTTATGCATGCTCTGGCTGCTGGAAATAATGTCTCCGCCCGGTGCTTCGATCCCGTCTATGTCGTTGAGGGGAAGGACAGTACCGGCATCGGCATCCGACGGATCCTGTTTTGATGTCAGCTGGGTGATATCGCGGGAAACTGTGATGATCAGTGAGATCTCCTGCTTGCTGTTATAGACAGGGGTCCCGGTCGTCAGCAGTTTCTTGCCGTTTTTATTTTCGTGGATAATGGTGATCTCGCGGTTTTCTTCCAGTACTCTGCGAGTAACGGAAGGGGCAAATATCCCCATTTTCTCAAGATCCTTCACATGTTTTCCGCGAGTGCCGGAGGAAGAGATCTGGTAGAGTTCCTCGCAGGCGGTGTTGCACCACACGCAATGTCCGGCACCGTCATCGATAAAGACTGCATCGCTGACCCCGTCAAGGATGGGCAGCAGATCGTGCAGTTTGATTGTCTCCATAATATTGTAAGCCATAGTGTCTCCTTTTCTTACCTTTATATATAATACACGGAAAAATCGATTTTCACAAGAAAATGTATAAATTTCACCTTGACAGTCCAGTATAAATCTGTATGATAGTAAGTAAGAGGGAAATAATAGGAAACAGATAGAAAAGAGATTATACAAAAGGAGGATAAAAATGAATATCATTACGATAACAAAGGATAATTTTGAAGCGGAAGTATTAGAATCCAGAAAGCCGGTACTCATCGATTTCTGGGCCACATGGTGCGGACCGTGCCGGATGCAGGGCCCTGTGCTGGATGAGATCGCAGCGGAGACAGATGCCATAAAGATCGGCAAGGTCAATGTAGATGAAGAACAGATGCTGGCTCTCAAGTTCGGCATTACCAGCATACCAACGCTCATGCTGTTTAAAGACGGAAAAGAAGCGGACAAGCTTGTGGGGCTTCGCTCGAAGGAGGAACTGAAGCAGCTCCTTGGACTTTAGATCCTGCAAAGCGCCCTGCGAAAACTTTGCAGAAATCTGCAAAAAAATCGCAAAAGCTTTGCAAAAAAATCACATCAAAACAGAAGAAACTGCTTGCGCACAGCGAGGAATTATGGTATTCTACTCAAGTAGCAAAGAAGAAGTAATCCGCTTCTCACCTGGAGGCTGCGGCTACCCGGGTACAATACGAAACATTTTTCCGAAAAGGCGGAAGGTCGTTTAGGCAGATCATGCGGAAACGACAGATGAAATGTGTGAGTGTACAGAGGCGGATCGTTGAATCCGCCTTTTATTTATTTTTGGAGGTGTAAGGAAATTAGCAGAGAAGCTATGATAAACGAAGAAATTCGTGCAAAGGAACTGAGAGTTATCGCTGCAGACGGTACGCAGTTAGGTATCATGAGCCGTGAGGAAGCGCTGGCGCTGTCCGAAGAGAAACGGCTGGATCTGGTCTGCATTTCACCGAAGGCAAATCCGCCGGTCTGCAAGATCCTGGATTACGGGAAGTACAAATATGAGCTTCAGAAAAAAGAAAAAGAAGCCAAGAAAAAGCAGAAAACCACTCAGGTAAAAGAAATCCGTCTGTCTACATTTATCGAGGATCATGATATCATGGTGAAGGCGAAGACGGGAGCAAAATTCTTGAAAGATGGAGACAAGCTGAAGGTCAGCCTGCGTTTCCGCGGAAGAGAGAAGGATTATGTGGCGCGCGGCATGGAAGTAATGAACAAATTTGCCGAAGCTGTTTCGGAAGTGGGCGATATCGATAAAAAGCCTAATTTCGAAGGCAGAAGCCTGACGATGATCCTTACACCGAAATCAGATAAGTAAGTATTAAGCATTATTAATATAAAAACAGGAGGAAAACACCATGGCAAAGCAGAAAATGAAGTCTCACAGAGGCGCATGCAAAAGATTCAAAATAACAGGTTCCGGAAAAGTAAAGAGAAATAAAGCATATAAGAGCCACATTCTTACGAAAAAGAGCCAGAAGAGAAAGAGAGGCCTCAGAAAGGCTACAACATTAACAAGCGCAGATCTGAAGAGAATTAAGGCAGTATTGAGCAAGTAAGGAGGGTCGAATAATGGCAAGAGTAAAAAAAGGTGTAAACGCACATAAGAGACATAAAAAAGTTTTAAAGATGGCGAAAGGCTACTACGGTGCCAAGAGCAAGACATTCAGAGCTGCTAAGCCGGCTACGATGAGAGCTCTTCGTTCCGCATACGTAGGCAGAAAGAATAAGAAGAGAGACTACAGAAAACTGTGGATCGCAAGAATCAACGCTGCTGCAAGAATGAACGGATTATCCTACAGCAAAATGATGCACGGCCTTAAAGTTGCAAACATCGACATCAACAGAAAGATGCTTGCAGAGATGGCTGTTAACGATGCAGCAGGCTTCACAGCTCTTGCTGAGATCGCTAAGAAAGCAATCGCATAAGTAAAGTATTAAGAGACGAAGGAGTCCAGGGAATTTTTCCCTGGATTTTTTTGTAAAAAAATTCAGACAATTTGCCGAAAAACGACACAAGCTGTACAGCGGACAAGTGTCCGCGTTGTGCAATCAGACGAAAAACAACAGATAACTAAATTTGCCCTTGAAATAAAAAATATGCGATGCTATAATTTTACCATTAAACATTAGTAACGCGACAAAGCGCAGGAGGAGAGATTATTATGAGAAATTGGAAGAAAGTAATCGGCGTTGCATCAGCAGCAGCGATGACAGCAGCTATGATGATGCCTACATCCGTTTTTGCAGCAGATGAGACATTTAAGATCGGTGTGATCGGACCGATGACAGGTGATTACGCACAGTACGGTACCAACGTATACAACGCAGCCAAGATCGCAGCTGATGAGATCAACGAGAACGGTGGATTCAACGGATATAAAGTAGAGATTCTTGACGCAGGTGATGACCAGGGAGATCCGGAGAAGGCTGTTAACGCATACAATGACCTGATCGATAAAGGAATGCAGATGCTCTGTGGAACTGTAACATCCGGTTCCTGTATCGCAGTAGGAGCTGAGGCAGCTGAGGATACATTCCTCTTCACACCATCCGCAACAGCACTTGACTGTATCACAGCAGGAACAAACGAGTTCCGTATGTGCTTCACAGACCCGGCACAGGGAACCAAATCTGCTCAGTACATTTCCGAGCACAAACTTGCAACGAAAGTAGCAGTACTTTATGATTCCGCTGCTGACTACAACTCCGGTGTACATGACGCATTCGTTGCAGCAGCTGCTGATGACGGACTTGAAGTAGTTGCAGATGAGGCTTACACAACAGACAGCAACACAGACTATTCTGTACAGCTTGCAAAGATCAAGAAGAGCGGCGCTGAGCTTCTTTTCCTTCCGAACTACTATTCCGACAATGCGCTGATCCTTCAGCAGGCATCTGAGGCAGGACTTGACATTAAATTCTTTGGTGTAGATGGCATGGATGGTATCCTCAATGTAGAGAACTTCGATAAATCCCTTGCAGAGGGTGTTATGCTTCTGACACCATTCTCCGCAACAGCTACAGATGAGAAGAGCCAGAACTTCGTAAAAGCATACGGCGATGCTCACAACGGTGAGATCCCGAACCAGTTTGCGGCAGATACATATGATGTACTTTACGCAATGCAGCTTGCAGCTGACGATGCAAAGATCACACCAGATATGGAAAATGCAGACATCAGTGCAGCAATGAGCGCATCCATGGCAAACATCGAGCTTGACGGACTTACCGGAAAAGCAAAATGGACCGAGGATGGCGAGTGTGATAAAGAGCCGAAAGCATTCGAGATCAAAGACGGTGCTTATGTAGAGATGAAATAAGTAATTTCTGTTAACGTTAGGGGTCAGGGGACGGTCACCTTTAGTGGGAACCGTCCCCTTTTTCCCTTATCAATAAACAATTAAAAGAGGTGCGTTATGAGTTTTATATCTTATTTAAAAGACGGCATCAGTCTTGGCAGTATCTATGCGATCATCGCACTTGGATATACCATGGTTTATGGTATTGCCAAGATGCTGAACTTCGCACACGGAGATGTTATCATGGTGGGAGCTTATATCATCCTTACCTGTATCACAAGAGGCGGCATGTCACCGATCCTTGCTGTGATCCTTTCCGTTGTGATCTGTACACTGCTTGGTGTTGTCATTGAGAAGGTAGCTTACAGTCCACTTAGAAAAGCTTCCTCAAACCTGGCCGTTCTTATCACGGCTATCGGTGTCAGTTATCTGCTTCAGAACCTGGCACTTCTGATCTTCGGCGCAGATGCCAAGAGTTTCGTAGCTGTTATCAAAGTTCCGTCCATCACACTGTTTGACGGTGAGCTTACCATCAAGGGAATCACCATCGTAACCATCCTTGCATGTATCATCATCATGGTGGGACTTTCCCTCTTTGTAAAAAAGACAAAACCTGGCCGTGCCATGCAGGCGGTTTCCGAGGACAGAGATGCGGCACAGCTGATGGGAGTTAACGTCAATGCGACAATTTCCCTCACATTTGCCATCGGTTCCGGACTTGCAGCGATCGCAGGCCTTCTGCTCTGTCAGACTTATCCGACACTGACTCCGTACACAGGAGCCATGCCTGGTATCAAAGCTTTCGTAGCTGCTGTATTCGGTGGAATCGGTTCGATTCCGGGAGCTATGGTCGGCGGCATCCTTCTGGGAATCATCGAGATCTTCGGAAAAGCTTATATTTCTTCCCAGGTTGCAGATGCGATCGTATTTGCAGTCCTGATCGTCGTGCTTCTTGTAAAACCTACCGGACTGTTCGGCAAGAACATCCAGGAGAAAGTGTAAGGTGGCCGATATGAAGAATATGAAAAACAAAACAACAAAAAATAACATGATCAACTATGGAATTGTCATTGTGCTTTTTGTGATCGTACAGGCACTTTCCTCAACTGGAAATCTTTCCAGACTTCTTATGGGACTTCTTGTTCCCCTTTGTGTTTATACCATTGCATCAGTTTCCCTGAACCTGGTAGTCGGTTTTTCCGGTGAGCTGAGCCTTGGACATGCGGGCTTCATGTGCGTGGGAGCTTTTTCCAGTGCCCTGTTTTCACAGGTTGCTGCAGACTCCATTCCGCAGGTTCCTCGCTTTATCCTTGCAATCCTTGTAGGTGCGGCAGTTGCAGCACTGTTCGGTGTGATCATCGGTATTCCGGTACTTCGTCTCCGCGGTGACTACCTGGCTATTGTTACACTGGCTTTTGGTGAGATCATCAAGAACCTGATCAATGTACTTTACATTGGCGTGGATGACAAAGGACTTCACGTTGCAACCAGTGCAGCCGGTCTTCATATGGATCCGGGCGGAAAACAGATCCTCAAAGGTGCCCTTGGTATTTCAGGAACAGCAACTCTTTATAAAGATATCAAGAATTACTTTTTCCTGATCGGTGTGATCCTTCTTCTTCTGACTCTGTTTATCGTGCAGAACCTGGTTAACTCCAGAAGCGGACGTGCGATCATGTCAACCAGAGATAACCGTATCGCAGCAGAATCCGTGGGAATCAATATCACCAGATACAAACTGCTTGCATTTACGATTTCCGCAGCCCTTGCAGGAGTGGCAGGCGTGCTGTATGCACATAACCTTTCTCTTCTGAAGGTATCTGTATTTGATTACAACATGTCCATCCTGGTACTGGTATATGTGGTACTTGGCGGGATTGGAAATATCAGAGGATCGATCATTGCAACCATTATCCTCTATGCACTGCCTGAGCTTCTCCGTGGATTCGCAAACTACCGTATGCTGATCTACGCAATCGTGCTGATCATCATGATGCTCTTTAACTGGGCACCGGCAGCAAGAGACTGGAGAGCACGTATGGTAGAAAAATTCAAAGGCAAAAAAGCGAAAAAGGAGGTGGCCTGATCATGGCAATGCTGGAAGTAAATAACCTGTCTATCCAGTTCGGCGGTCTTCGTGCTGTTGACGGCTTTAACATGACCATTGAAAAAGGACAGCTCTATGGACTGATCGGACCCAACGGTGCCGGTAAGACAACGGTATTCAACCTTCTCACAGGTGTATACAAACCAACAGAGGGAATCATCAGACTGGACGGCCAGGACATCACCGGAAAAAGCACCATCGAGATCAACAAAGCCGGAATCGCCAGAACCTTCCAGAATATCCGTCTTTTCAAGGATATGCCGGTTCTTGACAATGTAAAAGTAGGACTTCACAATCATCATCCATATTCCACACTGACCGGGATCTTAAGACTGCCGAAATATTACAAGGTAGAAAAAGAGATGAATGAACGTGCCATGGAGATACTGAGGGTGTTTGATCTGGATAAGGAAGCAGACACTCTGGCAGGAAATCTGCCTTATGGTAAACAGCGTAAACTGGAGATCGCTAGAGCTCTTGCCACAGAGCCGAAGCTTCTTCTCCTGGATGAGCCGGCGGCTGGTATGAACCCGAATGAGACACAGGAGCTGATGGATACTATCCGTTTTGTGCGGGAGCATTTTGATATGACTGTTCTTCTGATCGAGCACGACATGAAACTGGTGGGCGGTATCTGTGAGGAACTTACAGTTCTGAACTTCGGTCAGGTACTGATCCAGGGTGAGACATCTGCAGTGCTGAAAGACCCGACGGTTATCACTGCATATCTGGGAGAATAAGGAGGAACGAGACAATGGCAATGTTGGAAGTAAAGGACCTCCAGGTCTACTATGGTGTGATCCAGGCTCTGAAGGGAATTTCTTTTCATGTAAATCAGGGAGAGGTTATTGCGCTGATCGGTGCCAATGGCGCCGGAAAGACAACCACACTTCAGACACTTACCGGAATTCTTTCTCCGAAGTCCGGAAGCATTGTGTTTGAGGGAAAAGACCTCACAAGAACACCGGCGCATAAGATCGTAGAGATGGGTATGGCGCATGTTCCGGAGGGAAGACGTGTATTTGCGGATATGTCCGTTTATGAGAATCTGCTCCTTGGAGCCTATACAAGAAAGGACAAGGCAGAGATCGCAGAAAGTCTTGCAAGTGTATACAAGAGATTTCCGCGTCTGGAAGAACGTAAAGGACAGCGTGCCGGAACACTTTCCGGTGGTGAGCAGCAGATGCTTGCAATGGGCAGAGCGCTTATGTCCCACCCTAAGATAATCCTTATGGACGAGCCTTCAATGGGTCTCTCCCCTCTTTATGTAACAGAGATATTTGATATTATCCGCTCGGTAAACGAATCGGGCACAACAGTTCTTCTGGTTGAGCAGAACGCTAAAAAGGCACTTTCCATCGCAAACAGAGCATATGTTCTTGAAACAGGAAAGATAGTTCTTTCGGGAGACGCTCACGAGCTTATGAACAACGACTCCGTAAAGAAAGCATATCTTGGCGAATAATATGGGGATACCCTATAAAGAAAGGATAAGGATCATGGACAACCTTGTAATTACAATAGCAAGAGAATTCGGCAGCGGCGGACGCTCCATCGGCAAAATGCTCAGCGAAAAGCTTTCCATTCCCTATTATGACAAGGATCTTATAAAGCTTGCCTCCGAGGACAGCGGCATAAACGAGGCTCTTTTCGGTCTGGCTGACGAAAAAGCAAAGTCGGGACTTTTCAAAAAGGTAAAGGTCTATGATGGTGATGTTATCACTCCGGAAAGATCCGATTTTACCTCTCAGGAAAATCTTTTCAACTTCCAGGCAAAGGTCATAAAGAACCTGGCAGATGAAAAAGCTCCCTGCATCATCATCGGAAGGTGTGCGGATTTTGTCCTTGCTAACAGAGCCAATGTGCTGAGAATTTACATCTGGGCTGACAAGGAAACCTGCATCAACAATTCCATGAAGGTCTGCGGCTATGACCGCAAGGAAGCCGAAAAGCAGGTTGAGAAGATTAACCGTGAGCGCAGCGCTTATTATAAGGCTCACACAGGCAACGAGTGGACAGACGTGAGAAATTACGACCTGTGCCTCAATACCAGCCAGCTTGGCTTTGATAGATGTATCAAGATCATTGAGAGCTACATTGACATAATGAACAAGTGATAATAACACAGATTGCTGCGGTTTTCCGCAGCAATTTTTTTTGAGGGGTATGTTATGCACGGTCTTGGTACGATAGTAAACGCCGCCATTGTGGCAGGCAGCCTTATACTAATCACCAATAAAACTATAGACAAAAAATCATCGCATAATCCATATACGCAAGATTATGCTCAATTTTTTGTATAGTTTTTAATTGGTGCTTAGTATTATAGGAATGATATTCAAGTCAAAAATAAGCAAGCGCTTTCATGACATTATAATGCAGGTAATGGATCTGGCGGTAATGTTCATAGGAGCTTCAGGCGCTCTGCGAGGGATATTCACTGTAAAGGACGGTTTCCTTGAAACAGGCGGCACAATGCTGATGATAGATCCCTTACCATAGGAGCGCTGCTGGGCGAGCTTATAAACATTGAGGCTCAGATGGAACGCTTCGGCGAATGGCTCAAGGGCAAGGCAAAAAGCAGCGGAGATAACAAGTTCGTTGAGGGCTTTGTGACCGCTTCCCTGACAGTCTGCATAGGAGCAATGGCGATAGTCGGCTCCATTGAGGACGGCATCTCGGGCAATCACGACACGCTCTTTGCAAAGGCAGCCCTTGACCTTGTTATCGTAATGGTATGCGTGGCATTCTCAGCTATTCCCGCTGCAATTCTCCAGGGCACCGTAACCATATGCGCAGGCTTTATCGCCCCCATAATGAACGACAGCATTATTGCAAACATCTCGTTCATCGGCTCAATGCTCATATTCTGCGTGGGCGTTAACCTTTCCTTCGGCAAGAAATTCAAGGTGGGCAATATGCTGCCTGCTATAATAATCCCTTTTATATACGGACTTATTGCAGGATAAAATGCCATTGTATTTTATAACCTCGATCAAATAACACAAAAGCGGTACCGCCCTTTCGGACGATACCGCTATTTTTATGTGTTCATATTGTCATTATGCTCTGGGAGTTGCATATACAACATCGGAGCTGCTGAGGTTTGTCCAGTTGCCGTTTACGCAGGCACGTACTGCAAAGCCGTAGTTGATGCCGTTTACCAGTCCCGAAACTGTGTAGGAAGTGGAGTAAACTGTTGCAACACTGTTATAATCGCCGTTGATGTAGGTATATACCATGTATCTGTCGGCGCCGTTTACTGCTGTCCACTGGAGGGAAACATATCCGTTGCCTACTGCCGCACTGGTGATCTTAGGAGTTGAGGAGTAAGTAAGAGGTGTGCAGTAAACTATGTCAGAACCTGTGTAGCTTGTCCATGTGCTGCCCACATATGCTCTTACCAGGAAGCCGTATCTGATGCCGCCTACAAGACCCTGAACATTGTAGCTTGTGCCTTTTACGGTGGCTACCTGATTCATGGAGCCGTTGATGTAGGTGTAGATAGCATATCTGGAAGCGCCTGTTACAGCTGTCCACTTGAGGGATACGCTCTCAACGCCTGCGGTTGCACTGGTTATCTTAGGTGAAGAGGGAGCTGTGGGAGTTGCATAAACGATATCGGAAGATGTAACGGAAGTCCATGCGCCGTTTACATAAGCCTTAACCGCAAAGCCGTATCTGATGCCGTTTGCAAGACCTGTTACTGTCATGTATCCGTTTCTGGTGTATCCGTGGTTCTGCCACTGACCGTTGACAACGGAATATACTGCATAATTGGTAGCGCCGCTTACAGCTGTCCATGTAAGATAAGCCTGACCGCTGCCGGGAGTTACCTTGGTGATAACGGGCTTGGGAGAATAAGTGGGAGTTGCATATACCACGTCGTTTGCGGTATAGGAGCTGAGGTTGCCGTTGATATAGTAACGTACCAAAAATCCGTAGCGGACGTTATTTGTAAGTCCTGTTACGGTGTAGGTATTGCCTGTGGTAGCACCTATATATGTAAGATAACCGTTCATATAGGTATAAACGTTATACTGTGATGCGCCTGGTATCTTGCTCCACTGGAGGGAAGCGGTTCCGTTTATTGCGGAGGTTACCTTTAGGTTAAGAGCATTGGGAGAAGCAGGGTCGTTCTTCACGCAGCTGGGAAGAGTGATGTTGGTGTAATACTTGTTCATCACGGTGTAGTTGATGTTGTGGCGTGAATCAAGGCTCTGGAAGTATGTGGTGCTCTTATTGCAGTATCTGCTGTCAATGTAGCTTCCCTGATCCATAAGGCTTACATCTATCTCATACCAGTCGTTGAATATCTTTACTCTGTTCCATGCGTGGTTTTCGGTGATGACTGTGATACAGTCAAGACCTGCCGCATTGCAGAAATATGTCATTGTCATGGCATATCCGCTGCCATAGCACTGTCTGTCAAGGAGAGCGCCTGCGATAGACTGATGATGTGCGCCTGTGGAATAGGAAACAGCGTTAGCTATCTTCTGATAAATAGCCTGCTCCTTGGTAAGGTCATTGGTGCACTTGTTGATATCAGCCATCCATGTGTTGGTGATGCTGTTGATGCTGTTGTAAGCATTTCTTCTTACGGTACCGTTCTGGTAATCGGAATACATCATGGGGTAAACAAAGTTCTGACCGAATCTGTAGCCGTTTGTAAGGAAGAAATACTGGGGATTTGAGTAGTAGAACATATACAGTATCTGCTCAAGACGTGAGCTGGAGATGCTGTTGGAATCGAAGGAAATGTAGTCGATGTACTGAGATGTGTAGGTCTGGCTGGAAGAAAGCACTGCGTTGCAGGCATTTGCCAGATTGTTGTACAGAGTACGTTCGGCTGAGTTCAGCTGATTGTAGAAATAGCTGGTGTTGTAACGGTATGTAGCGTCGAAAGTCTCGCTGTAGGTCTCATTAAGAGCCTTGTCCTTGTCGATCATCTCTCTGATAGCTGCCATATCGTCATCGTCGGTGTAGATGCCCTCAACACCAACATCGGGGAGAACCATGTTGGAATCCTCTGCCATAATATCCTCAGCGGACTTTCCTGTCTGAGCAGTATCATCTGTTGTCTCGACAGTCTCAGTCTCAT
>ERZ857693.3928-NODE-3928-length-11400-cov-16.519348_pt1 | contig 11400 bp, 7 predicted proteins | sample MGYA00519765_ERZ857693 | MGnify/ENA primary metagenome ERZ857693 (study PRJEB31778, sample SAMEA3449354) | human gut metagenome | biome: human gut; feature: human-associated habitat; material: faeces | place: United Kingdom | collected 2010/2012 ... | reverse complement strand
TTGATTTTTAGATTTAACCGAGTTTGAAAAAATCTTTATAAATTATATGGCGGAAGTCCTAGAATGTCAAGAAAAATCGTTCGACATAAAACGACAAAAACGGCTATATATGTAGCTAAACTACGAGTGTTACAGCAAGATTACATTACATTAACAAATGAATAACATTGTAAAAAAGAATTGAAAATGTGTACAAAATATGATTAAATGAAACTACAGGATGTAGCATTGGTTTTGAGTGTATAATAATTTGAAAAATGAGTAAATTAAATGACGGAGGAAAAAAGATGAATTTTAAGAAGAAAAACGGAATTACGCTTATAGCTTTGGTTGTGACGATAATAGTGCTTTTAATTTTAGCACGGCGTTAGTATTTCTATGCTTACTGGACAAAATGGAATATTAAATAGAGCAGCAGAAGCAAAGAAAAAGACAGAAGAATCTGGGGAAAAAGAAAAAACAGATTTAGCAACAATGGAAAGCTTAATAGATGAATATGGAAAAACATCAAAAGGATGGACGTATTTATATGATGCAAATGGAATGCCAGAAAAAGTAACAAATGGCAAAGATATTACTTTAACAATAGGAGATTATATAAATTACAATCCAGCAGATTATGATGGATATGATGAAACCAAAAATGGATTTTATAATTCGCCAGCAGGAACAAAACAAGAAACCACATATACAGAAACAATAGATTCCAGTACTTGTCAATGTGCAGAAGCTTCTGCCTATCAAGATTTATTAGATAAAAATCAAGTTGTTGCAGGAAATGGAAATTCATCACAAACATACAAAGTAAGTGATGCAAATGGAAGAAAATGGAGAGTGCTAGGAGCAGATGAAACAACAGGAGAATTACTAATAATTTCAGATGATGTATTAAAAGAAAATAATGCAACAAAGAAAATGATATTTGAAGGAATAGCTGGGTATTTATATGGAGTAGATGAATTAAATAAAGTATGTAGCATATATGGAAAAGGAAATGGTGCAACAGGAGCAAGAAGTATAACATTAGATGATGTTAATAAAGCAATAGGAAAAGAAAAAGAAAAAAATACTGGAAAGTGGACATATACTTGGACAGCAAATTCATTAACACAAAAAAGACCATCTTATGATGGTGGAACAAATTACACTTATTATCCACACGTAAAAGATGAAACAAACATAGGAATATTCAATTATTATAATGTAGTAACAAAAAAATGGGAAACGAAAACAAAAGATTTAACAGGATTTTCTGGAAAAGAAGATATAACAACAATAAATCCAGATTATGTTGGATTTGATATAAGTAACAATCCAGACTATGTAAACAACAGGGCTACTAAAGGATACAAATTGTTATTTAAAGATAATATGACGGAAGAGGATAAATATTGGTTGGGGTTATTGTATTGCAATGCAAACTCTGACTTCGCTAACTGGGGGATATATTGTGTATATGAAACTGGTCGTGTTAGTGGTGATTGCACATATACTTCGTTTCGGATATGTTAACACGCCAAGCTATGGAGTTCGCCCTGTAGTAACACTAAAATCTAATATCCAATTACAATCTTTATCAGTAGAAAATGGAATTACCACATACAATATAAAAAATTAAATCAAAATTAATTTTTTACTTTTGTTGTTGTTTTCAAGATTTTCCCAATACATTAAATCACCTCCATTTAATAACAAAAAAGAGGAGGACAACGCATTTTATTAAACAATGGTTAAAAAGAAAATTAAAGAATAAGCAAAAAACAACTAACAAATAAAAATTCATAATAAATTCCAAAATGGTGTAGAACCCCAAAATTCTACACCATCAATTTTTTTACCAAAAACCCCACACAAAACTATTGAAATTTTTCAAAATATAATATAGAATATAACCGAAAAAAACAAAACAGGTGATAATTTATGAGAAGAAAAACCAGAACAAAAGTAAAAAAAGGACTAATAATAGCAGGAATCACAATTGGTGTAATACTACTAATAATAGGAATAATAATAGGAATAAAACTACACCAACAGCCAGAAATATCTTATGATGATGGTATAACCTGCAAAAACTACTTCAAACAAATAACAATAAACCTATCAAACAAAGAAGTAAAAAGAGACAATATAGAAACATCACTAAAAGAAGAATTCAACCTATCAGATGAAGAAGAAAACCTAGCCTTTAGCTCAATGGATGAAATGAGAAAGCTACTATCAAATTCAGTATTTGATATATCAGAAACTGGACAAACATTCACCATAAAAAATTTGTATCAAACAAAAAGTATAATAGTAAAATCTAAAAACGTAAAAGAAACAGTAGACAGAGAAGAAGTAATACAAATTTCAGAAAATTTATACGTACTTAGTTTTTACTCAGAAAAGCTAACAAAAGCAATGTACAACTATTACAAAGACAAAGATTACATAGAAAAAATTTACTATGATGATGTAACAATAAACAAGCAAATTAACGATATATCGCAAACTATGTATGGTGGAACAGAAGTAGACCTAAATAATCACCATTCACTTGGTGCGACCGTTATGGGGCTGGACAACTATAATAATATAATAAACGAAAATGGAAATCCGAAAGATATAGTAATAGGAACAATTGGATATGGAATAAATTATCAAAATGAATTTTTCAATGAAAGAATAAGTGATAATTATTATAATTTTGTATTAAATAACAAAGATATTTCCGAAACAATTGCGCAAGGAAGCAGAATTGCAGAAGTTTTGGTGGATTCAACTACTAATAATGTAAAAATAATGCCATTAGTTACAGTAACAGAAGAGGGGTATACATCAACATCAAGTATTTTAAAAGCAATAGCTTATGCTGCCAAAAATTCAGATGTAATTTGTTATGAGCTAATAAATACACAAAGTGAACCAATAGATTTAGCGTTGGAAAGCTGTTTTAAGGAAAACGTTCCTGTATGTAGTGTGTCATCAAATAGTCAATATGAAACATCTACTGAAAATAGCGAAAAGGAGGAAAATTCAAAAGAGGGAGATTATCCAGCAAATCACGGAATGACAATTGCGGTATCTTCTTTAGATAGAGAAATGAATTTAGCTGATTATTCTGGAAAGGGAGATTACATAGATTTTTCGGCACCAAGCACAGATGTTGAGGAAATATTTAGTAATAGTGCAAATATTTCAAGATGGTCAGGTGCACAATATTCTAATGCTCAAATTGCGGCGACTATTGCATTAATTAAGACATATAGTAAAGATGCTACAATCTTAGATGTATATAACTTTTTAAGAAATTTTAGCGAGGATTTAGGTGACGAAGGAAAAGATGAACTTTATGGATATGGATGTCCTAAATTTCAAAATTTAACAATTGGAGATATTGATAAAACATCACCAGAATTTAAGGAAGTTACATTTGAAAATGATACTTGGGAAGTAGTAAAACAAGTAAAAATTGTTGCAAATGACAATATAAGAATGAAAGATTGGGCAATAACAAAAAATGAAAATGGCCCTGATGATAAAGAGTGGAATGCAATGCAAGCAGTAACGCCAGATTTAGACGTATCATCAACACTTACAGAAAATGGAAAATATTATATATGGATAAGAGATATTGCAGGAAATACAGCAACTAAAGAAATTCAAATTGATAAGATTGATAATACTCCACCAGAAATTGCATACACAATAAACAAAGATACATTAGCGTCAGGCTATGTAACAATAACTGTAACTGCTGAGGACAGTCAATCTGGATTATATGATAGTCCATTTAGTTGGGACAAAATAACTTGGTCTCAGGAAAATAGCACAAGAACAATTAAGGAAAACGGAAGATATAAAGTTTATGCAGAAGATAATTTAGGAAATATTTCAGAAAAAGAAATATTGGTAGATTGCTTCCCACAAGCAGGAACATTTGAGCTTAAAGATGGAAACATAATAACAAATATGAAGGTATCTGCAAATTGGATTGGAAATACGAATAATGATGTGGAAATAGAATTAAATAAAGATTTAGATATAGCAGGATGGCAAATAACAACAGACGAAAATACACCAAGTGAATTTGTTGCAGTTGAGGGTGCAAATGTTATTGTAGAAAATCAAGAAAACAACAATAATAATAGTAGTAACAATACGAGTTTGCCAAATAATGTTGTAATAGATGGAAATATACAAGCAAGCAATACAACAGCACAAGAAAACACACAACCTCAAATTCAGGTAATACCAAGAACAGAGCCTATTGTACTTCATACTACATTAGATATAGATAAAACATACTATTTCTGGACAAAAGATAGTTATGGAAATACAGCATATCAAGCATTTGTAATACATAAAGCGGTTATATAGTGAAAGGAGAAAAAAATGTCATTTATAGAAGAAATAAAAAATAGAGCAAAAGAGGATAAAAAAACAATAATTTTACCAGAAGCGGAGGATAAGAGAGTATTAGAAGCTGCAAGTAAGGTAATAAAACAAGGATTTGCAAAAGTTATCCTTTTAGGAGACGAGGAGAAAATAAAAGAAGATAGCTCAAAAAATAAAATTGATTTAGATGGAGTGGATATTATAAATCCACTTACATCTGACAAAAAAGAAGAATACAAACAAAAATTATATGAGCTTAGAAAAAATAAAGGAATGACTTTAGAACAAGCAGAAGAATTATTAAAAGAGCCAATATATTTTGGAATGATGATGCTAAAAGATGAAAATTCAAAAGCAGATGGTTTAGTATCAGGAGCAGCTCATTCAACAGCAAATACTTTAAGACCAGCACTTCAAATATTAAAAACAAAACCAGGAACAAAGCTTGTATCAGCATTTTTCGTAATGTGTGTACCAGATTGTGAATATGGAGAAAATGGAACATTCATATTTGGTGATAGTGGATTAAATCAAAATCCAACAGCAGACGAATTATCAGAAATTGCAATATCATCATCAAAAAGTTTTGAGCAATTAGTTAGGAAAGAAGCAAAAGTAGCAATGCTTTCATATTCTACAAAAGGAAGTGCAAAATCTGAATTAACAGAAAAAGTAATAGAAGCAACAAAATTAGTAAAAGAAAAGGAAACTAATTTAATGGTAGATGGGGAACTTCAATTAGATGCTGCAATAGTACCAGAAATAGCAGCTTCTAAAGCTCCAGATAGTCCATTAAAAGGAGAGGCAAATGTACTTATATTCCCAGACTTAGATGCCGGAAATATTGGATACAAATTAGTTCAAAGATTAGCAAAAGCTGAAGCTTATGGACCACTTTGCCAAGGTATTGCAAAACCTGTTAATGATTTATCTCGTGGATGCTCTGCAGATGACATTGTTGGGGTTGTTGCTATAACTGCGGTTCAGGCACAGGAGTAATTCGTGGTAGCAAGACTTGGTGCGACTCATTGTGACTCATTGCGACCCATTGGGACCGGTTCTTTTTGGGTCCAAATTTGTAAAAAAATTCAAATGGTAAAAATGGACCCAAAAAGAACCGGTCCCAATGGGTCCACCACAAAAAAGAAAAGAGGTGTAATATGAAAATACTAGTTATAAACGCAGGAAGCTCGTCACTAAAATATCAAGTAATAGATATGGAAAACGACAAAATGCTAGTAAAAGGAAATTTCGAAAGAATAGGCCAAGCAGGTTCATTTTTGACACACAAAGTAAATGGAGTAAAACGTAGATTTGAACACGAAGTAAGAAATCACGAAGAGGCGATACAGTTTATATTATCAAGAATATTAAATAGACACTATGGAGTTATAAAAAGCCTAGATGAACTTGCTGGAATAGGACATAGAGTAGTACATGGTGGAGAAAAATTTAAGACACCAGTTATAATTACAGAAGAGGTTATAGAAGAAATAGAAAAATGCTCTGATTTAGCACCACTTCATAATCCAAATGCAATTGCAGGAATAAGAGCTTGTCAAAAGGTAGTGCCAAATATGAAGATGGTTGCAGTATTTGATACAGCATTTCATCAAACAATTCCAAAGGAAAAATATATTTATCCAATTCCATATAAATATTATGAAAAATATGGTATAAGAAAATATGGATTCCACGGAATATCACACGAATATGTTGCAAACCGTGTAGCACAATTAATGAGCCAAGACATAAAAGACCTAAAAATAATAAGTTGTCATTTAGGTCAAGGGGCAAGTTTATGTGCTATAAAGGACGGCAAATCTCAAGAAACAACAATGGGATTAACACCACTAGGTGGAATTCCAATGGGCTCAAGAAGTGGAGATTTAGACCCATCTGTTATAACATATTTAATAAAAAAATCAGAAAAACCAACAGTTGGAGTGAGAGAACTTGCAAAAACTGATCATGAAGAATTAACTGCCGAGGAAGTAGAAGAAATGCTTAACAAAAAATCCGGAGTTTATGGAATATCAAGAATATCTTTAGACTTTAGAGATATAGAGTTAGATAGCCTATCAGGAGGACATCATGCAAAACTTGCATTAGATGTGTTTGATTATAGAGTTGCTCAGGAAATTGCAAAATGTGCAGTTGCAATTGGCGGAGTTGATGTAATAACATTTGAAGCAGGTGTTGGAGAAAAAGGCCCGCTTGATAGAAAACATATCTGTGAATATCTAAGCGTTTTGGGAGTTGATTTAGATTTAGAAGCAAATGAAGAAACTAAAGGCGAGGAAAGAGAAATATCTAAAGCTTCTTCTAAGGTTAAGGTTTGGGTTGTACCTACAAATGAGGAATTGATGATTGCGAAAGAAACTTATGAATTAGTAAAATAAAATGGACACATTTGGACCGGTTCTTTTTGGGCTGAATGTCCCAAAAAGAACCGGTCCAAATGTGCCAATGAGTCAAAGTAAAGAAAGGAAGAATAAAAAATGAAAATATTAGTATTAAACTGTGGTAGTTCATCACTAAAGTATCAATTAATTAACATGGAAACAGATGAGGTATTAGCATCTGGAAAATATGAAAGAATAGGAGAAAAAGAAGCATTTATAACACATAAAGCATGTGGAAAAAAAGTAAGAATAGACCATGTAGCAATGGACCATACAGAAGCAATAGACTTTACATTAAAACAATTAACAAATCCAGAATACAAGGTAATAGATAGCTTAGACGAAGTAAGTGCAATAGGACATAGATTAGTACATGGTGGAGAAAAAATTGCAGAATCAGTTGTAATAGATGAAAATGTTATAGAAGTTCTAAAAGAATGCACAGATTTAGCACCACTTCATAATCCAGCTGGAATAATGGGAATAGAGGCTTGCCAAAAAGTAATGCCAGGAAAACCAATGGTAGGTGTATTTGATACAGCATTCCATCAAACAATGCCAAAAGAACATTACATTTATCCAATTCCTTATGAATTCTACAAAAAATATGGAATAAGAAAATATGGATTCCACGGAACATCACATATGTATGTTTCAAATAGATTAGCTGAAATTGAACACAAAGACATAAAAGACCTAAAAATAGTAACTTGCCACTTGGGCCAAGGTTCAAGCATTTGTGCAGTTGATGGCGGAAAATCAATAGATACATCAATGGGATTAACACCACTTGGAGGAATTCCAATGGTTACAAGAAGTGGAGATTTAGACCCATCTGTTGTTACATTTTTAATGAAAAAAGAAAATTTATCAGCAGATGAAGTTGAAAATGTTTTAAATAAACAATCAGGAGTTCAAGGAATTTCAGGTTTAGCACCAGACTTTAGAGAAATAGAAGCTGCATCTTATGGTGAAAGTGAAAGAGCAAAGATTGCTATAGATAGCTTCACATATGCAATTGCAGGTTATATTGCAAAATATGCTGTTGCAATGAGAGGAATTGATTATATAGTATTTACTGGTGGTGTTGGTGAAAACCAAATTAATATCCGTAAATGGATTTGTGAACAACTTGAATTTATGGGTGTTTTAATTGATACAGATGCAAATAATGTTAGATCTGAGGAAAAATTAGTTTCTAAACCAGAATCTAAGGTTAAAGTTTTCGTTATTCCTACAAACGAGGAATTGATGATTGCTAAGGAAACTGAAAGATTAGTTAAATAAATTGAAAATGAAAAACGTATCATTTGAGAAAGTGGTACGTTTTTCTGATTGGGGACGGTTCTTTTTACGAAAAAGAACCGTCCCCAATTCAAAATTTTGTAAAAAGAACTTGTGTTTTTCAAAGAAATATATGATAACATTTTGAAGCTATATATAACAATTGGAGGAAAGGAAGAGAAGAAATGTTATCGTTAAAAAAGAATATAAAAGAAGAGTTAAATAGAATCTTAAAAAAATTAGAAGAAAAAAAGAACGAAAAAAAATTTGAAACAGTGGCAGAGGCATGGCTAAAATCTAAAAAGAATTCGGTAAAATTATCTACTTATTATAATTACTGTTATGGTGTTGAGAAATATTTATATCCTGAATTTGCAGGTAAGGATATAACAAAAATAAGAGATTGCAATGATTTTATTGATGATTTATTGGATACATTAGCACCAAAAACTGTTAGGGATATAATATCAAAGTTAAATAGTATTTTTAAATATTATGAAGATGAAAAAAATGTAAAACTAAAAATAAAGAAAATGAGTTTACCGAAATTGGTAAAAAGAAAAATACAAATACTTTCTAAAAAAGAAAAAGACAAGCTAGAAAAATATTGTATAGAAGAGAAGAATTTAAAGACATTAGGAATTTTAATTTGCTTGAATACAGGTATAAGAATTGGAGAATTATGTGCTTTAAAATGGGAAAATATTAATTTAGAGGAACGCAAAATATATATTAAAAAGACAATAGAAAGAGTTTATATAAAAAAGGAAAAGAAAACTAAAATTATTATTGATACTCCAAAATCAAATTCTTCTATAAGAGAAATTCCTATAAATAATAAGCTATATGAAATATTAAAGAAAATGAAAGGAAAAAGTAAAAAGAATGGATATGTGCTAACAGGATCAGATACACATTACATAGAACCAAGAAATTATCAGTATCATTTTAAGGTTATTTTAAAAAAGAGCAAAATAAAGGCATCATACAAATTTCATGCATTAAGACATACTTTTGCAACAATTTGTATTGAAATAGGTATGGACATAAAATCATTAAGTGAAATATTGGGTCATGCAGATGTAAGTGTAACATTAAACGTATATGTACATTCTTCTGATAAATTAAAAAGAAAATTCCTTGAAAAGTTATAAAAAAATCGTTAAGCAAACAACTTAACTCCAATTTTATTTTTTATTATTATAGCAATAATGTTAGGTAAAATCAACAGAAACTTGATAAAAAATAAAAAATTTTTTTTTGTGTAAAAACGCTTTGAGGTTTATATATGAAAATAGGGATTTACAGGCTTTTTTGCCGATTTTGTATATCATTAAGTTGTTTGCTTAATGATATACAAAAAAGGGAGGAAAATAATTTGAAAACAAAAGAAATGAGAGGAATTACATTAATTTCATTAGTGGTCAGTATTATTATATTATTAATATTATCTGGGATAACCATATCTGCACTTTCTGGAGAAAATGGTGTATTAAATAAGACAGCAGAGGCTAAGCAGAAAAGCCAAGAGTCACAGGAAATAGAAAAAATAAAATTAGCAATTAGTGGAATAGCAATTGGAAATATGGAGTATGAACAATTAGATGAGAACAGTTTACAAAATGAAATTGACAAAGAGTTTGGTTCACAAGAGGTAAAAGTATCCAAAAATCCAAACAATTCTATTTTAATTAATTTTAAAGACTCTGGAAATACATATTGTATTGACGATAAAATAAAAAAGGTAGATATGTATATTAGTACCCAACAAGACTTAAAAAAATTTAGAGATGATGTGAATTCAGGGAACACTTATGAAGGAAAGTATATATATTTGTTAAATGATATTGAATTAGATGGAAATGAGCAATGGAAACCAATTGGATTGTATCCAAAAGAAAGTACAGGAATAACAGATAATGAGCAAAATAAAGCATTTAAAGGTACATTTGATGGCGGAGGACATACTATAGATGGAATAAATATCGATACAACAGAAAGAGGGCAAGGTTTATTTGGTTTAGTAGATAATGCGAAAATAATAAATCTTAAAATTGGGGAAAAAAGTAATATTATTGGAGGAGCAAGCACAGGTGGAGTATGTGGTTACATGTACAATAATTCAGAAATATCTAATTGTTCTAATAATGCTAATGTAACAGGATCAATTTTTGTTGGAGGCATAGTAGGGTATAGTAAATTAAATTGTAATATTTATAGTTGTGAAAATAGTGGAAATATAATTACAAATACAAATACAGTTGGAGGAATATGTAGTTCAAATAGTGGAAAGATAGAAAAGTGTTATAATAGTGGAAAAATAAATGCAAAAAATTATGGTGCATCAGGAATATGTTATCTGAATAACGAAAATGAAGATGTGAAGATATTGAAATGCTATAATTTGGGAGAAATAATAACTAGCCAATATGCATCGGGTATATGTGGTGTGAACACAGGTAGTATAGAGGAATGCTTTAATAAAATTGATATAAAAGCTACAGGAAATGCAGTTTCAGGAATCACAAACGAAAATAATAAGTTAGTTAAAAATTGCTATAATATAGGAAATATCGAAGGAATTTATAATACAGGTGCTATAATAGGAAATAATAAAGGTGGGGAGTGTGCCAATTGCTATAACAGTGGTGATGTAATTTCAAAGTCTAATATAGAAACTAATGGATTTATTGGAAAAAATGATAATGGAAAATATACAAATTGTTTTTTTGATAGCAGTAAAAAAATAGAAGGAAAGACATATGATATTGAAGGAATACAATTTATATCTATGAATGAAATAATAAAAAGTATTAATAGTTTAGGAAAGGATTTTAAAGAAGATAAAGACAATATAAATAATGGGTATCCTATTTTAAGTTGGCAATAGAATTAAAAAGTAATTAAAATAATTAATACAAGGTCGTTAAGTATAAAACTTAACGACCTTATTTGCAAAAATATTATAGCAATAAAATATTAAAAAATCAATAATTTTATAAAATTTATTTTTGAAAAGTTATCACAAAAAATAATAGATAATAAATGTTTCAAAGTGCTTTTATATCAATGCTTATTGCCATTTTTAGATTTCATTAAGTTTTATACTTAATGATGATAAGAAAGGGGAAAATAATATGTTTAAAATGCAAAAAATAAAAGGTGTTACATTGATTTCATTAGTAATAACAGTAATTGTGTTGTTAATATTAGCACGGTATTAGTATAAGTATGATTACTGGAGAAAATAATATTTTGCAAAAAGCTTCAGAAGCGAAGGAGAAAACAACACTTAGTCAGAAGAAAGAAACAACAGATTTAGCTAATATGGAAG
>ERZ857693.3925-NODE-3925-length-11421-cov-2.784621_pt1 | contig 11421 bp, 7 predicted proteins | sample MGYA00519765_ERZ857693 | MGnify/ENA primary metagenome ERZ857693 (study PRJEB31778, sample SAMEA3449354) | human gut metagenome | biome: human gut; feature: human-associated habitat; material: faeces | place: United Kingdom | collected 2010/2012 ... | reverse complement strand
ATATTCCCTGACTCTCGGAATCAGAAAGAAGAGCAACAGCTTCAAATATCTCGAGGTCACCGTCAACGGCGAGGACAAGTACGCGACCACCGTCCCGCCGACAAAGGGCTTCACCGCCGACGGCAGACATCAGGTGAAGATAAAGCTCCGTGCTGGCGCGAACACAATAGAGCTTGAGAATCCCATAGCCTCGAGGCAGGACAGCGCGGCAGTGCAGTATGCCAAAATGGGCAGAGAGCTCATGCGCGCAACCGCCGAGTATGCCGACAGAAACGGCACCGAGGAGCGCCCGATAGTCTATTCGATTTGCGAGTGGGGCAGAAATCTCCCGTGGCGCTGGGGCGCGGCGGCGGGCAATCTCTGGCGCACCACGCCCGATATCCAGGCAAATTGGAAGTCTGTTGTCGGCACATATGAGATTAACGTCAACCTCTTTAAATATGCGGGCAAGGGCAACTGGAACGACCCGGATATGCTTGAGGTCGGCAACGGCGATCTGACCTTTGAGGAGAACCGCAGCCACTTTACCCTCTGGTGCTTCATGGCGGCTCCGCTGATTCTCGGCAACGACGTGCGCGAGTTTATCCGCGAGGACGGAACCGCCGACACGGAGAATGAGACGCTGAGAATACTCACCGACAGAGACATGATAGCGATTGATCAGGATGCGCTCGGCGAGCAGTGCAGGAGAATAAAGACAACGCTCATAGCCGATACGCTCATAAAGCCTCTCGAAAACGGCGATGTCGCGGTCTGCTTCTTCAACAAGGGCAGCGACACGAGATATTTCGAGCACCGCATGGACGATATCGTCTGCCGCTCGTATGTCACAACTCCTTTGGCGCAGGAGTACGAGGCCTATGACCTTTGGACGAAGGAGACCTCGGTTATAAATACCACTCTCAGCGCCTTTGTTGAGCCACACGGCGTCAAGGCGTTCAGAATAAGAGCAATATCGGAATAAGCTTATGGAAGAATTTATCGGCAAAAACTATAATATTCCGCAGTTAGACCTGAGCGAGCGCCCGGAGAACACGCCGGAGAAATACGCCTATCTCTATGAGCAGACCGTGGTAGACGACAGCGAGAGCTATTTAGGCCACCCCGATTCCGTCCTGCTTAAAAACGGCGATATTCTAACCGTCTATCCCCACGGACACGGCAAGGGAGCGGTGCTCAATAAGATAAGCGCGGACGGCGGACTCAGCTACACGAAATGTATCGCAGCCCCGCCCGAATCGTGGAAAAAATCGCTTGAGACCCCGACTGTCTACCGCCTCGAATTTTCGGACGGCACGCCCGACAAGCTCATTCTCGTTTCCGCAAACTCCAAGTGGCCCGATATGGACACCCCCGGCGGCTTCAACTGCTCCGTCTCCTGCGACGAGGGCGAGACGTGGAGTGAATTCGAGACCTTCTATTCAAAGGCCGACGGCTGCGATTTGATACCCATAGTCGCCATGGCGTCGCTTACGAGGCTCAAGGAGAACGGCAAATTCGTTGACAAATGGATGGGCTTTTTCCACGACGGCAATTTTTATAATTACAAGACGATTTTAAGCTTTACCCCCGACGGACGCGTTTGCTGGAGCAAGCCGGAGAAGTATTTCGCCGCCCACAGAGACGCGGAGCTGCGCTCGAATATGTGCGAGGTCGAGGTTATCAGGAGCGACGGGGGAGAGGGCGACGAGCTCTGCCTCATCTCGCGCTCGAACACCAAGAAAGAAAACTCCCTTATCTCGTTTTCACGCGACGAGGGCAAGACATGGTCCGAGCCCGTTCACGCCCCATCCGCGCTCAACGGCGAGCGCCACAAGGCGGACTATTTAAAGGACGGCAGGCTGTTCATAACCTTCCGCTCGATAGAGCGCGCCCCGGAGAAGCTGAAGCTTTATTCCGATAACGGCGACTGGTACAGCGAGGGCTGGATAGCATGGATAGGCAGTTACGACGACCTCAAAAACGGCACGGAAGGCGACTACCGCATCAAGATAGCCCATACCTATCTCGACGGTCAGACCGAGCCGGAGATTAAAGCCAACGCCGACACTGCCTACTGCGGAAATGTCGTGCTCCCCGACGGCACGGCAGTCACCTCATCTTACGGACGCTTCGGCGAGAAGAACCCGGACGGCAGCGACAAAACCTATATAATCTCCAAGCGTATCAATCCGCGCGACACGGATGAGTTGGTGGGATTCTTGAAATAATAATCGGTTGAAATCCCTCCTGCCATATGTTACAATAAACTCAATAAATTACCGGAGGTGGGCGCTGTGAGCAGATCGAAAAACGAACTTCTGCTTGCGGCGTCCGCGTTTATTCTGCTCGCCGCCGCACTTACGGCCGCGTTGGCTCTGCGCTTATCTCCGAGCCGAGCCGCGAGCACGGTTCAATATACAGACGGCAGCGCTTACGGAATAGACATAAACTCCGCCGACGAAGACGAGCTTACCGCGCTCGCCGGGATAGGGGAGAAGAAGGCGGAGAGTATTGTCAGCTACCGTGAGGAGCACGGGGAATTTATATATCCGTGGGAGATAACAAATGTTGACGGAATAGGTGAAAAGACCTATGAAAAAATAAAAAATGATATCTGCGCCGACTGACGCGGGTTGTAAACAGGAGGAACGACATGACAGGCATCTACAAAAAATTCAAGAGCGGAACGGATATCCGCGGAATAGGCATAGGAAACGGTGACGAACCGCTCTATATGAGCGATGAATTTATCGCGCGAGCGAGCGCGGCCTTTGCCGATTTTCTTGCCGAAAAGACGGGCAAGGCGGCGGAGGAGCTGACTGTAGCCATAGGCCACGACCCGCGCCTTTCCGCTGAGCGCATAAGCGCGGCGGTAGTCCGCGGACTCGCCCTGCGCGGGGTCAATATAATCGACTGTGCGTTAAGCTCCACTCCCGCTATGTTTATGGCGGTGCTCGACCTGTCCTGCGACGGCTCCGTGCAGATGACCGCGAGCCACCACCCGGGCGACAGAAACGGACTGAAATTCTTTACCGTTGACGGCGGCCTTGACTCGCCCGATATCGCTTATATACTCGAAAAGGCCGAGAATATCGAGCTCGGCGATGTCCCCGCGAAGATAACGCCCTGCGACCATATGAAGCAGTACGCCGCGCACCTGCGCTCGCTTATCTGCAAGGGCATAGGCGCCGATGAGGCCGATAAGCCCCTTGCGGGCATGAGCATAATGGTTGACGCGGGGAACGGTGCGGGCGGTTTCTATGCCTCCGAGGTTCTCGCCCCTCTCGGCGCGGATGTCTCGCCGAGCATGAACCTCGAGCCGGACGGTAACTTCCCCGTCTATGTTCCGAACCCCGAGTCCTCCGTGATGATAGACAGCGCCGCAGAGCGGGTCAAGAGCACGCACGCCGATTTCGGCATAGTCTTTGACACCGACGTCGACAGGGCGGGCTGCATTCTCTCCGACGGCAGAGAGCTCAACCGCAACCGCCTTGTCGCCATGATATCGGCGGTCATTCTCGAAAATGAGCCCGGCGCGGTTATAGTCACCGACTCCGTGACCTCCGCGGGACTCACGAAGTTTATCGGGGCGCACGGCGGCGAGCATATCCGCTTCAAGCGCGGCTATAAGAACGTCATCAACAAGCAGATAGAATTGAACCGTGCGGGAGTCGATTGCCCGCTTGCGATAGAGACCTCCGGTCACGCCGCGTTCAGGGAGAACTATTATCTCGACGACGGCGCGTATCTTGTCACGAAGCTCATAATCAAAGCGGCTCTGCTCAAAAAGAGCGGCGGCAGCCTCGAGAGCTTCATCTCCGACCTCGAAGAGCCGGCGGAGGAGCTTGAACGCAGATTCAAAATCGACCTCGAGGATTTCAAGCCCTACGGCGATAAGGTCATAGCCGACCTCAAAGCGCTCGCCGAGAAGCGTGACGGCTGGCAGGCCGAGAAGATAAACTATGAGGGCATCAGGATAAATACCGATAAGTCAAACGGCGACGGCTGGTTCCTGCTGCGCATGAGCGTGCATGACCCGATTCTCGTCTTGAACCTCGAAAGCAATTCGGAGGGCGGCACGGCAAAAATGCTTTCCGACGTGACGGAATTTTTGAAGGCATACGATAAGCTCAACTGATTTTTAACGGCGTGCGGGCTTTAAAAAGCGGCGCACGCCGTTTTAATAGCCCTTCCCGCTTGACTACAGCGCCCGCTGTATGATAATATTATTGCAAGACTTTTATATCCCCGGAGGGTAATCATGGCAAAAAATGCAAAGAAAGAAATGTGGCAGGATATAGATGTGTATTCTGTCAACACAGAGCCGCGCAGTGCAGCCGGCTTTCCGTGCAGCGCCGCATGGGAGAAAAAGACCGTCAGCCTCAACGGAATTTGGAAATTCCGCTATTGCGAGAGCGTCAACGACATTATCGAGGGCTACTATGCTCCCGACTTCGATGTCAGCTCCTTTGACGATTTGGAGGTTCCGTCCGAATGGCAGATAAAGGGCTACGATATCCCGATATATACGAACATCAATTATCCCAAGGCTATCTCTACCACGAGGATTCCCTACATAAAACCGGAGCTCAACTCCTGCGGACTCTATGTGCGCGAGTTTGAGGTTGAGGATACCGACGACAATGTGTTCATTCATTTCGGCGGAATCAATTCTAGCGGCGAAGTGTTCGTCAACGGAAAATTCGTCGGCTATTCTCAGGATACCTTCGACGAGTGCGAGTACGATATAACGGACTTTGTTCATCCGGGCGTCAACCGCCTTGCCGTCACCGTGCGCCGCTACTGCTCGGGCAGCTATCTTGAGGATCAGGATATGTGGCGCCTCTCGGGCATCTTCCGCGATGTGACGCTCGTCTATGAGCCGAAGGGTTTTATCGAGGATATGTATATGCGCAGCGAGATGGCGGAGGACTTCAAGTCCGCCGTGTTCAAGCTCGACTGTGTTGTTAAGGCGCGCCGCGCTCAGTTTGACGGCGGCAAGCTCAAGGTCGATATCCTCCGCGCCGACGGCGCAAAGTTCGCTTCGGCAGAGGCAGAGGTAAAGGCTCTTGCGGACGGCGAGTTTTGCAATGTGACCTTTGAAATGCCCGTTGAAAATTTCGAGCTCTGGAGCCATGAGGACCCCTATCTCTACACCGTTCAGGTCACTCTTTCCGGCGGCGATTATACCGACCGCAGAGAGCATAAGTTCGGCTTCAGAGAAGTGAAAATAGCGCCCTATGACAGCAAGACAGGCAGAGGTCCCTTCATCCTGCTCAACGGCGTGCCGCTCAAGATTTGCGGCGTCAACCGACACGATTTCCATCCGGATTACGGCCATGCCGTGCCGGAGAGCATTATAAGAAGCGATCTCGAGCTGCTCAAAAACAGCAACATAACAAACGTGCGTCCCTGCCACTATCCGAACTCGCGCCGCTTCTATGAGCTGTGCGACGAGATAGGTATTCTCGTCATGAGCGAGAACAACCTCGAAACTCACGGCCTTGCCACGCGCGTCCCGCGCAGCGATCCGCATTGGACTGCCGAGTGCTGCTATCGCGTGCGCAATATGGTCAACAGCTATAAGAACCACTCCTGTATCCTCTTCTGGTCTCTCGGCAACGAGTCCGGCAACGGCAACGCCTTCGCCGAGATGAAGAAGGAGATTTTGAAGATAGACAAGACCCGTCCGGTTCACTATGAGCCCGACGCAAAGCTCAAGACGAGCGACCTGTTCAGCGAGATGTACACCGTGCAGACCGCGATGAAGAGCATAGGCGAGAACAAGCCGCATACCCACAGCCGCGCGCTTTGGAACCTCGGTCTCGGCTATCATCTCAAGCCCTCCGATTATGTCGACAAGCCGTTTATTGAGTGCGAGTATTCCCACGCCATGGGCAACAGCATGGGCAACTTCGCCGACTATTGGGAGGATTTCAAGAAATATGACCGTCTCGCCGGCGGATATATTTGGGATTTTGCCGACCAGTCGATAAGAACAAAGACCTCAGACGGCAGAGACAAGTGGAACTACGGCGGCGACTTCGGCGACAAGCCAAACGACTCTAACTTCGCCTTCAACGGCGTTTTCCGCGCCGACCGCACGCCCAACCCGCACTATTATGAGGTCGTCAAGTGCTATCAGCAGGCGGATTTCTCGCTCAGGAGCGGCAAGATAACCGTTCTCAACCGCTTCATGTTCACCTCTCTCGATAACTTCAGGCTCCGTCTCGAGCTGCGCGAGCAGGGCAAGCTTATCGACTCCGCAGAGCTTGAGCTTCCCGACAAGGGCTATCTCGAAAAGACGGTTGTCGATGTCCCGTTCGATCTCAAAACCGAGAGCGAGCGCACACTCGACTGCGAGCTTATTCTGCGCCGCGACATAATGGCGCTCGAAGCGGGTCATATAATGGCGCGCGAGCAGTTTGTTCTGGGCAAATACAACTATTCCTCCGTCGCCCCGAAAGCGGACGGCAAGAAGGTTAAGTTTGAATATTCGAAGAGAGACCGCTGCTATATCGTCACCGGTGAGAACTTCGAAGTCAGGCTCAACAAAAAGACGGGCGAGCTCTGCTCGTATAAGAAGAACGGAGTCGAGCATATCGACCGCGGCATCCGTCCGCAGTTCTCCCGCGCAAATACGGACAACGAGCGTATGGCTCAGGTGCCGTTCGAGTGGGTCAAGACCTTTATCGGACTTCACGCTTTCGAGAACGCGGAACGCATGATGCGCCCGACCTCGATAAAGGCGGAGCAATTCGGCAACTGCGTCAAGCTCAGCGTAAAGTGGCGCACGAAGTACCTGTCCGGCATAGTCACGGAATATCTCGTGTTCCCGGACGGCACGGTTTCTGCGTCGCTTACCTGCAAGAACATCACTCCGGTCAATTTGCCGCGCTACGGTCTGACCTTTGAGCTGACCGACGGAGTTGACGGAATAGAGTATTACGGCAAGGGCCCGCACGAGAACTACTGCGACCGTAAGACGGGTGCACGTCTCGGAGTCTACCGCTTCCAGAGTGCGGAGAGCTTCATTCACGATTACCTGTTCCCGCAGGAGAATGCGAACCGCTGCGATGTCAGATGGCTCAAGGTCGGCAGCGAGAGGGGAGTCACCGTTTCCGCGGCGGACACTCCGTTCGAGATGAGCGTGCATCCTTATACCAAGAAGGCGCTCTACAATGCGGCTCACTCCTGCGAGCTTGAGAGAAGCACCAACCTGACCGTCAATATCGACGGCAGACAGCAGGGAGTCGGCGGCGATATCCCCGCAATAGCGACGCTCAAAAAGCCGTATAAGATACCCAAATACAAGAAGCTCGAGCTGAAGGTCATTCTCTCGTTCTGATAAAAAAATAAACGCCAGCTTTTGCGGTTTAAAGAGCAGATCCTACTCACGGTTTTTTCCATGGGTAGGATTTTTGCATCTTACAGCACGGATTCGCCGATTTTCACGGCACAAAACATATCTATACACGCTCTTTCCTCTCCGCTGTTGCCAAACTCCGCCGTTTGTGCTATCATTGATGAGATAAAAAAACGGAGATGATAAGAGAAATGACCGTTACCGAAAGATTCCTTAAATACGTGACTATTGAAACCACTTCCGACGAGTCGAGCGACACCGTGCCCTCGACCTCCGTTCAGCTCGTCCTCGCGGATTACCTCGTCGAGGAGCTTCGAGGCGCGGGAGTCACCGATGCCATGCGCGACGAAACGGGCTATGTCTACGGGCATATCCCCGCGTCCGAGGGCTGCGAGAACTGCCCGAAAATCGGACTTATCGCGCATATGGACACCTGTCCCGATGTCAGCGGCGCTAATGTAAAGCCGCGGATAATCACCTTTGACGGCTCGAATGCCCCCATGGTAGACGCGAAGTATATCGGGCGCGAGCTGATTGTCACCGACCACACGACCCTGCTCGGCGCGGACGATAAGGCGGGAGTCGCCGAGATAGTCGCCCTGTGCGCCGAGATTACCGCAGACGAAACTGTTCGTCACGGTGCGCTGAGCATCTGCTTCACTCCCGACGAGGAGATAGGCTGCGGTGCGGATCACTTCGATTTTGAGCGCTTTAATGCCGATTTTGCCTATACCGTTGACGGCGGCGAGATAGGCGGCATAGAGTGCGAAAACTTCAACGCCGCCGCGGCGGATATCACGGTTCACGGCATAAATACCCACCCCGGAACCGCCAAGAATAAGATGAAAAATGCCGCCCTGTACCTTGCGGAGTTCGTCAATATGCTCCCCGCGTGGGAGACCCCGGCGCATACTGAGGGACGCGAGGGTTTCTATCATTTGGCGCGTATCGCCGGCAACGAGAGCGAGGCGAGCGCACATCTGATAATCCGAGACCACGACAAGAGCCTTTTTGAGCGCCGCAAGGAGTTCGTCGCCGATATCGTGGATTTTCTGAACAAAAAGTACGGCGAGGGAACTTTTGAGCTGAATATTAAAGACAGCTACTACAATATGCTCGAGATAATCAAGGATCATATGGACATAGTCGACCGCGCCGAAAAGGCCATGCGCGACGCAGGGGTCGTGCCGGAGATAGTGCCGATACGCGGCGGAACGGACGGCTCGCGTCTCTCGTTTGAGGGACTGCCGTGCCCGAACCTCTCAACGGGCGGCATAAATTTCCACAGCATCTATGAGGCGATACCCGTTTACGCTCTGTCAAAGATGGTCGAGGTGCTTAAAAACATCGTATCCGTTTCATAAAAATAAAAAATGCCGAAGGCAGGGGATTTCCCTCGTCTCCGGCATTTTTGTCAATGCGGCTCAAATGTTGAATTTGAAGCTGATATTCTTTGCAGGGGTCGGCGAATTGACGCTCTGTGCCGATGTTAAAAAACCAAGGTCAAAACTGCGCTTGACCTTGGTTTTTTATATCAGTACTGTTTGCCCTCGCCGATGCGGCTGAACGCGATTATTATGCAGTCAATGCCGAACAGCACGAGATATGCGCCGACGATATAAGCGACCGCCGCAATCGAAATGTTCGGGCTGAATATCATCACAACGCCGAGCACCAGCCCGATAATATTGACTATCATCGTGAACCAATAGACAAAGTTGCCCGCAATATACTTTATTGTGTTCAGGTGCGAGAGCCTTGAGATGCAGTGCGCGATGAACCATATCGGGAACAGCAGCGAGATTACCCATTTGCCCGCGTTGGGATAGACGAGCAGCATGATGCCCGCCATGACGCTGAGTATACCCGAGATGAGCGAGACGGTCGGGCCGAAGCCGATATGCTTTTCAACGCGAACGTAGAGCACAACATCCGCAATACCCGTTATAACGGCGATTATGCCGTAGATAACAACGAGGGTAGTTACGGCATTGTCGGGATAGACAAAAGTAAATATTCCGAGCACCGCGAGCGCAATGCCGATTATGAGCTCCATCCATCCGAAGCCGGAACGCCTTTTCATTCCTTTTCGCCTCCTTTATCGAGAATGGACATGAATTCCTCTCCCGTGATAGTCTCTTTTTCGTAGAGATATTTTGCCAGCTCGTCGAGCTTTGCTCGGTTGTCCGCGAGAATCTTGGAAGCCTTCTCATGCTGACGCTTTACAAGCTCAACGACCTTGCGGTCGATTTCATTCTGCGTATCGGCGGAGCAGGCGAGAGAAGCGTCGCCGCCGAGATACTGATTCGACACCGTTTCGAGCGCCACCATGTCAAAATCGTCGCTCATGCCGTAGCGGGTTATCATTGCGCGGGCAAGCTTGGTTGCCTGCTCGATGTCATTCGATGCGCCCGTCGTCACCTCGCCGAAAACGAGCTCCTCAGCGGCGCGTCCGCCCGTAAACGTTGCAATTTTATTCTCAAGCTCCTGCTTTGTCAGCAGATACTTGTCGCCCTGATCCACCTGCATTGTATAGCCGAGCGCGCCGGAGGTTCGGGAAATTATCGTTATCTTCTGCACGGGTGCCGAGTGCGACTGCATCGCCGCAACGAGCGCGTGACCTATCTCATGGTAGGCGACAACCTTCTTTTCGTCATCCGAGAGCACGGCGTTCTTCTTCTGATAGCCCGCAATGACAGTCTCGATGCTCTCCTCGAGATCCGCCTCGGTGACTACCGTGCGGTTGTTTCTGACCGCACGCAGAGCCGCCTCGTTTATAATATTGGCAAGCTCCGCGCCCGATGCGCCGGATGCCATTCGTGCTATCGTGTGGAAGTTAACGTCATCCGCAGTCTTTATCTTCTTTGCGTGGACTTTCAGTATCGCTTCGCGTCCCGCAAGGTCGGGCAGCTCAACGGGCACGCGCCTGTCGAAGCGGCCGGGGCGGGTGAGCGCGGGATCGAGCGTCTCGGGGCGGTTCGTCGCCGCGAGAATGATAACGCCGATGTTCTCCTCGAAGCCGTCCATCTCGGTGAGCAGCTGATTCAAGGTCTGCTCGCGTTCGTCGTTGGAGCTGAGCTGACCGTCGCGCTTCTTGCCTATGGCGTCGATTTCATCGATAAACACTATGCAGGGAGCTTTTTCTTTTGCCTGGCTGAAAAGATCCCTGACCTTTGAAGCGCCCATGCCGACGAACATCTCGACAAATTCCGAAGCGGACATCGAGAAAAACGGCACGTTAGCTTCGCCCGCAACAGCCTTTGCGAGCATGGTTTTACCCGTTCCGGGAGGGCCGACGAGCAGTATGCCCTTGGGCATGGACGCGCCGACGTCGGAATATTTTTTCGGGTTGTGGAGATAGTCGACTATCTCTGCAAGGCTCTCCTTAGCCTCGTCCTCGCCCGCAACGTCGCTGAAATGTATTCCCTGCGTCGAGGGGACATAGACCTTTGCGTTGCTCTTGCCGAAGCCGAACGCCAGGGAGTCCTTGCCGCCCGCCTGCTCCATCAGCTTCTTTGCCATATACTGACCGAGTCCGATGAAAATCAGCAGCGGGAGCACGAAGGTCAGCAGGAAGCTGACAATGGGCGAGGTTGTGGTTTCGATATCCTTCGAAAACTTCGCGCCCGAGTCGTAGAGCCGCTGGGTCAGCGTCGGGTCGTTCATCGCGCCGGTTTTGTAGATTACTTTTTCATTGTCCTTTTCGGTGAAGATTATCTGATCGTTCTTGACCTCGACATTTCCGATTTTTTTCTGCTCTATCATGCTCATGAATGTGCCGTAGTCAACTTCGACTACCCTCGCTTTTATAAGCAGGGGAGACACAATAACATTGAAGAGCACGATGACAAGCAGCGCAATGCCGTAATAGAAAATCAGAGGCTTCTTCGGGGACTTTACTTCCTTCATTTTCCGCACCTTCCTTTTAGGCTTGATGTTGCCTGAAAATACTTATTAATTATACGCCTTTGTCAATATGAGTGTCAATATAATTTAAGAAAAACAGCAAAAAGGGTCGCCCGAGAGGCGCACTCCGTAAGGAAGTGCGCCTCAGTTATATTCGCCTGACGGCG
>ERZ857693.3910-NODE-3910-length-11489-cov-2.914203_pt1 | contig 11489 bp, 10 predicted proteins | sample MGYA00519765_ERZ857693 | MGnify/ENA primary metagenome ERZ857693 (study PRJEB31778, sample SAMEA3449354) | human gut metagenome | biome: human gut; feature: human-associated habitat; material: faeces | place: United Kingdom | collected 2010/2012 ... | reverse complement strand
AGACAGGCAAGCATCTGATCGATATCACCATTCGCTAAAGAAACAACGACATTCCTCTTTTCATTCCGAGCAGTAGCTTTTAAGTTTGAAATCATTTCTCCGACTGTCATATTTGTAACCGGATCTTTTATTTCTACAATCTTATCCAGAATCTGTTCTGCATTCATCTCTGCAATTTTCTCTTCTGCTTCTTTATTTTCTATGTACTTTAACATGTTTTCTCTCCCTCCTCTCCGTCATAGTCACTCCAGATTTTTGATCTTGTAATATCCATTCTCAGATCGCACTGCAGACATCTTGAAGCTTCTCCGCAAATATCCGTATCACAAATCCCTGCATCGACCATTTTAAAATTATCTTTTCGCTCTTTGGCACTTAATATCTGAGGTTTTCTTCTTAATTCATAGCCAAATCCGTCTACCTGTCCAATTGCTGTCGGATGCTCTTCCACCGGTGCCAGCACCTCAGAAATATCTCCGTCTCCACCTAAGTATTTATCAATAGATTCTGCCACTTTTCTACCATCTGCGATTGCAAGAATTACCGACTTCGTTCCATAAGTCACGTCACCACACGCAAACACTCCTTGAATATCTGTCTCAAGTGTTTTCTCATCCGCCTTGATTGAGTTTGCTCTGCCTCGTTCCATTCCGGCTTCCGGACTCAATCCACATCTCTGTCCTACCGCAAATATAACCGTATCTGCCTCGATTTCATGATAAGAGTCTTCTGCCTTTTCAATGATTGCTCTGCGATTTTCATCAAATGTAAATGACAGTATGTCACTGAATGCAACTCCGATTACTTTGTTATCGTTACCTTTCAGAATCTTCTCAAAACTCTGTGCCGGATGTACCTGGATTCCTTCTTCCTGTGCCTGTTCGATTTCCTCTTCATCTGCTGTCATCTTGTCTCTTGCTTCCAGACATGCCACATGAATCTCTTCGCTACCAAGCCTTTTTGCTGTTCTTGCACAATCAAAAGCGACATTACCGCCACCAAGCACGATTACACGCTTACCGATTCCGGTCTCATTTCCCATTGATGCGTTTCTCAGGAAGTCAATATTCAGTAAAATGCCTTCCGCATCATTTCCTTCCATCGGAAGTAAAGTACCTTCATGATTTCCGATTGCAACCAAAACCGCATCGTACTGTGCTTTTAACTCTGTGACATTCTGAACTCTGACTCCTGTTTCCAACTTAATTCCTGATTCCAGAATGTATGCAATCTCCTGGTCCAATTCTTCTCTCGGCATTCTGTAAGAAGGGATACCATACTGTAACATTCCTCCGGCTTTCGGAAGCGCTTCTTTTACTGTCACGTTATGTCCCTGTTTTCTTAGATAATAAGCGGCTGTCAATCCGGCTGGGCCGGCTCCGACTACACAAATATTTTTCCCGGTATCCTGCAATTGTTTTCCTTTATTTCTCCAGTACTTTCCGGTATCTTTCTCGGCTGCATATCGTTTGATGTTGCGAATGGAGATTGGCTCATTTACTGCACAACGTCTGCATTCTGATTCACAAACATGTGAACAGACATGTCCAAGTGCCAGTGGAAATGGTACTTTTTCTCGGATTACAGCTGCTGCTTCATCATATTTTCCTTCTTTTACAAACCGAATATAACGAGGAACATCTGTGTTGGCCGGACAAGTACTTCTACACGGAACAAGCTTTTCCTTACGCTCTGTTGCCGGATAATTGATCTTATCCCGGATAGTTCCAGTCGGACAAACTTCCGCGCAGGCTCCACAGAATCTGCAGTTTGCATCTTCTAATAATTTTTCATGCAATGTTCCGATATAAGTTTCCATACCTTTTTTCTTGTACTGCAATACCTTTACTTCTCTTAAATCATTACATGCTCTTACACAGCGTCCGCATAAAATACAACGGTTCATGTCATGGTCATATAGAGGATTTTCTGTTTCACACGCAAACCCTTTTACTCGTGTACGCATTCTCGACGAAGACACTCCCATGTACTGAATCAGATTTTGCAGTTCACAGTTGCCATATTTCGGACAAGTAGAACAATCTTCCGGATGTGCTGCCAGAATCAATTCCATCGCAACATTTCGCAAATGCTGAATTTCTTCATTTGTCGTAACGATATTCATTCCGTCTTCCGCTTTTAACATGCAGGATGTCACTGGCTTATCCTGTCCCTCAACCTGCACATAACACAATTTACAAGCGGAAATATCTTTCAAATCCGGATGATGGCAAATGTGTGGAATATAAATATTATTCTGAAGTGCCGCTTTCAATACACTGGTTCCTTCTTCTGTCTGAATTTGTTTTCCATCAATTGTTATTGTAATCATCTTATCTCCCTACAATCTTTTCAGAACTTTTTATAATAAGTTGTGCTAATCAGATTGCTGATCACAAGTACTGTGACCAGTATCCTAATTCTAATTAAACTGTCTTAAACTGAAGGTTTTTATATTTTGCAATTTTTGCCTGAACAATCTTTCTGTTATCCGGATTTGCATAGAATCCACCTTGAGTTGCAGCAATTTCTTCCAGATGTTTTGCTCTTCCTTCTACTGTTGTGCGGTCTTTGAGCAAACCATCTTCCTGAATGACAAATTTCCATTTGCCATCCTCTGTCTGCTCCAGATTACCACCTGCTCCACATACCTGACATTCTACCGGGTAGTACAAACCATCCCACTGTTTCTCACCTAATACCAGTGCATTGCTGTGACAGTTTGGACACCATCCCATGTCTTCGTCTCCAAGCCATGTACGTTCTTCTACAGGTGTTGCCACTGCTTTCATGATGTTCTCACCCATTTTATGAGCTCTTTCGATCAATTCATCATCTAACAGACATTGTGCTGCTCCCGGAACTCTCGTAGCAAGAAGCATATCGACAACCTTCATATCTGTTGTAAACATCGTTGCCTGCAATCCTTCCAGTGCCATAGACTGCCATGCTCTTGTAGAACCACCTATTGAAATCAGTCCTGCTACACGGTCTTTATGCTCAATTGCTCCGATTGTCTCAAGAAAAGCTGTCTCATAACTTAAGCTTCTCTGTGCAAATGTAAGATACTGTGCACTTGGCATTAAGTCATATGTCGGAACAGAAATAATAACTGCATCCTGATTTAACATCACGTCCATAATCTTTTTCTTGTCATCCTTATCATCCAGAACACAACCTACATTTTTTCCCTGTGACATTCCCGCTGTACAAATGCCTGAAAATCAACCTTATATGATAGTCCTTCAGATTGATCATTGTTACTTCGGCTCCCGCCTCCTGACATGCTAAAAGCGCCTCTTTCAACAAGATTTCGCTGTTGCTGTTCTTTCTTCCTGCGGTGATTCCCATTACTTTGTAACTCATTTTTTTCCTCCTGTGTACTTGAATCTTATTTGAATTTTACAACCTTTTTGATTTCCCCATTGAAGGCTCACAAAATTCTTGTTATATTGTTATTGTTATAACTATATCAGTTATTTTTTTAACAAGCACGCTACAGTAATCGAAACTTTTTATCAATATAAGGTTGATTTTCAGACATTTGTCTGATGGAGGGAATATGGCATATTTTGAAAATATTATCAAGCGACTGGAGACCAATTTGAAGGTTCACGTTCATGGAACTTATCATGCCCGTACCGAAATTGACTCCGTCCTATTCTGGAACACAAACACAAGTCATACACAGCATCCCGGAGGGAATATCCTCTACTTATGTGATGTTGCCCATTTTCAGGGAGCACCTGTCGATGAATACATACTCGTTGTAAATTATCCGGATTGTGAACTTCCCGTCGGTTGTTTGTGTATTTCACAAAATGTCGCTCTGGATGAAGTCTTTAACCAGATTCAGACAGTCATACTGGAACATCATTTACTAAAATGCAAAGAAGAAGAACTTTTCCGGACATTACAACATAACAGTGGTCTGCAAGGAATCACCAATATTGCATATACACATTTAAACAATCCAATTACAATCTGTGACACCAGTTTTTCTGTACTTGCAGCCAGCCCACAAGTCACCGGTGATACAAATCTTGAAGAAAAAGACGGGCGGCTTTTTGTAAAAGATTCCAAATTTCAAAATATGCTGGATACAAAAATTGTAAAAAAAATTTACTCCACAAACGTACCTTTTATCACTTATATCGAAGATTATCCCTTCAAATGGGTATTTCAAAGCATCCGTATTCAGCATTCGGTTGTGGGATATGTTTGTATTCGCGAAATTCAAAAAGATTTTGTGGAGGAAGATTTAGACTATATCGATATGTTCTGTCATGTGATTGCAATTGAAATGCAACGTGAAATGAACTTTCAGACAAATACTCGATTAAATTATGAATATTTTTTAACCGAACTTTTAGAAGGACATTTCGATCAGAAAGAATATATTTTAAATAATATAATTCAGCTTGGACATCACCCGAATAAATATTATTTTCTTCTCGTTATTGATGAAGCACCTGACAATCATAATTCTGGAATTCAGTTAAAGAATTTGTATCAACAAATTTTAACGATTCTTCCAAACAGTATGGCTGTATTTTTCTACGGAAAACTGACCGTACTTTTACCAACAGATTCATACAAACCATTCAACGATAAGACTCAGAAAAAATTTTACGCGTTCCTTCAGTTTCATCGATTGTATGCATATGTCAGTTTTCCGTATGAAAATATTGCAGAAAGTCATATTTTTTACAAACAGACCGATTTCCTATCCTCGTTTTATTCCGAACATACGCTGATACCTGAGGATTATATCGTATATTATAGGAATCATTTTCTACAGCATACCTTTGCTTTATGCAAAGACTTTACGGCTTTAAAATCAACGATTCACCCGGATATCTATAAAATTATCCGACACGATCAGACACAGAATACGGATTATGCCAATACGCTGAAAACATATCTGATGAACGGAAGAAATGCCGTACGTGCTTCCGAAGAACTGCACATTCATAAAAGTACCTTTTTTTATCGGTTAAATAAAATGGAAGAACTTTTTGATCTGGATATGATACGGGAAGAAACGATGGTTGCTTACGAGTATTCTTTTATTTTGATGGATTATCTGGAGAAAAGCAAACTTTGAGAATCCATTATAAAAAAAATCGCCAGTCAACAGCATTTCACTGTCGGCTGGCGATTTTCCATCTAACGGTCTCCAATAACTGATAAGCTGCGAACATGACATACACGAATCATACTTTCCTATATGACCGGCATCTACCGATTGTAGAGCTTTCTGTAGTTGTGTAATATGAGTTTCTGGAATAAAAATTTTACTTTATTTTGTCAAAACCGTAATCTGTTTCTGATTATAATTATCTGCCTCTGCGATATCTAACATTGCCATTGCAAGATCTTCATAAGTCACTCTGCTCTCGCCGGCTTCATTAAAGATTACCTGTTCCTCTGTTCCAATCTCATAATTTCCAGTCAGCGCACCCTCTGAATCAAAGAATGAAGAAGGGCAGACAACTGTCCAGTTTACATCGCTTGTCTTTTTAAGTTCATCAATTCCAAGTTTGATGTTCTTTGAGATTTCTCTCAGGAAATCTGGATGCTCTGGTGTCTCATAACAGTATGTTGTATGCGTACTGTCTGTAAATAAGCTTCCTGCTCCACCAATTGCGATTAGATGGCGTTTTGTTCCTTCGTTCAGCTCAATATATTTGAGGAACGCTTTATGATTTAATGTTGGATCTGCATCAAATCCGCTTCCATAGGCACTGATCATAACATCACAATCTGCAATGTCTTCTTTTGTGACATCAAACAAACTTTTATTTACAACCTCTACTCTTTCATCTTCCACATTTCCTGCATAAACAAACCCTTTTACGGTCATTCCTCTTTCCAGAGCCTGTCTTGTGACTCTTGAACCAAGATTTCCATTTGCTCCAATTACCGCAATTTTCATGCTTATTCTCTCCTTTTCCGACTTACTTGAATCCATATAAATGACACACACATCAGTATTCCTGTCACCATTCCAGCAAATGCAAATCGAGATGCTGCGGTTTCCGCATGCATAACGATTCTCGATATTGTTGTAATCGCCGGTGCAAGAAATGTTCCGAGATTGGCAATTGCAAATACAACAGACATCATCACCGTCGTTCTCTGCTTGTCTTCGCTTACTACACTTCCCATACACTGTGGCAGTACCAATGGATTACTCATACCAACCAATATACAGCCGATATATGTCGGTATAAGTTGTCCTTTTATGTATATCAATGTATAGCCAATGAACAATGCCATAAATCCTAATGTAATCGTGTGTTTTCCAATCTTTTCTGCCAACTTTCCAAAGAAAAATCCCATCACGACTCCACCTAACAGCAAAAGTGATGAAGCTGTTCCGGCAGTCATTGTATTTCCAATCTGTTTTTCACTGAAATACAATGCGATATTTGTAGGTCCAAGATAAAACATCAGCATATAAACTGCTGCAACAACACAAAACAGCACTTCGTGTGCTTCGATTTTGAATTTCTTCTTTTCTGTTACAACTTGATTCTGCGTTACAACATTTTGTTTTGGCACAAATAACAATGTCAATATCAATCCCGGTATCGCAAGCAGATATACGAGATAATCGAACTGCCATGCAATTGTTGCCAGAACACCTCCGACATAAGTCATAATCATGCTTCCAGCATTCGCAGCTCCGGTCTGATAACCAAGCATCGTATCTCTTTCATTTTCCTGGAAATAATCTGAGATCAGAGAGTTCGCCATTGGAACTACCAGCCCTACACCAATTCCCAACATTCCTGCCCATACATATAAAATCAGAATGCTGCCATGCACAGCAAATGACAGTATTCCAGAGACAGCTGCCATCAACAATCCTGTTGCTGCCAGTGTTCTTTTCGAAATACGTTCTGCCAGTCCCGCAGCGATCACACTTACTGCTACTATCATCAGATTCGGAAATGTCATCAGATATTGTATCGTTGTAACCGATGCATCTGGAAACTCTGTCGCAATATTTGCAAGAATTGAAGACACTGCGTTTGTTGCCATCTGAATGAAAGACATGGTAAGGATTGCCGCCTTTAATCCAGAATTATTTTTTGTCATCGTTTTGTCTCCTTATTTCTTTTTTCTATCTGTTTCACTTTTTCAATAATAACGATTTCCCATTTATCCATCCAATTAGTATCCGACAATAGAGCTTCCGCCATCAATCACAATTGTCTGACCTGTGATCATTCTTGCCTGCTCACTTGCCAGAAATACTACTGTATTCGCAATATCTTTTGGCTCAGATAATCTGCGAAGCGGAATTGGATCCATTGTCTCTTCCGGGAATTCCATCTTCTTCATTGCTTCTGTCATAACACCACCCGGTGCAACGGCATTGCAGCGCACCTGGTACTTTGCCCACTCTGTTGCTGCCTGACGGCTCATCGCTGCAACTGCACCTTTACTTGCACTGTAATGTGGAGATGCCATAGCCGCTCTCATACCGCGGATTCCCGCCATAGAAGAGAAGTTTACGATAGAACCTCCTGTCTTTGTCATGGACTGCAAAACAACCTGTTGCATCATGAAGAATAAGCCTTTTGTATTGATCTGGAACATAAGATCCCATTCTTCCGGTTTCATATCCAGTCCGTTCTGACCTCTCATAAGTCCGGCTGCCTGAATTAGCACTTCGATCTCACCCATTTCTTCACGGATTTTCTTTACTGTTGCTGTGATATCATCTACTTTTGTTATGTCCAGCTGATAACATTTCATATTCTCCGGTGAACCGAATTTCTCCTGCAATTTCTCTAATGCCTCTTCCGACATATCTACAACTGCAACTTTTGCATTGGAATCTAACAATTCTTTCACACATGCTGCTCCGATTCCACCTGCTCCACCTGTTACTACTGCTACTTTTTCTTTGAAATCAATAACCATTTTTGTATCTCCTCTTAACCTTCTACATCAATTGCTACAACTTTATCTACTGCATATCCAATTTCCTGCATCAGTTTTTGATGTGCCGGATGTGTCGGATATTGTTCTGCTTCCTTTCGATCCACAAAATCAATCACCTGCACCATATCACCGAATTCCGGAAGGCCCGGTACCTTCTCTGCCGGTCTTGGCATACAATCTGTACCTGTCATGTAGCTTGTCACATTCACATTTTCCGTGCATGTTTTTAATGTTTCCAATAACTCCGGCAATTTTGATTTCATTTCTTCTTTGATGAAGAATATAGAAATATGTCTGATCATCTTTATAACCTCAATTCATAATATCCACAAGTTGTATCCACTGGATTCTTTCCTGTGAATTCACTCTTGCCCATTAGTTTCTCTACAACTGCTTCCACATTGAAGTCATTTGTTGTATATGCATTAATATATGTTCCCAACTCTGGCATATCACGCAGATGATATGGGTTTGCAAATGAGATTGCGATTGTTGGAATATCATTGATAAACCATGGTGCATCGTTTGCCAGTGGAAGGTTCCATGTCAGACGTACCGTTGTCTGGTTACTTGATGTTCCTTCACTTAACACATAAATTGCTGCATCGTATTTATCGATAAATGACTGCATTGTTTCATTTGGATTTGGGAAATGTACAGAGTAATCAAATGTATCCACTTCAAATCCCTGTGCTTTTAACTGCTCCATAAATCTGCTGCTGACTTTTTTATTTCCATAGAAATCTTCACGATCTCCCATTACATATACGATCAGTCTCTTATGTGTTTCCGGTGTGATTGGAAGCAGATGTTCCTCATCTTTTACCAATGTAACAGATTTTTCCGCACACTCTTTTGCCAATTTCTGGAACTCTTCATTTCCAAGTACCTGTAATGCTTCTTCTCCAGGAACCAATGTGTTTTCTTTCTGTTTTTTAAACAATCCCATCGAAACTTTCAAACCTATGATTCGGCTCAATGCTTCATCGACACGTTCCATTGTAAGAATTCCATCTTCAATTCCTTTTTTCATAAATTCGAAATCTTCTTCCAGACAGTAGTTGAACAGGAACATATCACATCCGTTTGCAATCGCTGTCGGAACTGCAAGTCGTCTGCTCATATGTGCGTAGAATCCGTTCATGCTTGTGGAATCTGTAATAATCATTCCGTTGAATCCCATGCGTTCTCTTAAAAGTCCCGTCACAATTTCTTTTGACAGTGAACCCGGTGCGAGAATTTCTTTCTTTGTCGCCTGCGGATTGATTTCTTTTACATACTCTGGCAAACCGATATGTCCGACCATAACTGTCGTTGCCCCTTTATCGATCAGACAACGATAGTTATGTCCGTAAGTTTTCTCCCACTCTTCAACAGACAATGTATTGTATGTTGTGTGCAGATGCTGATCGCGGTTGTCCACTCCATCTCCCGGGAAATGTTTGATGGAATAGCACATATCTTTTCCATCTTCCATCAGTCCGTCAATGTAAGCAGATGCCATTTCATAGACAACTTCCGGATCATTTCCAAATGTACGTGTATTTGTAATTGGATTCAATGTATTGTAGTCAATATCGATGATTGGTGCGAATGCATAATTTATGCCAACTGCTCTTCCTTCTTTTCCTGCAATCTTTCCTAATTCGTAAGCATATTTTGTATCTCCGGTTGCAGCAACCTGTAATGGATTACCAAATGCGGTTCCCTCTACTGCAGTTCCATTTCCACCGGATTCAATGTTGGCTGGAATAAACATCGGAATCTTTGATTCTTCCTGCATGATGCGGTGACGATTCTGGTTCAGTGCTCCCGGTGCAGGACGATTTAACGCACCACCCGGCTGGAATTTTCTTACGAATTCACGTAATGGCTGTTCCTCCTCGATAAAGTTGATTGGCAAAAACAACTGCCCGATCTTATCATCCAAAGACATATTTTCAATTGTCTGCTCTACAAATGATAGCTGTTCGTCATTCAAATAAAATGGTTTTTCTTTTAAATACTCTCTCATAATTCATTACCTCTTTATCCACAAGAATCAGGTATTTCCATACCTGATTCTTATAATGATTTCTTTATGCGTTTTCGTTTGCTTTCATTTCATCTTTCATTTTCTTGATTTCATCGTAATGTTTTGCTACTGGATAGAACATCAGACAAATGATAATAATCACACATGTAAGTACTGGAATACCAAAACGTAAGATACGAATTCCCATCAATGCTGACTCTGGCTGTCCTCCGATTTCTCCTGCTACATATCCTGTTACTGCCAGCATCGCAAGTACACCACTGTTGTTCAGTGTAGAACCACATTTTTCAGCAAATCCTTTGATTGCAGCGATTGTTCCATTCAGGGAAACTCCTTCTTTTAACTGAATATAATCAATCGTATCATTAATCAGAATTCCAACAAATGCAGTACTTGCTGTTGCAAATAATGTTGCAATGAAAGATACCGGGAACAGAATGCTTGTATTCTTTCCAAAGAAGAATAAGATTACATAAGCAATTGCTGTGAATGCCTGTGTCCACTGGAATGCACGATATCCTGTCTTGAAAATCTTGAGTGCAATCGGTGGAATAACAAAGGAAGAAATCAATCCACCTACGGAAATAACTCCCATGTAAGTTCCAATCAAATCCGGTCTTCCGATGTAATATGTAATATAATAGACAGAAGATCCAAACATTAATCCATATCCTAAGCTGGACAGACACCATACCAGAATCACCGGAAGGATTTCTTTATGTTTAAAAATTCTCTTTAAATCATCTTTCACAGAACGCTTTTCTACTGGCATCAGATATTTTTCTTTTGATGTTTTGAATAAAATCAAAAATGTGACAATCGTAATTGCTCCGTACAGAAGAATCCATGGGGAATAACTTCCGTTTGTGATTGCTGTAAGTTTTGTTGTAAATGTTGATACAAAACAAAATGCAAGTGACATAACTCCACATGCTAATGTGACTACCGTATTTCTTTCTTTATCGTTTTTTGTATTTGCCGGTACAGCTGCAACAGTTGGCATAGTCAATGCTGTATAAGCCATTCCATATATAATATAGAAAACTGCGATATATGCAACCTTCTGTGGTGTTGATAATCCTTTTGGTGCAAGGAATACCATAAATGCTGCAAATGTTAATACTGCTGGAACCCAAAGATAATATGAACGATAACGACCGAATCTGTTGTGTGTACGGTCAGCGATCATTCCCATCATCGGATCATTGATTGCATCCCACAATGTTGCGATAAACATGATCACGGAAGCTGCTGCAGCCGGGATTCCGAATGTATCTGTCATAAAGATACTAAAATATGTAGCTACCGTAGCGGAGATTAACATCATTCCTCCACCATAGGCAAATGGATAGGTTCTTAAAAACGCTTTGTTGCTTTCTTGTTTTTCCATTGAATTCATCCCTCTCAATCCTCAAATCTGATTGTTTCATCTTCAACTATTAAGTTTCTAAAAGATGGCGCTTCTTTGAAATGTGTATCCGGATAATGTAATACA
>ERZ857693.3906-NODE-3906-length-11507-cov-2.964548_pt1 | contig 11507 bp, 10 predicted proteins | sample MGYA00519765_ERZ857693 | MGnify/ENA primary metagenome ERZ857693 (study PRJEB31778, sample SAMEA3449354) | human gut metagenome | biome: human gut; feature: human-associated habitat; material: faeces | place: United Kingdom | collected 2010/2012 ... | reverse complement strand
GCTCCGAGCTTTATTGCGAACCTGCTGTGGATTTTGTTGCTCGGCTGGGAGAACGCAGTATACTGCGCAACGATGGGGATAGCTTGCTGCTGCACGATAATAGGCATCCCGCTCGGGCTCCAGTATTTCAAATTCGCAAAGCTCGCATTCATGCCCTTCGGCTCTGAGGTGGTCAACTGCTGATTTATGAAAAAACTAAAGGTAAAAAGAATACTCGTTATCTGCCTTGCGCTTGTCGCGGCTGCTGCCTTGGCTGCGGGTGTCGTCTTAAACGGCATGCGCGTTGACGTCTGCCTCGACCCCGGTCACGGCGGTCACGATTCGGGCGCGGAATATGAGGGCAGGCTCGAAAAGGACGACAATCTCGAGCTCGCGCTGGCGGTCGAAAAGGAACTGAAAGCGCGCGGAGTAAAGGTCTGCATGACGCGCGAAGACGATACGTTCATATCCCTCTCGGGACGGTGCAGAAAAGCAAATCTCCGCCGGGCGAAGCTCTTTGTCGCGCTCCACCGCAACAGCGCGGAGAACGCGCACGGCGTTGAAATATGGATACATTCGGACGCGCCGCAAAAAGACACCGCTCTCGCGCAGAACATCTGCGACGCGCTCTCGACCGCCGGAATATCCGAAAACAGAGGGGTGAAATCCGGCTTCGCCCGTGAGGACGGGAAGAATTATTTCGTCAACAGCCGCACGAATATGCCGAGCTGCCTCGCCGAGATAGGCTTCATAACCGATGACGGCGACAACCGCCTGTTTGACGACAATCTCGACGCCTACGCCCAGGCGATAGCGGACGGAATAGCAAAGACGCTCAACGGGATATAGAAATCGTCGCTCCCAAAAAGCTAAGTATTCATAAAAAGTTTCAGTCCCGACAGTAATGTCTGCCGGGACTTTTCTTGCATATGCTGAAGCCGTGTGATATGATTGAATGGATTGATAAGCTGGGATTTGCCTATGGAAATGCGGACGATAAACGGATATCGTAATATTATAAATTTGCACAATCGTGTAGGGGCGGATATCATCCGCCCGCGAAATTTGTACCGCTCTACCGGCACACACCCTGCAAATCTCAATTTATTAAATTCTATTTTTTCAAAGGAGAGCCCCATGCTGTTTCTGACAGAGGCAAATGAAAAATATATAGACGAATTAGAACGGTTCAAGAAAGAGGTGCTGATTTGCGATAGAGATAATAAGGATCAATTCGCGGGCTGCATGGGTCTGCGGGATTGCAGTAACGTGAAAGAATGGATCGATATATGTAATCTCAGAAAAAGTGCAGAGACATGTGAACAAGCAGGAACGCCGGTTCCGTCAACAACCTATTTCGCTATCAGAGAAAGCGACAATAAACTTGTCGGCGTGATCGACTTGCGTCATCACATCGATCATCCGATTCTCGGGATATGGGGCGGTCATTGCGGATATTCCGTAAGACCATCCGAGCGCGGAAAAGGTTACGCAAAGGAGATGCTCGGATTAAATATTCAAAATGCCAAAAGAATGAGGATACAAAAACTTCTTGTGGTGTGTGATGAAACAAATACGGCAAGTGAAAAAGCGATACTTGCCAATGGCGGAGTTTTTGAAAAGTACATCGAAACAGGCGGATGCCGGATGAAAAGATACTGGATCAATACGGACTGACAAAATTCTGCTTGCCGCACCGATAAACGGCTTACTTCTATACATCCTGCAATAACATAAAACCGACCTATAAATCATAGGTCGGTTTTACTGTTTTATGAACACCTGCTGAATATATGGCTGATTTTATCTTGTCAATACTTTGACCCACTTGAATCGGTTGACCTTGACCGCCGCGACGAAGCATTTTAAAATCTGATCCGCCTTGAGAAGGGCGAAAGTTACCGCGGGCGGGAACTTGAAATAAAACGCCGAGAGCGCGGAGAGCGGGAGCACTATGCACCACATGAAAATAATATCGTTGAAAAAGACGAAGTTCGTGTCTCCGCCGCCCGAGACTATTCCCGTAAGACACGGCATCTCATAGGCTGTGCCTATCGCCGTGACGCAGAGGATTAGCACGAATATATTTGCGAGCTCCGCCGTCTCAGCCGAAGCGTTATATACCGAGATTATCGGCTTTCGGACAAGGAACAGCACGAATGAGGTCAGCACGCCGATAATGAGGAACATCAGCTGCATGGTCTTTGCGCCGCTCCTGACCTTTTTCATGTCACCCTCGCCGACCGCCATGCCCGTCATGACACGCGCCGCGTCGCCCGTTGCGTAGGCGACGACCGAGGTGCACTGGAACAAGGTCTGCGCTATGCTCGACGCCGCTATGCCGGACGCTCCGAGCCTGCCGAGTATCGCCGCCTGAACGGACATCGCAATGCCCCATGAGATGTTGGAGAGCATGAGCGGCACGCCCGATCTGATGAAATCGGCTATATAATTGCGCTTCACGGCAAAGACATCCTTGAATTTCAGCCGCAGCTTTTTGTCTATAAGCCTGCAATATATGACGCTCACAAGGAACTCGACCGCCCTCGAGGTCAGCGTAGCATATGCCGCACCCTTTACTCCGAGCTCCGGCGCGCCGAAGTGTCCGTATATGAGCGCATAGTTGAGGAAGATGTTTATAAGCAATGTCGAGAGCGAGATGTAGAAGCCTATTCGCACGGTCTCGACGCTTCGCATAACTCCGAGCAGGGAGTTGGAAATCGAGAACATCAGATAGGAGAATACCATTATCTTTAAGTATTCGACGCCCGACGGGATTATGCTCTGCTCGTTGGTCAGCAGTCCCATGACCCAATAGGGCTTGAACCAAACTACGAGTGACATAACGCCGCTCAGTATTATGCTTATCCAAAAGCCGATAGCGAACACGCGCCTTATCGGCTCTGTTTGGCGCTTGCCCCAATATTGCGAGATGATGACGCCCATTCCCGAAGCCGCGCCCGTGACCACCATTTGCAGAAGAAACTGCACCTGGTTTGCTATGACGACGCCGCTGAGTGCCGTTTCGCTGTAAGCGCCGAGCATGATATTGTCGGCGAGATTGACTCCGTAGACGATGAGATTTTGCAGGGCTATCGTCATAGTCATTGTGAAGAAGTCGCGGTAAAATTTTTTCTCACGCACTAACATTTACATTCCCCCAAAAGACACATACCGACGTATTATATCACTTGCCGCACGATTTGACAACACCGCGCGGAGATGCTATAATAGTGCCGAAATATTCAGGGGAGATGTTGAAATGAAGAAGCTCAGAAATATACTCTGCGCTGTTTTTGCGCTGTTGCTTGCAGTGTCGTTTTCGGCGTGCTCGAAGGCTGCGGTTGACGAAACGACCGAGGACGGCGCCGAGGCGGATACGCAAATCACCGTTATTTCCGCCGACGGCACGACACAGGCAGTTGCCGTCCCGAACGGCAGCGACACACCCGCACAGAGCGGTGAGACAAAAAATTCGGGTGCGGCGAACAACAATGTTGATGTTCAAGAGCCGGAAAACCCGGCCGGCGGCTCGGGTCAGCGCGAAACCGTGCGCGTCACGATAACCGAGGGTATGACGCTCACGCAGATATTCAAAAAGTTAGAGGCAAACGGTGTATGCTCATTCGACGATTTGATGAAGACCGCCGAGAGCTATGATTACAGCTACTATCCGCTCATAGCCGCAAGGCCGTCAAACACAAGGGCGTTCAAGCTCGAGGGCTACCTCTTCCCGAATACCTATGACTTCTATAAAAACGAGAAGCCGCAGGACGCGATAGGGCGTTTCCTGCGCGTGGGCGAAAAATACATAACCTCGCAGGACAGGGCAAAAGCCCGCGCCATGGGCTATTCCATGGATCAGATTCTGACCGTCGCCTCGATAATAGAAAAGGAGGGCGCGAACCCCAACGAGGTCAGAAAGATAGCCGCCGTCATATATAACCGCCTCGGGGAAGCAGCTGCAAATGGACTCGGGCATCTACTATATCGAGCGCAGCGTCAAGCCATATATTTCCGGCGACGTCAACCGCTACAACAGCCTCTACAATATGTATAAATGCAAGGGTCTGCCCGCAGGCCCGATATGCAATCCCGGCGCTCGCACGATAAATGCGGCGCTCGATCCGGCTGATGTGAATTATCTCTATTTTTGCCACGACTCGAGTGCAAAATACTATTACGCCGATACATATGAGGAACATTTGGAAAATCTCAAGAAAGCGGGAATTGCGTCATAAGTTGCAAATGTGTTGAATAATTCACAGAAAATTCACGCATTGATTCTCTTTTAAGTATAAAAAACAGCTTTCGGTGGTATAATTATAACAAATTGTACTAAAGTACATTTTTGTACTCGGAGGATGATTTTTATGCAAAGAACACCGTTGAAAGACAGAAAATTGCCCGACTACACGCGGGGAGAAGAGATTTTCAACATGGTCACGCACATAGTCGGCGGCGGACTTGCGGTAGTTATTTTAGTAGCCTGCGTAACGGTCGCGGCGATACACAAAAACATAGCGGGCGTCATAACCTCGATAGTCTACGGGCTGTCTATGATAATGCTCTACACCATGTCAAGCGTCTACCACGGCGTTCCGCGCAGCTACGCGAAAAAAGTGCTTCAAGTCATTGACCATTGCACGGTCTACTTTTTGATAGTCGGAACCTACACGCCTATAGCGGTCTGTGCGCTGACAAAAGTCAGCAAGGCGGTCGGCTGGACGGTTTTCGGTGTTGTATGGGCTCTTGCGGCGGTAGCGATAACGCTGACGGCGATAGACCTCAGAAAATTCCGTGTATTTTCGATGATATGCTACATCGGCATGGGTTGGTGCATAATCTTTGCCGTCGTGACGACTTATCGCGCGTTGGGGCTCGTGGGCTTTATACTGCTTGTCGCGGGCGGCGTGCTCTACACGTTCGGCGCGATACTCTACGGACTCGGCGTAAAGCGCCGCTATATGCACTCGGTTTTCCATATTTTTGTCATTCTCGGCAGCCTCGCGCACTTCTTCTGCATAATTTTCTATGTGCTGTAAGCCGAAACGGTAATGAGCTTTACCCGCGCTCGAGCGGGGATTTACAAATGAATTGTGACAGTGAAACCGGCCGTGGCGGAAAAAATCGTCGCGGTCGGTTTGCTGCTTTGCGGGCAGAGCGGGGATGACATATTTGGAGCTGCATAACAGTTAATTATGGCGCCTCTGAAATGGGAGACGGCGCGGCAAGAAAGCCTTACGCAACCCCGTGCAGAGGCGAGTTTAGCTCGTCTGCCGTAGTCGCTGCGAAAACCGCGGGCGGACGATGTCCGCCCATATACGATTGCGCCAATTTACAATATTGAAATTCTTTGTCTGTCGGCGTTTTCTTCCCCCGGAAATCCCGATTTGTTCTTGCGCTCCGTCAAACAACAGCATACAACACAAAACAGCCGCGGCGAAACAAATCGCCGCAGCTGTTGATGTTCTGTGTCCGCAGTCTCCTGCGGGTGTTTTTATTCGCTGATTTTTCTGACCGTCTCCATGACATAGTCGCCGAACTCGCTGCAGGTGCAGCCGTCCTCGCGGCCTGTGATTTTGAGCTTTTTGTCCTCATACATACAGATGTCGAGCGCTCTTTCGAGAAGATCGGCCTTCTCCTGCTCGCCGATGTGAGAGAGCAGCATGACGCTCGCTCTGAGCATCGAGCAGGGGTCTGCGTACTGCGCTCTGCCCTCGCGAACCATTCTCGGAGCCGAGCCGTGAATGGCCTCAAACATCGCGTAGCGCTTGCCGATGTTTGCGCTGCCGGCAGTGCCGACGCCGCCCTGGAATTCCGCCGCCTCATCGGTGATTATATCGCCGTAGAGATTCGGGAGAATGAATACCTTGAAGTCGCGGCGGCGCTTCTCGTCAATGAGCTTCGCCGTGGTGATGTCGATGTACCACTCGTCGGTCACGATATCGGGATATTCCTCGCCGACCTTCTTGCAGAGGTTCAGGAACTTGCCGTCAGTTGTTTTGATGACGTTTGCCTTTGTGATTATCGAAACGCGGCCCTTGTTGTTGCGGCGCGCGTAGTCATAGGCGAGCCTTGCGATTCTGTCGCAGCCCTCGGTGGTGGTCACAACGAAGTCGAGCGCGAGGTCGTCGGTGACATTTACGCCCATAGAGCCTACGGCATATGCGCCCTCGGTGTTCTCGCGGAAGAAGGTCCAGTCAATGCCCTGCTCGGGAACCTTGACGGGGCGGAGATTCGCAAATAAGTCGAGAGCCTTTCTCATAGCGACGTTTGCGCTCTCTATATTCGGCCACGGATCGCCCGCCTGCGGGGTAGTGGTCGGCCCCTTCAGAATAACGTGGCAGCTCTTGAGCTCCTCGAGCACGTCGTCGGGGATAGCCTTGTTAGCCTTGACGCGGTTTTCTATGGTCAGTCCGTCAATGACCTTGAACTCGATTTTACCTGCCTTAACTTTGTCGTCGAGCAGATATTCGAGAACTCTTGCGGATTCCTTGGTTATAACCGGGCCTATGCCGTCGCCGCCGCAGACGCCGATGATTATTTTGTCGAGCGCCTTGAAGTCGGTGAAATCGCCCTGAGTCTTTATCTTGTCCGAACGGTCGCTCTGAGCGCGGATGAGAGCCTCAAATTTTTCAACGGCGTTCTTGACCTGTGCCTCTGTCATGCTTATCTTCCTCTCTTATTTGTGTGATTCTCTTGTGTAGTTGAGCAGACCGCCCGCAAGGATTATATCCTTCTGTCTGCCGGAGAAGCTGTAGCAGAGCTTGTAGCTCTCGCCCTTTGTCTCGTTTTTGAGAACAGCCTCGCCGCCGTTTTCTATCGTCTCTCTTATGCCGTCGAGTGCGAGCCTGTCGCCCTTTTCTATGCGGTCATAATCGGCGGGGTCTGCGAAAGTGAACGGCACGATACCGGCGTTTATGAGATTTGCCTGATGTATGCGAGCAAAGGATTTTGTTATGACACTCTTTATGCCGAGATACAGCGGAACGAGTGCCGCGTGCTCTCTCGAAGAGCCCTGACCGTAGTTGCTGCCGCCGATGATGATTCCCTTGCCTGCCTGCTTGCAGTGCTCGGCAAAGTGCTCGTCGCACTGCTTGAAGCAGAAGTTCGACAGGAACGGCACGTTCGAGCGGTAGGGGAGAATCTTTGCGCCCGCGGGCATGATGTGATCGGTCGTAATATTGTCGCCGACCTTGAGAACGACCTCTGCCTCTATGCTCTCGGGCAGTGCGTCGCCGTTGGGTACGGGCTTTATGTTCGGGCCGTAGACTATCTCAAGATTTTTCGCTTCCTCGGGCGAAGCGGGCTTGTCAATAAGATTGTCGTTTATTTCAAAGTGATCGGGCATTGTGATGTGCGGCGCCTCGCCGAGGGTTCTCGGGTCTGTCAGCACGCCCGTGAGAGCGGAGGCCGCAGCGACCTCGGGGCTGACGAGATAGACGCCGGCGTCCGCAGTGCCAGAGCGTCCCTCAAAGTTGCGGTTGAAGGTGCGCAGGGAGACAGCGCCGGAGTTCGGCGACTGACCCATGCCTATGCACGGACCGCACGCGCACTCAAGCAGTCTTGCGCCCGCGCCGAGAATGTCGGAGAGTGCGCCGTCCTCGGAGAGCATTCTGAGAACCTGCATGGAGCCGGGGGAGATAGTGAGGCTGACGCTCGGAGCGACGCGCTTGCCCTTGAGAACAGCCGCCACCTTGAGCATATCGTAGAGCGAGGAGTTCGTGCAGGAGCCTATGCAGACCTGGTCGATTTTTATCTCGCCTATTTCCGAAACTTTTTTAACATTGTCGGGCATATGAGGCATAGCCGCGAGTGGCTCGAGGGTGCCGAGATCTATGTCGATGACTTCGTCGTAAACCGCATCGTCGTCCGCCTTGACCTCGACCCAGTCCTGCTCTCTGCCCTGAGCGGCGAGGAAAGCCTTTGTCACTTCGTCGGAGGGAAAAACGGAGGTCGTTGCGCCGAGCTCCGTGCCCATGTTGGTTATGGTTGCACGCTCGGGGACGGAAAGAGTCTTGACTCCGTCTCCGCCGTATTCGATTATCTTGCCCACGCCGCCCTTGACGGACATTATGCGCAGAACCTCGAGAATTATATCTTTTGCGCTGACCCACGGCGAAAGTGCGCCGTGCAGGTTTATGCGCGTCATCTTGGGCATAGTTATGTAGTATGCGCCGCCGCCCATCGCAACCGCGACGTCGAGTCCGCCCGCACCGAACGAGAGCATGCCTATGCCGCCGCCGGTAGGAGTGTGGCTGTCGGAGCCGATGAGCGTCTTGCCGGGGATGCCGAAGCGCTCAAGATGCACCTGATGGCAGATGCCGTTGCCGGGGCGTGAAAAAAGCAGTCCTCTCTTTTTCGCGGCGCTCCTTATGAATCTGTGGTCGTCCGCGTTTTCAAAGCCGGTCTGCAGGGTGTTGTGGTCAATGTATGCGACCGAAAGCTCGGTCTTTACGCGCTCGACTCCCATGGCCTCGAATTCAAGGTATGCCATGGTGCCCGTGGCGTCCTGAGTGAGAGTCTGATCGATTCTGAGACCTATCTCGCTGCCTACGGTCATATCACCGCTCAACAAGTGGCTTTTTATAAGCTTTTGTGCAATAGTGCTGCCCAACTGTATCCCTCCGTATATAAAAATTACCTTTAAATTTTATTGCAATCCGCGGATTTTGTCAAGGTGCGCCGCGCCAAATATACGCCCGTATATATTACATTTTATAGGTGAATTTGATATATACCGATTTTTCTGTTGCCCGAAGGGCTTCTGCGTGGTATAATTAAATGTAATCTGCCGCAGTGCGCGTGCTTTGTCTGAATGGCGGGCAGTTAATCGGGCATACTGTTTGTCGGGAGTGAATTCGATGAACAGAAAAAAGCAAGCGGAACAAAAAGACAGCATATTGGAGCCCGTCGCGCCGACTCCGAGTGTCGGCGAGGATGACGGCGATTCGTCCGACAGCACGGACAGAGAGCTTCGCCAGATAGTCGAAACAGGCTCCATAACCGTCGATAAGCGCGGGCATTATATTCACTGCCTGACCGTCATAGGTCAGATAGAGGGTCACTATGTCCTGCCGGCGCAGAACAAGACCACAAAATATGAGCACGTCATCCCTCAGCTCGTCGCCATTGAGGAGAGCCGCGATATTGACGGTCTGCTGATAATTCTCAACACCGTCGGCGGCGATATCGAGGCGGGACTTGCGATAGCGGAGCTTATAGCCGGAATGAAAACGCCGACTGTGTCCCTCGTCCTCGGCGGCGGACATTCGATAGGCGTGCCGCTCGCGGCCTCGAGCGCGTATTCTTTTATCGCGCCGAGCGCCACCATGACCGTCCATCCGGTGAGGATGACGGGACTCGTCTTGGGCGTGCCGCAGACGATGTCCTATTTTGAGCAGATGCAGGAGCGCATTGTAAGATTCGTATCCGACAATTCGCGTATCTCCGCCGACCGCTTCCGTGAGCTTATGCGCGCAACCGGTCAGCTCGTTATGGACGTGGGAACGGTGCTCGACGGCGAGGCGGCGGTCAGAGAGGGACTCATCGACTCCCTCGGCACTCTCTCCGACGCTCTCGAAAAGCTCTGCGATATGATTGAAGAGCAGGACGAAAAGAAAGGGGAGAGCGAGTGATGCTCTATACTGTTGTCTCTCCCGCCGAAATATTCATGCAGCCGCCCGCAGAGGTCTGCGAGCACGAAGCTCCGTTCGGCTGCGTGATATGCTCAAAGACAGAAAAAGGCGAGGTTGTTGAAAGACTTGTGACAACCGACCCATTTGAATATCTGAAACCATGTTATTCACCCGGCGCTTTATACTCCGCCGAAAAATCGGAAAAGAGGTAATTTAACAGATGGAAATACTCAAAGCGATATTGCTCGGTTTTTTGCAGGGCGTGACCGAATTTTTGCCCATATCCTCGAGCGGGCATCTCTCGGTGTTTCAGCACTTCTTCGGCAATGTCGGCGGCACAAGCTCTCTGCTGTTTACGGTGCTGCTACATATGGGCACTCTGATAGCGGTGTTCGTTGTTTATTATAAGACAATATGGGGTCTTATAGTCGAGTTTTTCGCCACGATAAAAGACATTTTTACCGGCAAGTTCAAGTGGCGCGAGATGAACGAAAACAGGCGTATGCTCTTTATGTTCGTTATCTCCTGCGTGCCGCTGCTGTTTCTGCTCATCCCCGTCGGGGACGACAAGCGCATAATGGATGTCCTCGGCTCGCTTGCCGACGACAACGATATATTTGTCGAGGGCGTTTGCTTTATTGTCACTGCGATACTCCTGCTCGTCGGCTCGTGGCGCGCGAAGAAGGTCAAGGCGCGTCCGCAGATAGGCGCTAAATCGGCGCTTGCTGTCGGCGTGGCGCAGGCATTCGCCGCCGGTTTCCCCGGCATCTCGCGCTCCGGTTCGACCATTTCAACCGGTATGCTCTGCGGCGTGTCGAAGGAATATATGGTTCGCTATTCGTTCATCCTCGGTATCCCGGCTATCCTTGCCGCCAATGTTATGGAGATAAAGGACGCCGTGGCTCTCGGCGAGCAGATAGATATCCTGCCCGTCGTCATAGGCATCGTCACCGCTGCCATCGTCGGCTTTGCGGCGATAAAGGCGCTCGAATGGCTCGTCAAGATAGATAAGTTTAAGATTTTCGGCTACTATTGCCTCGCTTTGGGCGTTGTCGTTATAGTCGCCGGCATAGTTGAAAAGGTCAGATAAGACCGTTTGAATTTCTAAGGAGGGCCTTAATGGCTGCGAAAAAGACTGCGGCAAAGTCAACAGCCGCCAAGAAGAAAACAACAACTCAAAAAGCCCCCGCGCCAAAGCCCGCGGCAGCAAAGACCGAGAGTGTCGAGAAAACGCCCGAGCAGCTGTCCTCACGCCGCCAAAAAGCGGCGATAGCGCTTATGGCTGTTGCGGCTCTGCTCATAGCAATGGCTTTTATCGAGGGCGAGCACGCGTGGCTTGCCGTGCATAATTTTATGTTCGGCGTGTTCGGAACGTGTACATATATCTGGCCGGTCATGCTTATCTATGTCTCGGTCATGTTAGCCATGGATAAGACCTTCGGCTCGATATCGTCGAATCTTATCGGCGTCGGGATATCAATATTGCTGATTTGCTCGGCGATACATATTTTCTCGAACCCCGCCGAATATTTTTCAACATTGAGCCTCGGCGATCAGATAAAGTCCGCGTGGAGAGACTACGATACTTTCCCGAGCGCGGGCGCACTCGGTGCGCTCGTCGGCGGATTGCTCGCCAAAATGGCGGGCAAGGTCGGAGCGGCGATAATTGACATTATCCTGCTCGCCGTCAGCATAATGTTTTTGACGGGACTCACCCTGTCCCGCCTCGGTATGTCCATTGCAAAGCCCTTGAAGCGCATGAGTGAGGACACGAACGAGCGCCTTGAGCGCGGAGCACAGCGCGTCAAAGAGGAGCAGGAGAGAGCGCCGTCGAGAGACGCGCGCAGGAAGAAGGCGGAGGAGCCGTATGTTAGCCCGCGCCCGTTC
>ERZ857693.3901-NODE-3901-length-11525-cov-7.752746_pt1 | contig 11525 bp, 10 predicted proteins | sample MGYA00519765_ERZ857693 | MGnify/ENA primary metagenome ERZ857693 (study PRJEB31778, sample SAMEA3449354) | human gut metagenome | biome: human gut; feature: human-associated habitat; material: faeces | place: United Kingdom | collected 2010/2012 ... | reverse complement strand
GCCGCCGCCCACCGTTTTCGCGGCATCCCGCCGCGTTCCCGACTCCGCCCCGCGCGGGAGAAGCGGAGTCGCCGCGCACCGATGCATCCCCCGACGCCCCTCGCGGAAGGGAGACGCCGCCGCATGGCCCGGACGGCCGGCGCCAAAAGGTCCCGACCCATATGTGACAAAAATTCCACTTATTTCGGCAAATAATTGAACGATTCGTAATCATTTTTTGCTTAAATTTGCACATCCGTAAAATAATACATATATTTAAATTATGATTCGTGAACTTTTCGCCGTGGGCCTGGGAGGCGCCGCCGGAAGCATCGTCCGCTATATGCTCTCCGTCTGGCTGCTCGGAGGGCACACGTTGCTGGGTTTTCCGGCCGGAACGTTCACGGTTAACGCCGCGGGATCGCTGCTGATCGGCATTCTGCTGGAGACCACGAATTCGGCTGCGGCAGGATGGTTGCTCATCGCAGGATTCTGCGGAGGATTCACCACCTTTTCGACCTTTTCGGCCGATGCCGTGCGGTTGCTGCGTGCCGGAGACTACGGGCCTGCGACGGCCTACATTGCGTTGAGCGTCGCGGTCTGCATCGCCTTCGCCGCACTGGGCATGTGGATCGGAGCGCAAATTGCACGCAATTAAAAATGAAAAATTAAGAATTAAAAATAACCTGCAACCCGGTTAAATCCCGGTCGCGCTGCGACAAGCCCCCCGAGGAGGGGATTTAGGGGAGGGTTAGAATTGGATACGCGGCGGAACGCCGCGAATTAGATGGCTGAATTTGCCCGAGGTCAGGCTTGTAAACGACGCCAAAGGCGGCGACGACACCGCCCGGAAGCACAACGACGAAGAAAAAACGCAAACAACCGGATTGCAGCCCTAAAGCGAATGAAACGTACGCCATCTCCCTCCCCGAGGGAGGGCCGGGGTGGGGTCAGGCTTGTAAACGACGCCGAAGGCGGCGACAACACCGTCCGGAAGCACAACGACGAAGAAAAAACATAAAAACTTAAAATAGAAGTTATGGTAATTCTGGTTTTAAACTGCGGCTCCTCTTCGATCAAATATCAGGTGATCGACATGGAGGACGCGTCGAGCAAACTGCTCGCAAAAGGCATCGTGGAACGTATCGGCCTCCCGGAAGGCGACCTGACCCATAAACCCGTCGGCAAGGAGCCGTTCGAGCTTCACCAGCCGATTCCCGACCACACGACCGGCATCAAGCTCGTGCTCGACGCCCTCACCGACCCCGCCCACGGCGTGATCGCGTCGCTCGACGAAGTGAAGGCCGTCGGCCACCGCGTAGCCCACGGCGGCGAGTTCTTCCCCGAGAGCTGCATCGTCACCGAGGACGTCAAGACGAAGATCCGCTCGCTGTTCGAGATCGCCCCGCTGCACAACCCCGCCAATCTCGAAGGCGTGCTTTCGATCGAAAAGGTCCTGCCGGGCGTGAAGCAGGTCACGGTGTTCGACACCTCGTTCCACCAGTCGATCCCGGCGGTGAATTACATGTACGCCCTGCCCCACGCCTATTACGAGAAATACCGCGTGCGCAAGTACGGCTTCCACGGAACCAGCCACAAGTATGTGGCCAAGGTGGGCGCCGAACTGGCCGGACTGGATTTCCACAACTCGCGGATCATCACCTGCCACATCGGCAACGGCGGTTCGGTGACGGCGATTCTCAACGGCAAGTCCTACGACACCTCGATGGGCTTCTCGCCGCTCGACGGCCTGGTGATGGGCACGCGCTGCGGCCAGGTGGACGCCAGCGCCATCACGTTCATCGGCGAAAAGGAGGGCATGAGCTATGCCGAGCTGAACACGATGATGAACAAGAAGTCGGGCGTGCAGGGCCTCACGGACATTTCGAGCGACATGCGCGACATCGACCGCGCCTACGACGAGGGCAATCCCCGCGCAATCCTGGCGCGCGATATGTACTACGGACGCATCAAGAAGTTCATCGGCGAATACGCCGCCGAAATGGGCGGTGTCGACATGATCATCTTCACGGGCGGCGTGGGCGAGAATTCGTGCGAAATGCGCGAGGCGGTCTGCACCGGACTGGAGTTCATGGGCGTGAAATTCGACCCTGCGGCCAACAAGGGCGCGCGCGGCGTGAACAAGATCCTCTCGGCGGCGGATTCGAAAGTCAAGGTAGCCACCATCGCCACCAACGAGGAGCTGGTGATCGCCACGGACACCTACAATCTGGTAAAATAACGTCCGCATCCCGGCCGCATGCGATAAGCCCCTCCCGAGGGAGGGTTTTGGGGTGGGGTCGGGCTTGCAAACGACGCCGGCGGCGGCGCAACGACCGCCGACAGCATAGAGGCAAAACAACAAAGCATATATCAATTTTAAACGTAACAACACCATGATTCAGCATCTTACCGAAATCGTCGAGGAGGCGAGGAAACAGGGTAAAAAACGTCTTGCCGTAGCTTACGGACAGGATTCGCATACGCTGGAAGCGGTCTACGAAGCCTATAAGGAGGGTCTCGTGGAGCCTACGCTCTTCGGCGACAAGGAGGTTATCAAACAGGTCTGCCAGGAGAACGGCATCGACATCAACGCCTTCAACATCGTCAACGAACCCAACGATGTGAAATGCGTCCAGCAGGCCGTCGCATCGGTCGTTTCGGGCAACGCCGACGTTCTGATGAAAGGTCTGGTCTCGACCGACAAATACATGCGCGGCATCCTCAACAAGGAGGCCGGGCTGTTCCCCCCGAAAGGCGTCCTGAGCCACGTTTCGATCGTCGAAATGCCCTGCTACCACAAACTGCTGATCATCTCGGACGTGGCGGTCATTCCGCTCCCCGACTTCAAGCAGAAGATGGTGCAGATCGGCTACCTGGCCCGCACGGCCAACCTGCTGGGCATCGCGACGCCGAAAATCGCCTGCATCGCCCCCTCGGAGCAGCTGCTCCCCAACGTGATCTCCTCGACCGAAGGCGCGCTGCTGGCCAAGATGGCCGACCGCGGCCAGCTGGGCAACGTCGTCGTCGACGGTCCGCTGTCGCTGGACGTGGCGCTCTACAAGGAGGTCGCCGAGCACAAAAAGGTCAAGGGTTCGTCGGTGGCCGGCGATCCGGACTGCCTGCTGTTCCCCAACCTCGAATCGGCCAACGTCTTCTTCAAGTCGGTCACGCACCTCTGCGGCGGCGAACTGGCGGCGATGGTCATGGGTACGAAGGTTCCGTGCGTGCTCACCTCGCGCGGCGACACGAGCAAGACCAAGCTCTTCTCAATAGCGCTGGCCTGCCTGGCAGTAAAAAAATAAAATTCCGGACATCCGGACCTAACCCAATCTTAAACCAGCCCGACGAAAGAAGCAACGCCTCCCGGTTGAAAGTCACCCTTCGACAATCAGTCGTTGCGAATCCGTCGGACTCACGTTAAAAACGAACCGAGAACTTATGGGCTACAAAATTTTAGCAATAAATCCCGGCTCAACGTCTACAAAGGTCGCCCTCTACGACGAGGAGCGGCCTTTGTTGGAATTGAACCTCCGTCACTCCACCGAGGAAATCTCCCGCTTCGCCGGCGTGAACGACCAGCTGGACTGGCGCCGCGGACTGATCCTTTCGGCGCTCCGCGAAGAGGCGTTCGACATCAGAAACCTCTCGGCGGTGATCGGCCGCGGCGGACTGATACGCCCCATTCCCGCAGGAGTCTACGAAGTCAATTCGCGCATGCGCTACGATCTGCGGAACGCGCAGATGAAGCACGCCTGCAACCTCGGGGGACTGCTGGCCGCACAGATCGCCCACATGGCGGGTGTCAAGGCCTACATCGCCGACCCGCCGGTGGTCGACGAGATGGACGACGCGGCACGCATCTCGGGCATGCCGATGTGCCCGCGCAAACCGGTCTTCCACGCCCTGAACCAGAAGGCCACGGCGCGTCTCCACTGCGAACGGATGGGCTGGGTGTACGAAGAATCGAATCTGATCGTGGCCCACATGGGCGGCGGCATTTCGGTCGCCGCACACAAGCAGGGACGTATCGTCGACGTCAACAACGCGCTCGACGGCGACGGTCCTTTCGCCCCGGACCGCGCAGGGAGCATCCCCTCGAGCGAACTGATCAAGGTCTGCTTCTCGGGACAATATACGAAAGAGGAGCTGCTGAAATTCATTTCGAGCAAAGGCGGGCTGGTGGCCTACCTGGGAACCAACTCCGTGATTCAGGTCATGGAACGCATCGCACAGGGCGACCAGCGGGCCAAAAAGGTTCTCGACGCCATGTGCTACAACATCGTGAAACAGATCGGAGCCATGGCCGCGGCCCTCTCGGGCAGCGTTCAGGCCATCGTCCTCACGGGCGGCATCGCCTACAACGAGCCTGTCGTGAAGTACATCCGCGAACGCTGCTCGTTCATCGCTCCGATCGCGGTCTATCCGGGCGAGAACGAACTCGAAGCGCTGGTCACCAATGCGCTGGTGGTGCTCCGGGGCGTCATCACCCCCAAAGTCTACAAATAACCCGCATTCTTCCGGGAAACGAACGGGCCGCATCCTTCCGGGGTGCGGCCCGTTCGTTCAGATGCGGGAGCAACGGGAGTGGTAAAAATAACGAAACACCCCTGCGTCACTCGAAAGCGATGCTCTTCCAGGTAAGCGGATCTCCGTAGTAGTTCGTGGCCCATTGGTCGGCGGACGCAGCTTTCGGTGCCGCCGTGCCGGTGCTGTAATGCTTGTCGGCATTCAGCGTAAGATCGCATACTTTGGCGAAGTTCTGGCTGAAAGGAGTTGCTCCACTGTCCATTTCCAGGGTAATATTCCCTGCTGCGGTCAGCCTCAGCTCGGTCAGAGCATCGCAGTGCTGAAATGCGCTGTATCCGAGTCGGGTCGTTTCGGGCAGCGAAAGGGAGGTCAGGCCGGAAGCCATGAAAGCTGCGTTATAAATCCGAACCGCCTCGGGCAGTTGCACGCTCTCCAGCGAAGGGCAGCCCGACAAGGCCTGCACTCCGACCTCCTCCACGCCGTCGCAGGAGACGAAGCTCAACGCCTGGCAGGCGAAAAATGCCAAACAGCCGAGCGCTTTCACTCCGGCGGGCAGTCTCACTTCGCGCAGGGCGGGATAGGCATAATGGAACGCTCCGTTATCATATTTTTGTCCGTCGAACGCCCTTGCCGGCAGGCCGCGGACATCGCCCGGGGGAAAGTTGAAATCGTCGTCCACCCGTCCGTTCACATTCACTTCCGGCCAGTCGGTCACGCCGGTCAGGTCGATCTTTTCCACGCCGGAGTCGTAGAAAGGGTTGCCGACCGGAGGGGTGCCGGAAAAGGAGACCCGAGCGGGAATCCCGATCTTGGCAAACTCGCCCGTCAGTTTGAATTCGGTGATGCCCGCGTCGAGTGCGGCTCCGATCGCGGTCTTTACCTCATCGGCGGTCATCCGGGTCATATCGACCGTGCCGGATACCGGTGACGCCTTGTTCCCGCCGCCGTCCGAGCACCCCGCCAGCGCCAGCACCGCGGCCGACACGGCCAATGCGGCCGTAAAAAATCCTTTCATCATCATATGCATTCGTTTTAATCCGATGATAAAAGTAGCGCAAAACGGCTGCGGAGGAGTCCGGGAACTTAAAAAACAACGCCGGGTTTCTGGACTCGGCGTTGTTTTCATTCTTGCGAAGGGGCGATCGGGTCTCCGCCGGCATAGCGGCGGCGGTATTCGCCGGGCGACATGCCCGTCACTTCGGAGAACTGCGCGAAAAAAGTACTGCGCCCGTGGATGCCGACCATCTCGCCCACCTCGAGGGCCGAAGCTCCGGGATGCTCCAGCAACAGCCGCTGCGATTCGGCAATGCGCAGGGCGCGTATCCACGATTTGAAGTTAAGCCCCAACTCGGAGTTGACATACCGCGACAGGTAACTGCGGTTGCACCCGACCTCGCGGGCCAGCGACTCCAGCGAAAGCCCCGGGCGGACATACCCTTTCGCGGCGATCCATTCGTCGAGCGCCGTACGGATATTCTCCCCGGCGGCCAAAGGCTCCGGCACATCGTCGGCGATCACGGGAGCGATCCGCCCGAACTCCGCGGGATAGTTGATATACTTCATTCCGAAGAAGGTGTAGAACACCATGTAGACCCCCGTAAAAGCAAACAGGTAACCCCGACACCAGCCATGCCGCGGCCGTCAGTCCGATCAGGGCCGTCATCAGAAACGACACGGCCACCCATCGCAGACGGCGCATCTCTCCGTCCGAAAAAAAGTTGTCCAGCTTGCGGCGACAGACCCGGTATTCGCGTACGAAAGTCCGCGCAAAGAGGGCTATCTGCACACAATAAGCGGCTGCCGTCAGCCGGAAAAGCACCGGAAAGGCCTGCGGAAAGAACAACATGCAGCCGAACAGCGACGCCGTTCCGGCAGCCACGGCAAGCAGATGACGGCGAACTCCCCGCGCAAGCGGAAAACGGGAGTTGACCAACGTCACCAGCGCCTCGGAGAACATCGTGGCCTGTACCGCAGCGACGGCCAGCACCAGAATCCGCGTGAAATCCAGCTCATACTCCTCCCGCAAGAAGAGCAGCCACAGCACATCGGTGAAAGCGAGCGAAAGATAGGCCCAGCCGACAAAACGGCGCGAAAGGCGGTAATTGCACAGGCGTTCATCGCCCGGCATACGCAGCCAAAAAAGAGATCCGCCGACCACCGCGAGAATGATCGCCGAACAAAGCAACACTCCGGCATAGAGTGAATCGGGTTGTCGGAACATGTCAGAGGCCCTTGGGTTTCAAACCTTATTTTTTCAGCTGCCTGCGCACGATGGTCGTCACCTCCCGGAAGGCTTCCAGCCGGAACAGCGCCGACAGCGCGAGGTAGCTGACCACGCCCGTCGCCAGTTCGGCCAGCAGCCGCACGAGGTCGTTGCCGGGAATCGCCGCGGCCGTGAGCCGCACGAGGAGGTACATCGTCCCCGACACCAGCGCCACGGGCAGCAGCGTACGGACGAAACGCCGGAACGTCAGGGAGGTGAAGCGCATCGTCGCCAGGAAATTGACCGCCATTTCGCAGAATGCGATGGCCACCAGCCCCCAGACCACGGCCATCACGCTGTGCGGAATCGTCACGGCGAAAATCGCCGTCATAATGATCTTCTTCACCACTTCGAGACGCACGATCAACGGACCCTTACACCTTGCTTTCAACACATTGTAAGCCGTCAAAGCGATCGGCGAGAACAGTCCTGCCAGACATACCGCCTCGAAATAGGGAACCGTCGGCATCCACTCCTCGCCCAGCAGCACGGCGAACATGTCGCGGGCCACGGCCGACATGCCCAGCATGATCGGAAACATCACGTAAGAGACGACCATCACCACCTGCCGGTATCCTTCGGCGAACTTCGGGGCATCGTCGCGGATCTTCGCCAAGGCCGGGAACGTGACGTTCTGCACGGCCTGAATGCCCGTAGCGGCGGGCATGTCCTTGAGTTTCACCGCCTGGTCGAACGATCCGAGCACCGCGGGCGAATAGAGTTTTCCGAGAAAAAACTGGGGTATCTTGTTATAGAAATTCGAAATCAGGTCCGTCACCATCAGACTGCACCCGAACGGCGCCATCTCGCGCAGGGGCTTCAGCCCGCACTTGCCGCAGGGGCGCCAGTCGCTCAGCCACCACAGCAGCGCGGTCCGCATACCGACCGCGATCACACGCTCCGCCACGAGGCTCCAGATGCCCCACCCGGCCATCGCCAGCGCAATGGCCGTAAGCCCGCCAGCCAGCGACGAAAGGAAGGTCACCTTCGAGAGCAGCGCGAAACGAAACTGCCGGATGAAAATCGTATTCTGAACGGCGCACAGGGCGTTGAGCGGCAGCAGCAGGAAGAAAACCGGGGCGATCCGCGCGATTTCGGGCATGCCGTACCAGCGCGCCGCAAGGGGCGCCAGGGCCACCAGCACCCCGTAGAGCACCGCCGAGACGGCGATGTTGAAGAGGAAAACCGACTTGTAATCGCTCTGCGAAGGCCCTTTGTGGCGGACCAGACTCTGCGAGAACCCGCTGTCGACGATCACCAGCAGCACCGTCACGACGGCCGACGGAATGGACATGAAGCCCAGTATGTCGCGCGTCAGCAGGCGCAGGATGACCAGCCGCACGGCCATTGCGAGGAGCATCGAGCCGATCTTCTCGGCCATGCTCCACGCCACGCCCTGCGCGACTTTCTCTTTGAGTTCGCCGCCCAACAGCCTAACAGTTGTGCTGCGCGACGATCTCCTCGTTACGCTTGCGGATATTCTGCACGTTGGCGATCTCGACGTACGACGCACCGCCGTCGGGACCGAAACTGCCGCCCACGATGGCCATCAGGTCCCCGTCGTCGAGTTTGCGGTACTGGTCGAGGAACTCCAGCGCATCGACCAGGAAATGGTATCTGTCGGAGAGTTCCTGATTCCGGAGAATCGGCACGACACCGTACGACAGGGCCAGAATCCGCTGCGCATGCAGCTGGTAGCAGACGGCCATCACGGTCTTGCGGCCGCGGAACGCCGCCAGATAACGGCCCGTGCGGCCCGTCTTGGTGTCGAGCACCACGTATTTGATCGGCAGGTTGGTCGAGGCGCGCACGGCCGAACGGGCCAGCTGCGCGGTGATCTCGTGGTTCACCGAAACCATGTCCATGTCGATCATCGGCTTGAAATGCGTCTCGTCGCGCTCGATCTCGCGGGCGATGCGGGACATCGTCTCCACCGACTGCACGGGAAAATCGCCCATGGCGGTCTCGTCGCTCAACATCACGGCGTCCACACGCTCGTAAATGGCGCTGGCCACGTCGCTCACCTCGGCGCGCGTCGGACGCGGGGACTTGACCATCGAATAGAGCATCTGCGTGGCGATGATCACGGGACGCTTGGCGCAGATACACTTCTCGACGATACGCCGCTGCGTGTTGGGAATCACCTCGGCGGGAAGCTCCACGCCCAGGTCGCCGCGGGCGACCATGATGCCGTACGAAGCCTCGATGATCTCGTCGATGTTGTCCAGTCCCTCCTGGTTCTCGATCTTCGAGATGATCTTGATGTTGCTGCCGTGGGCGTCGAGAATATCCTGCACGGCCCGGATGTCGCGCGCCGAGCGCACGAACGAATGCGCGATGAAATCGACGTCGTTCTTCACGGCCCATTCGATGAAGCGGCGGTCCTTTTCGGTCACCGACGGCAGGTCGATCGACACGCCCGGCACGTTGACGCTCTTGCGCGAACGCATGGCGCCTCCCACGACGAACTCGCAGTCCAGCTCCGTATCGTTCTTGCCCACGACGCGGATTTCCAGCTCGCCGTCGGCGATCAGCATCCGCGCCCCGACGGGAATGTCGCTCACGATCGACGGCACGTTCATGTAGACCACCTTGCGGGTCGTGAAGTCCGAGCCGTCCGAACCGCGCACGGCCACCCGGTCCCCCGGGCGGAAATTGATGCTGTTGCCGTATTCGTCGGCGATCGTCGTGACGCGGATTTCGGGTCCTTTGGTATCTATCATAATCGGAATGGCCGGGTTCACCCGGTGCACCGTCTCGACGATATGCGTGGCCCCGTCCTCGGAGACGTGCGCCGAATTGACGCGCACCACGTCCATACCCGCGTCGAAAAGCTGTTTTACGAACTCTTCGGTGCAGCGGAAATCCGACATCGTAGCGACAATCTTGGTTTTTTTCATGCGATACATAGAGCTATGTTTTTACGTTTATATTATCCTTCGATACGCTCTCGGGCGGTGTTGCCGCCGCCGTTGGCGTCGTTCACAAGTCTGTCCACCCCGAATCCCTCCCCGGAGAGGACTTGAAGGCAGCGTTGCCGGGCTTCCGCCCCGACGCAACTATTTTTCCGCGCCTGTCAGCAGCGCGTACACGCCCAGCCGATAGGAGTTCAGGCCGAACCCCATGATCGACCCCGCGGCCACGGGAGCCAGCAGCGAGGTGTGCCGGAACTCCTCGCGGGCGAGGATCGAGGAGATGTGCACCTCGACGACGGGAACCGACACGGCCGACACGGCGTCGCGCAGCGCCACCGAAGTATGCGTATACCCGCCGGCATTGAGCACCACGCCGTCGTAAACGCCGTCGGCCTGCTGCACGGCGTCGATCAGTTCGCCTTCGATGTTCGACTGGAAGTAGCCGAACTCCACCGAGGGATAGTTCGCTTTCAGCGCTTCGAAATACGACTCGAAAGTCTGCGATCCGTAAACCCCGGTGTCGCGCCGCCCCTGAAGATTGAGGTTCGGTCCGTTGAGAATCAATATCTTCATAGTTTCATTCATTAACCTAACGCCCCAAGCGGGCGATTCCCGGACAAAGATAATCAAATTCACCGAAAAAATCGGTAACTTTGCGCCATAACACAACTCTTCCATGACCGAATTCGGATTCATCGACAGCATAAAAACCCTTTTCGCCCCGCTTCCCGACAACGGATTCGAGGGCATCGGCGACGACTGCTCCGTGTTGTCTGTCGGCGGCGGCGAATCGCTGGTCTTCACCGCGGACCTGCTGACCGAAGGGGTCCATTTTCTCCGCACGGCGACCTCGCCCCGCGAGTTGGGACGCAAATCCCTCGCCGTAAACTTGAGCGACGTGGCCGCAATGGGCGCCCGCCCCGTGGCGACGCTGCTCTCGATCGCCCTTCCGGCCGATGCCGCCGATGCGTGGGCCGCAGAGTTCATGCTCGGCTACCGGGAACTGTCCGAGGAGTTCGGCGTGACGCTCGCCGGGGGCGACACGACCCGCTCGCTGTCGGGCCTGACGATCAACGTCACGGCCATCGGCCGCGCGGCCGACGCGCACCTCAAGCGACGCAGCGACGCACGCCCCGGGGACGTGATCTTCACCGCCGGGGAACTCGGAACCTCGGGAGCAGGCTTGCAGGACATCCTCGCGGGACGCTGCGACACCCCCGCGGCCGCCGTGCACCGCAACCCGCAGCCGCAGGTAGCCGAAGGCATCTGGCTCGGCAGCCGTCCCGAGGTGCGCGCCATGATGGACCTTTCGGACGGACTGGCCTCCGATCTGCGGCATATTGCGGAGCAGTCGCATGTCGGAGCGACGGTCGATCTCGAACGCATCCCGATCGCACCCGGCTCCGATCTGGTGACGGCCCTGACGGGCGGCGAAGATTACAAGCTGCTCTTCACGGCCGCACCCGAAGCCCTGCCGGCGCTCTGCCGGGCTTTCGAATCCCGCTTCGGCCGCCCGCTCTACCCGATCGGCACCGTCACCGAAGCCGAGGACGACACAATCGTCTGGCTCGACCGCGGCCGACGGGTCGAGACCGACTGGCGCGGGTACGAACACAACGCCTGAGCCCGTACCCGCAGGCCGAAGAACTGCTTCCGTCCGGAAAATATTCCGAAAAGGCCGAAAATCCTTTGAAACGGCCGATTTATTCGCTATCTTGGGAGCATAATCCTCTCTCGTACCATGGACGTTTCCAAGCGATACCTCCTCGTCATGCTGTCGGCTCTATGCGGATGTACGCCGACCGCCCGTCTGACGAACCTGACGCCGCAGGCCCCGA